>Ga0075471_10000075_pt1 | contig 42613 bp, 39 predicted proteins | sample DEB19_08_DNA_2_FD_74787 | JGI IMG/M metagenome (GOLD analysis project Ga0075471, IMG submission 74787) | Aqueous microbial communities from the Delaware River and Bay under freshwater to marine salinity gradient to study organic matter... | ecosystem: Environmental > Aquatic > Marine > Coastal ...
AAACGCTTTCCTGTCGTGCTCGTAATACAAGAAATCTTTGGTGTTCATGAGCATATTCGGGACATCTGTCGGCGTTTCGCCAAGTGCGGTGCCCTGGCGATTGCTCCGGAGTTGTTTGCGAGACAGGGCAACCCCGCTGTAGTCCCAGATATCCAGGCGCTGATGCGCGATATCGTTTCGAAGGTTCCGGATCAGCAGGTGATGGAGGATCTCGATGCCACGGTGAGGTGGGCTCGCCGAGAACGGGGTACAGCAAAAGTTGGAATAACCGGTTTTTGCTGGGGCGGTCGGATCACCTGGCTCTATGCGGCCCATTCAACGGAACTGGCGGCCGGCGTCGCCTGGTACGGGCGCGTGGCAGGCCAATCGAGCGCGCTGCAGCCGAAACATCCGGTAGATGTCGCCGCGTCGCTCAATGCACCGGTGCTTGGGCTTTACGCCGGGCGTGATAGCGGAATTCCATTGTCCTCAGTCGAGCGCATGACGGCGGCACTGACTACCCCCGATTCATCGATGGCAGCCAAAGTGTCTCGTATCGATGTGTATCCTGAAGCTCAGCATGGCTTTTATGCTGACTATCGCGCTTCGTATCGTGCCGAGGACGCAGAGCCCGCCTTTCGAAGTGCACTAAATTGGTTTATTCGTAACGGGCTAGATCTTCAACCGCCGGAGCGCTTGGCAGCCCAGCCGAGCCGGATGAGTTCAGCGACTAAAGTATCGCGGTGATCGCCCTGGATTTCGATGACTCCATTGCGGACGGTGCCGCCGCTTCCGCATCGCTTCTTAAATTGTTTGGCGAGATCATCGAGCGCTGAGGGGGATAGCGGCAGCCCGGACACCACGGTCACGCCCTTTCCGCTGCGACCCTGAGTTTCTCGCCCAACGCGAACCATGGCCTCTTTGCCGCCCGATTTGTGAGGCGCAACCAAGGCCCCGGCCAGCGCCTTCCGTTTGGCATCGATATTCATGAGCACGAGTCTAGGCAATCTGCATGCTTTCGACAAAGGGCGGTCGAGTTAGAATGGCCTCATGAAAAGCTTTCACTCCGTGTTGGTTTCCACGCTTCTCGCGCTAACCTCGACAACGCTACTCGCGCAAGAAGCCGGCACTCCAGATCTCGACGCCGAGTTGAATACACTCCTTGAGTCGATCGTAGGTCGTTATTCGGGTGAGGTAGCAGACCCGACGGACGCCTCCGGCGAGCGCCGGATGATGTTGCATCACAAAATCGTGCGGGTCGATTTACCCAACTTTGGCGAGTATGTACTCCATCATCAGATTTCGCGTGATGCCCTCGATTCGGAAACTCCCTGGCAACAAAAAATTTATATCTTCGATCAAGATTCGAAGCGTCGGCACAACACGATGCGGGCGTTTGTGATTCCGAGAGAGTTGGGTCTCGCCAACTTCGAGGGAGATCCGGTCAAATTTCAGAAGCTTGCTTTGGCTCGTACGCCAGTGATGGCAGAGCTTCAAGGATTCCCAGACGGCTGCAAAATAAGTTGGGAACGCGACGGGCAATCGAACTTCGTCGCTCGAGTTCGGCGTGAGAAATGTCGCTATGAAAGTTCTAGCTTCCGTCAGCGGGTTTCAGCTTCGCTCACTTACCGGGTCACGCCTGACAGCTTCGGCATCGAAGAAACGTTCTTTGGAGACGATGACAAGCCATTATTTCAGCAGCGAGGCTTACTTACGGTCGCCCGCAAGCCTTCGACCGTTGCCGCCGTTCTCGCTGAATCAAAGCCCGAGGAGTGGCGACGACTCGATCCCGAACGAACGATTTATATGGAGCTCGATTCAGGCCGAGTGATTTTCGAGCTTTCGCCGACCTTCGCCCCGAGACATGTAGAAAACATTCGTGCGCTGGCACGTTCGGGCTGGTTCGATGGTCTCAGCATCAACCGTGTTCAGGATAACTTCGTCACGCAATGGGGTGATCCGGACGGTAAGAAACCCATCGTCGGGGCAGCAAGTCGGTTACCAGCCGAGTTCGAGCGATCTTGGACATCTGAAATCGCATTTAGCGCCTTACCCGATGGCGACGTCTTCGCACCGGAGGCGGGATTCGTAGAGGGTTTTTGGGCGGCAGGTGATCGTAAGGCCCATCGCATTTGGCTCGCACACTGCTATGGCACGCTCGGCGTGGGGCGAGATACCGCTGCAGATTCAGGTAGCGGTGCGGAGTTATACGTCGTTATCGGCCACGCGCCGCGTCAGCTTGATCGCAATATCACGGTAGCGGGACGAGCCGTAAGCGGAATGGAGTTGCTCGCGGCGTTACCGCGAGGAACCGAGGCCTTAGGTTTCTATAAAACCGCTGCGGAGAGAACGCCTATCCGGCGATTTCGATTGGCTGCGGATGTTCCTGCAGAAGAGCGTACGGAACTCGAGCTACTTCGCACCGACTCCGAAAGCTTTGCTGAGGTGGTCGAGGCGCGTCGTAACCGACGTGACGAGTGGTACAAAGTGCCCGCCGGACAAATCGATTTGTGCAGTGCACCTCTTCCGGTGCGACGCGTTACGCCTTCCGCAGTCTTGCCGAACGGCCGAGGCGGCTGATACCGAGCGCACCACTGCGAACGACTTCCAAAATCTGAGCGCCCTTCGCGAGATCGACGACGAACTTATCGATATCCGACTCATTCGCAGTGAGCTCGACAATGAATCCTTCACTGGCCGGATCGATTACTCGCCCTCCGGCACGCACGACATAACCGCGCACGGCATCCGCTTGCTCGGGTCTGACTTTGAGCTTGAGCAGCACGAGCTCCCGCTCAATATGTTCGCCCTGCGTCATGTCCTCGACCGACACGACATCGATGAGCTTATTGAGCTGGCTCACGATCTGCTGGATAACAGAATCTGACCCTCTCGTGACGAGGGTGATACGAGAGACTGTAGGGTCATCGGTCGCCGCAACCGACAAGGACTCAATGTTATAGCCCCGTGTCGAAAAAAGTCCGGCTACCCGAGTAAGGGCGCCAGCTTCGTTTTGAAGATTGATGGCAATGATGTGGCGCATGACGGTTAGAGCATATTGCACGGAGCGATCGAACTGGTAGTCTGATTAACCCCCTGCCCGTAATTTGGTTGTTTCCCATGCCACATACCCCTGCAACTCACCCGCGAGCTGGCTCGATCATGTCGGGGGCTGAAATGATCGTGCAGGTTCTCGCCGACGAAGGGACAACCGCCATATTTGGATATTCCGGTGGGGCGATCTTGCCCACCTACGATGCCGTCTTTCTATACAACCAAGCACAGGTCGAGCGTGGTCGAGCGCAGATGCCGCTGATCGTCCCGGCTAATGAGCAGGGCGCCGGTTTCATGGCTGCCGGTTATGCCCGTGCGAGCGGAAAAGTGGGCGTCTGTCTTGTCACCTCGGGGCCCGGAGCCACCAACACTGTCACGCCTGTACGTGACTCGATGGCAGATTCGATACCGATGATCGTGATCTGCGGACAGGTGCCAACGGCGGCCATCGGTACTGATGCATTTCAAGAAGCGCCGGTGCCCGCGATCATGGGGTCCGTCGCGAAACATATTTTTCTAGTGACCGACCCCACCAAGCTCGAGGATACGATTCGCACCGCCTTCGAAATTGCTCGAACGGGGCGACCGGGTCCGGTCGTCATCGATGTCCCCAAAGACGTGCAGAACTGGACGGGTGTCTTCAAAGGCGAGGGCGTGTTACCCATCCCAGGATATCGGAAGCGCCTTTTTGCGACGGCTCACGCCGGGATCGAGGACGATGAAGCTGCCGACTTCTTTTCGATTCTCTCAGCTTCCAAGCGACCGCTGCTCTACGCGGGCGGTGGCGTCATCAACGCAGAAGCTTCTGCTGCGCTGACGGAGTTTTCCACGGCTTTCGGTATTCCCGTGGTGACCACACTGATGGGCATTGGTGCGTTCGATACCACGAATCCCTTATCGATGAGCATGCTCGGAATGCATGGCGCCGCTTTCGCAAACTATGCCGTCGAAGACTGCGACATGCTGATTGCAGTGGGATCGCGATTTGACGATCGAGTGGCCGGTGTACCGTCCCGTTTTGCGCCAAAAGCCAAAAAAATCGCACACCTCGATATCGACCGCGCTGAGATCAATAAGGTTAAGCGAGTCGACTGGAGCCACGTCGGCCAGCTGCGTGATGCATTAGAGTCACTTACTCGATACGGAAAATCGATGGGTTTCCGCGGTGACTTTTCTACTTGGCACCAAGAGCTTGCAGCACTCCGCCGTACCCACGCGATGAACTACGATCGCAAAAGCGAGCTCATTCAGCCTTATTACGTCATCGAGGAAATTAACCGACTGACTCGTGGCGAGGCAATCATTTCGACGGGAGTTGGGCAGCACCAGATGTGGGCGGCGCAGTACTTCGACTTCCGCAAACCTAGGTTGTGGCTCACATCCGGTTCGATGGGAACGATGGGCTTTGGTTTGCCGGCTGCCATTGGCGCACAGTTCGCAAATCCCAACGCTCTTGTCATCGATATTGACGGAGACGCGTCGATCCGTATGAACTTTGGCGAGCTGGAAACCGTCACCACCTACGACTTGCCCATCAAAGTCGTGGTACTCAATAATTTTGGCGATGGCATGGTGAAGCAATGGCAAAAGCTTTTCTTCAAGGGTCGAATGTCGGCAAGCGATAAGTCATTGCACAAAAAAGATTTCGTCAAAGCCGCGCAGGCAGACGGCTTTTCTTACGCGGTCAGGCTCGATAAAAAATCGGATGTGCCAAGAGTGATTGAAGAGTTCATCCGGTATCCCGGTCCTGCTTTTTTGGAGGTCATCATCGACCCGGATGCGGGTGTTTATCCGATGGTCGGTCCGGGCCAGACCTACGATGCCATGATTACCGGCGATTTCATCGTCGCGAGACATTCCGTAAAGAACGTCGAGGCGCCAGGGCCGTCGGAGATGTTTTGATCAGCTGGCTTCGAGCAGACGAAATCCCGCAGGGGCATCGAGCGAAACCGATTTAATCAAAGCGAACACCTCGAGGCCTACGACCAAACCTAGCGATCTGACGGCCGCCGGGGTCACTGCAGAAAGCAGCCTTTGCGGACCCAGCTCGATTTCGACGAGGACGGTACCGTCGCCGCGGTCACGAATGCGGCCTATTGCCCCTCGTAATATGTTTCGTACCGAAAGACCCATGGGCGTCTGTGTGGCAATGATCACTTCGTTAGCAGGCACATAGGCGCGAAAGTGCTCGCCTATCGATGTGGCGCTCGAGGGTAAATAAACGCGTTGTCCATCGAGGTCGGCTTCGAAGCCTGCATCCTCCGCTTGATCCGAAAGACGCCTTAGTGAAAGCAGGCTGCCGATGTCGTTTCGCATCGAAAGCAGAGGGGTGTCGGTCCGGCCAAGTAAGTCTTGGATATTTCCGCTTGCAATCACCGCTCCGCCATCTAGCAGTACGAGCTGATCAGCAAGACGAAGGACTTCCGCGAGACTATGGGTGACATGAATCGACGGGATAAAAAAACGCTGCTTGATTTGATCGAGTAAGCCCACGATCTCGTTTTTCCTTGGCGCATCGAGCGCAGCAAGGGGTTCGTCGAGCAACAACAAGGACGGATTGGCCAACAACGCGCGCCCAAGCGCAACGCGTTGGCGCTCGCCACCCGATAGTTGGCGTGGCCAACGATCAAGTAGCGAGCCGAGTCCTAGCGTTTCGATAATCTGCTCGCGAGAGGGACCGTGTCGATGTTTTGAGCGACGAGCACCGAAGTCGAGATTTGCCGAGACCTTTAGATGAGGGAAGAGCAGTCCGTCTTGTGGAACCCAGCCTATCGCGCGTTGTTCGGGCGGGAGATTGATCCCGCGTTCGGTGTCGATCAAGACGCGATCGCCAAGGGTGATGCGTCCTCGATCGGGACGCAGCGAACCATTGATGAGATCGAGAACCGTCGATTTCCCTGAACCCGAGGCACCGAAAATAGCGGTGCATCCCGTTGCTGACGCTTCGAACTTTACGTCGAGAAAAAAATCTCCTCGGGTTACCGAAACGTCGACGTAGATCATGATCGACGAGTCCAGCGTCGAGACCGTCTGCCGAGCCACTCCGCGGCAAGCAAGGCAAATAGCGCAATCGTCATCGAGATCAGTGCGAGTTTCATGGCGATCATTTCACCGCCGGGTGTTTGCAACGCTCCATAAATTGCGAGCGCCAGCGTTTGAGTTTCACCGGGGACATTCGCGGCGAACGTGATCACCGCGCCGAACTCGCCGAGGCAGATCGCGAACCCGAGTACCGCGGCGGCCGAGATTCCGGGTAATGCCAGCGGCAAGGTGATCGAAAAGAAGCGATCGATTGCGCTCGCCCCGAGACAGCGTGCCGCCAATTCCAGACGAGGATCGATCGCCTCGAGCGACAGGCGAATAGTCCGGATCATGATGGGTAGTGCCACGATTCCAGCTGCGAGGGCAGCGCCGTTGGTCGTAAACACCAATCGCACGTCGAAGGTCGTATCGAGCCAGCGACCGACGGGGCCCTGAACGCCAAAGATCAGCAGTAGGACATAGCCGACCACTACCGGAGGTAGAACGAGAGGCGAGTGAACGAGCGCATCGAGGAGCGACCGCCCCAGAAATTTCTTTCTTGCCAAAATCCAGCCGAGCGCGATCGCCACGGGGAGCGTAAATAGGAGTGCTCGTGCGGCAACGCTCAGACTCGTCAATACCGCCAGCCATTCAGGATCAGACAACGTCACCCTTGCATCCTATACTTCGATTCATGAAATACCTTCATACGATGGTCCGCGTGACGGACCTCGACGCTTCGCTGCGATTTTATCGGGATGCCCTCGGTTTGGAGGTGATCTCTACGAAAGAGGTGCCCAAGGGCCGCTACACACTGGTTTTTCTGGCAGCGCCGGGCGATCACTCGGCCCAAATCGAACTGACCTATAACTGGGATCCCGAGGTTTATGCCGGGGGACGCAACTTCGGGCACATCGCCTATGCCGTCGAAGACATCTATGCCACGTGCCGACGGCTGGTAGACCATGGCGTTTTGATATCGAGACCGCCGCGCGATGGTCGAATGGCATTCGTGCGCTCACCGGATGGCATTTCGATCGAATTGCTACAACAGGGCGGCGCAAAATCACCCGAAGAGCCTTGGGTGTCGATGCCGAATACGGGTGCTTGGTAATTGATGTTGTACAAGCGAGACAGCCTGCCTCTTTGCATCGTCGCTACGGCGTTGCTGCTGGCCCTCGCGGGTTGTGCAGCACCTAGGGCTTATCTTGGCGAGCAGATTTCTCGAGCGACCGAAGACGAAGGCTATCGCGGCAGCCGTGTCATGCCCGCTCGGCAAAACGACGACGTGCTCTTCATCGTCAGTTTATCGGGCGGCGGAATGCGCGCTTCGGCCATGGCGTATGGCCTCTTTGAACAACTTGCCGCTGATCGCGTCACCAACGGATCGGCATCGTCACGCTTGCTCGATCAAATCGATGTCATCTCCGCCGTCTCGGGCGGAGCCGTTCCCGCGGCGTATTTCACGCTCTTCGGAGATCGTCTATTTCGCGACTTCGAGCCGAGATTCCTTCACAAAGATTTTACCTCCTCGGTGCGTCGTGGAATTCTTCTCGATCCTCGAAACTGGATGCGTATGGCATCGAGTGAATATTTTCGAGGCGACTTGTATGCGGAGTATTTTGATCGCCGTTTGTTTCGCGGGGCGACCTTCAGCGACTTGAGTCAAAAGGGCGATCGGCCGTTCTTGATCATCAATGCAACCGATGTCGGTCTCGCGAGTCGCTTCGAGTTCACTCAAGATAGCTTCGATCTGATCTGTACCGACCTCATGAGATATCCGGTCTCGCGGGCGATCGCCGCCTCGACGTTGATTCCAGCATTGCTGACACCGATCACAATCGAAAATCATGCCGGCCGTTGCGGCTATTTGCTTCCGGATTGGGTTCAGCGAACACTCGAGACAGGCGATCACAGTTCACGAGAGTACTTTCGCGCCTCGGTTTTGCAGTCTCGCAGCGACTCCTCAAAATTCGGATATCTTCATCTCGTCGATGGCGCACTGAGCGACAACTTGGGCGCCAGAGCGCTCTATGACGCTCTGGCCGACGGTAGCCCCTGGATGACATGGTCTGATCCGCCAAGTAAGTCGGGTCACCGAAAGTTGATTTATGTTTCGGTCAATGCCGGCGATTGGAAATCGACACAGGTCGGAGTCAATCGCCAACCTCCCGACGCTTTGCAGATGTTGCGCCTCATGGGCACGGTACCCATGGACCGATATTCTGCTGAGAGTCGAGTCGTGCTGAACGAGGCACTAAGACAACACGCTGAAAAAGAACAAGCCGAGCTGTATCACATCGAAATCGAGCTCGAGTCGTTACGCAGTGATCCGAAGCTGACTCGCCTCGTCGAGCTTCCAACCTCATTTACGCTAGCCAGAGATGACGCCCTGGCCCTGCGCTGCGCGACACGTCGGATGCTGTTAGCGTCATCCGATTATCAGAGACTGATGCGAGATCTGTCAGGTTCGATCGGGGCGCTCACGGCCTGCGGTGAGTGAGCATTTCGGCCCAGCGCTATCACCACGTCATCGAGATCCCTTTGGTCTTGAGATAGGGCTCGAGACCTTCTTTGCCGAATTCTCGACCCCAGCCAGATTGCTTGTTGCCTCCGAAGGGCACCGCTGCGTCGATCGCGGCATGCATGTTGACGCTCACTTGGCCGGCATCGATTTTTCGGACCATTTGCATGGCGATGCCGAGGTCGCGTGTCCAGACGCTTCCCGAGAGCCCGTAAATCGTGGAGTTGGCGGCACGAGCGACGGCATCGAGATCACCATCGCCGAACGTCTGAACGCAAAGCACCGGGCCAAAGATTTCGTTCTTGACCGGCGTCATGTCGCTTTGAGTTCTGGCGAGGACCGTGGGTTCAAAAAAGTATCCGGGGCGTGTGGGAGCGTGGCCTCCGCAGACCACCTCCGCGCCTTCCTTACGACCTGCTTCGACGAATCCGGAAACACGGTCTCGTTGTTGAGAGGAAATCAACGGGCCGAATTCTGACGTGGGATCGAGCCCGGGTCCGAGTTTCATGGAGCGGGCAATCGCTGCGACGCCTTCGACCACTTTGTCATGGACCTTCTCATGGACGAAAAGCCGTGTGCCGGCCATGCAGTTCTGTCCTTGCAAGAAAAAGCAGGCGCGCGCCGCACCTGGAATAACTTGCTCGAGGTCGGCGTCCGGGAAGACGACCACCGGAGATTTTCCACCGAGTTCGAGTGTGACTTTCTTGAGATTGCCAGCCGCCGCTTTCACGATGAGTCGACCGACCTCGGTGGACCCTGTGAACGCGATCTTGTCGACTCCGGGATGGGCGGCCAGTGCAGCGCCCGCTGATTCGCCGTATCCGTTGACGATATTGATGACACCGTCCGGTACGCCAGCTTCCTGACAGAGTTCGGCGAGTCGCATGGCAGTGAGCGGCGTGAGTTCTGCTGGCTTCAGTACGAGCGTACAGCCCGTCGCGAGCGCAGGCGCAATTTTGAGCATCACCATTGGCAATGGTGAGTTCCACGGGGTGATGGCTCCGACGACGCCGATAGGTTCGCGTAGCGTGAATGAGAGCGCTTCGCCCGGAAGCTTACCCTGCGGTGCGGCAGGTATCGTGGCGCCTTCGATTTTCGTAGGCCAGCCGGCGTAATAGCGGAAAAATTCTGGAACCACCATGCCGCAAACGTACTGCGCCAGTGGAGTAGGCAGCCCGTTATCGAGGATCTCGAGTTCGCAGAGCTGTTGGAAGTTGGCGACGATCAGATCGGAGATCTTCCAAATAACTGTACTGCGCTGCGCAGCCGTGAACTTTGACCAAGGACCTTCGAAAGCGGCTCGCGCTGCTTTCACTGCAGCATCGATTTCTGCTGCGCCACCCGCCGCACAACTGGAGATTTTGAGACCGGTTGCCGGATCGTGGATTTCGATCGATGATCCGGTTGAGGGATGGACCCACTTTCCGTTTATGAAGTGTCCGTGCTGGCGCGCGAGAAAATCGAGCGTCGCTTTGGAAAGCGAGTAGTGCGATAGGGCAGACGTATTGGCGCTCATGATGACCCCCGGTCGGTAGACCCCTCGAATCCTAAAGCCCTCAAACCACTGTCCCGTCAGTCTGGAGGAATCTCGACCGATGCGTGGCCGCGTGGCGACTGCCTCAACGAAGTCGAACCACGACTTTTCCTGTATTTCGTCCGGCCAAGAGGTGCTCGACGGCATCGGCGACGTGATCGAGCCCCACAAAGGACTTCGAATCGGTTAGCACCTGCAGTTTCCCGTCGTAGAACAGCTGAAGAATTCGAGTCGCGGTGTCGTCGAAGTACTCAGGAAACGCCTGATTCTGAAAGCCTCGAATCGAAGCGGACTTCCAGTAGAGTTTTCGGTAAGCGCGCGCTTGCGGGACCAACTCGATCTCTTTGTCGAAGTCCGACGTGTGACCACTTACGACTACACGACCGCGAAAGGCAACATGGTCGACGAACGCATCGAATATCTCTCCACCGACCGAGTCGTAGGCGACATCGATCCCCTTTGGATACTCCTTCTCGAGAACCTCGCGTACATTCTCGCGTCGATAGTTGATGGGTCGATCGACACCAAGCTTGCGAAGCAACGCGATTTTTTCGTCGCTTCCGGTGATACCGATGACATGACATCCGCGTAACTTCGCGAGCTGCACCACGAAGTGACCGAGGCCGCCTGCTGCGGCAGACACCGCGACGGTGTCGCCGTCTCGAACTTCTCCGATACGCTCGAGACCAACCATCGCGGAGATACCCGTGGGGATGAGTGCGAGCGTCTCTGCAGAAGGTTCACGCACAGGTATGACTTTGCTTGCAGAAGCGATCTGATATTCGCGATATCCCGAGCCAAGACGAGTGGCAGCCACTGCATCGCCTTCATGCAAGTGAGTCACCCCGGAGCCCACGGCGACGATCCGCCCAACGGATTCGATACCCATATCAAACGGTGGATCGACCTTGATGTAGCGGACCGAATTTCTACAGAGGTTCTTGTCGAAAATCGCGTTGACGCCAGCGAACTCATTACGAATAACGACTTCGCCTGCCTGCGGAGCTCGCCACGCTTCCGTGACAACCTGGGTAGAGGTGCGGAAATCACCCGTGATCTGGTGAATGATCAGCTTCCGATAGTCCGATGGGTGGGTCATATCCGTCATGTTCGTTGTCGTCGGTTCGTTAGGCCGCGTAGAGTGTGGACGAAGCTTATCCCACGGAGATCGATAACGTGCCTACCATTCTGATTACCGGAACATCGCGGGGACTCGGGCTCGAATGCGCGCGGCAATATGCCGAGGCGGGATGGACCGTCCTAGCGTGCGCCCGAAATCCGGCTGCTTCGCCCCCACTGCAGGCATTGGCCTCGACTCACTCTGGTCGCGTTAAAACACTCTCACTTGATGTCGAGGATCACGCCGCCATCGATCGACTTGCTCGAGAGCTCGACGGTACGGCGATCGACGTGTTGCTCAACTCTGCAGGCACGATGGGTAATGGGAGTTTTGCCAAAGACGGGCTCGCCTTCGGCAGTTTTGGACGCTCCGACTACGAAGATTGGGAAACAATATTTCGGCTCAATGTATTTGGACCGATGAAAATAGCGGAGGCATTCATCGGGCACGTCGCGAGGTCGAACCAGAAAAAAATTGTCACTCTGACGAGCATGCTCGGTTCGGTGGGGATCAATCGCATCGGCGGTCTTTACGCCTATCGGGCAAGCAAAGCGGCGGTCAATGCGATGATGAAGTCGATGGCCATCGATCTTGCGAAGTCTCACGGCATTGCCGCAACGGCGCTGCATCCCGGATGGGTGCGTACCGATCTTGGCGGGCCTCAAGCGGATATCGATTCGGAGACGAGCGTCGCCGGCATGCTCAAGGTCATCGATGCCCTAACGCTCGAGACCGCAGGGCGTTTCTGGGTGTACGACGGCAGCGAACTGCCGTGGTGACAGGCTGCTAGAAATACATCTTCGACATGGTTTTGCGGCTCGGGTCGTACGCCGCATACGTTTTGCCGATGGTGGCGGGATCTCCCAACGCCTGTACCGCAAGATCGGCGAGATCTGCGCGACCTATGAAACTGAAAGCCTTCGGGTCTTCAGCGAGCACCGCTGTGCCGGTTGCTGGGACATCACCGAGACCACCGGGTCGAATGATCGTGTAGTCGAGACCACTCGCGCGAAGGTGGTCTTCGGCTTGGGTCTTCAGAGCGATGACTTCGGCTAGAAATCTCCGCGAGAATCCGGGTGCCGCCTCTGCAGAATCACCCGCGCCGATCACAGTGATGAAGATAAAGCGCTTGACGCCGGCTGCCTTCGCAGCGTCGATGACGTTGCGATTGCCGACATAGTCCGGACGTTTATGTTGTTCACCACGGGTAGTCCCCAACGTCGAAATCACCGCTGCATAACTGGCTGAGGTCAGTGCGGCATTCACCTGTTCGGCGTCCAGCGCGTCGGCGATGACGGTGCTGACACCCAGTTTTTCGAGTTCCGACGTATTCGAGGTGCTTCGGACTGCTACCGTGACCGCTTCGCCACGTGCACGAAGTTCACGGACGATTTCGAGGCCTGTCCCGCGTGTTCCTCCGAATACGAGAACCGGGCCACCCGGTGAGGCATAGCTCGATGCTGCGTGGACGTTAGCCGGATCGTGGGATGACCCGCTCAACCAGAAGAAGTAGGCGAGCACAAACAACACCAGAGCGAGGATTAGCCCGCCGATTGCCTTGAGTGTGCCGAGTAAAAACTTCTTCATGGCGATTACCTCCGATCAGCGAGCGCCAGGTGGCGCGTAGGTTTCGATCCATTCCCGGACCGTCTTGTACCAGAAGAGAGAGTTCTGTGGCTTCAAAATCCAGTGGTTCTCGTCCGGGTAGTAGACAAACTTTGAGGGGATACCGCGCTTTTGGAGCGTATTGAAGAGTTCGATCCCCTGATTTACCGGAACCCGCATATCGAGCTGCCCGTGAATGACGAGCGTTGGCGTGGCGAAGTTTCCGGCCGAGGTGTGCGGAGAATATCGGGCGAACTCTTCGGGGCGCTCCCAAAATTCAAAGAATCGATCTCGCTCTGCGCCGTAATCCGCACCGATCTGAGTGAAGTTGTTATATACGGCCGCATGCGCGATCAGAGCTTTGAACGGATGCGCGCGACCAAGCAGCGTACTCGCCAAAAAACCGCCGTAGCTTCCGCCGCCGGCAACCATTCGATCTGCATCGACATAAGGTTTGGCCGCTAGCCATTCAGCGGCCTTGATCGTGTCGTCATAAGGCTTGGTGATGCGATCGGGATTGATAGCATCCGTGAATGCCTGACCGAAACCGCTCGATCCGTGGAAGTTGTGCCAGGTCACGATGTAGCCCCAGTTAGCAAACACCTGGGCGTTCCAGCGCCATTGGATGGCATCCTGAATTCCGTTATGTGGCCCACCGTGCAGTAACATGAATACCGGATATTTCTTTGTCGGATCAAAGTCGGGCGGATACACGACCCACATCTGTATCGGTGCTCCACCGGCGCCCGCATAGGTCACACTGTCGACACGGCCCTGTGCTGTCGCAGCGAGCGCTGCATCATTGAAGCTTGAGAGCTGCGAGGCTACGCCACTGCCGAGATCGAGACGCACCAAGGTCGGCGGCTCTTTAAATGACTGGCGTAGCGCGACCGCTGTCGGGCGAGAGCTACCCGTGGTAGCCACCGCCAGGTTGCTGAAGCTGCTCGACGTGGTGATGGCTTTTGGTTTTCCGGGCGCGGCGAGCTCGAACCGATACACCCGATTGGTGGCCGCATCGTCGATGGCGCTATAGAGAGCTTTCGAATCCGCGCGCCAAATCGGCCCGGAAACCGTCCGATCAAAATCGATAGACAGATCGCGACGTTCGTCTGTTGCGCGATCGATGAGCAGAAGTTTGCCTCGATCCGCGTAGAAGCCAGGGATGGATTGCGCCGTGTACGCCAACCATTTGCCGTCGGGGCTGTAGGTGGGTGAGCGATCGTCAGCTTTGTTGCTCTCCGTAAGGTTACGAGCAGGCTTACAGCCGCAAGCGGCCAGCGCAATCAAGTCGTAGTTGGAGTCGATACCTGTTTTATCGGTGTCGGTTGAAAACGTGATTTCGCTACCGTCTGGCGAAATATCGTAAGTCGAGTCCGAGTATTCCGACTTCGGCAAGTGAAAACCCGATTGCCGAGTGATGGCCAGCGGCTCGCCCCCCGATTTGTCGATCGAAAATAGATGTGGTTCGCGGTCATCGAGAAAGTGATCCCAGTAAGAGATCGGAGCACGATCCCACACTTGCGCAGACATTTTGCTTTTCGCGCGCTCTTTTAAACGCTTGGCTTGATCTTCCCAGCGTACGAGATCGATCCAGATCGGCGAGGCAAATGCGATCTTTTGACCGTCGGGGAACCACTTCGGTGCGTTAGCTCCCGTAGGAACGTTGGTCAGGCGCTGAGCCTCACCGCCGTCGACGGGAATGATGTAGATCTGTGTTTCCTCGTCATCCCCTCGCTTAGAAACAAAAGCGATCAGAGATCCATCCGGGCTAAAACGTGGCGACGCGTCCGTTGCCTTGTCGCTCGTCAGCCGACGCGATGTCCGACCATCGGTGGAAAAAATCCAGAGGTCCGTTGAGCTTTTGTTTTCTTTGATATCGAATTGCGTCACCGTCACTACGGCGAGACGACCATCAGGAGAGATATCCGTTTCGCCCAGACGAACCAGCGACCACATTCGCTCTGGTGTGAGAGGCTCTACTGACCGTGTTTGGGAGAGGGCAGGTACCGAAGCCCATACGGGCAAAAAAGCGGCGAGCAAACGAAAGGCAAATTTCCGAAGGTGGACGGTCTTCATGGAAGATTCCCGGGTTGAGAGATGGGCTAAAGGCTAAGACATTGCCCGCGCCACGGCTACAGGTCGTCACCAGGTATCCCGCTCGGGCATACTTGCCCTATCAAGTAACCCGTCACAAAGCGGCAGAGGTCGATAAAACCATGTCCACCCTCGGTGAAGGCAGAATCGTCGTAGGCTCGGCGCGCGGTGAGCGCGGCGATGCGATCGACCTGGTACGCCGATGGTTTGACGCGATGGCCGCGGGAGATCTGGACGCCGCGTCCAAACTCATGGCGCCGGGCCAACGCATCTCGATTTCGGGAGGGTATCGATTTTCGAACCTAACCGAATTTTCAGACTTCGCTGCCAGTCGATATCGAGAAGTACGCAAGCAATGTGACAGCTTTGAAGCCTGTGAGGCGGCTGGGGGTTTTGCCATCTATGTGCGTGGCGAGATGAGCGGATCTTGGGCGGACGGAAAAAACTTTTCTCGCATCCGCTGGTGTGATCGATTTCTCGTTCAGGCCGGCAGCATCATCGAACTTGATACATTCAGCGATCTCGCAGAGAGCCGACTTTCGGAACTTCATAAATGAATAGCCCATTACTCGATCGTTACATCGCACTGGCTTTGCAAATCGATTGTGACGGCGTTCATCCCGACCACAATCGCGAGGCTGCGGCTGCTCGCATGTCTGCATCTTTGAGTCGGATCGATCAAGCCATCATGGGCGCAAAGCGATGGATCGGCGCCGATCTCAAACTCGTCGTATTGCCGGAGTACATTCTGTCTGGTCCGCCTTGGGGTGAGACCATTCCGGAATGGGCAGCAAAGGGTGCGATTGCTCCCGACGGTCCAGAGTACGAGCGGTTAGGAGCCATTTCGCAGAAGCACGGCATATTTCTGGCCGGAAACGGCTACGAGACGGATCCGAATTTTCCCGGCCTTTATTTCCAGGCCTGCTGGGTTTTCGATCCGTCGGGTAATCGAGTGCTCACATATCGACGCCTGATTTCGATCTTTGCTCCGACGCCACATGACGTGTGGGATAAATACCTCGACCTGTACGGAATCGAGGGCGTCTTCCCAGTTGCCCATACGGCCATCGGAAAAATTGCAGCGATCGCGTCCGAAGAAATTCTCTATCCTGAGGTGGCGCGCGCTCACGCTATTCGTGGAGCAGAGGTCTTCCTTCACTCTACGAGCGAAGTGGCCTCACCCAATCTCACGATCAAACAAATCGCACGACGGGCTCGTGCCCTTGAAAATCTTGCATACGTCGTATCGGCCAACACGGCAGCGTTACTCGGAATCGACGTACCCGTCGACTCGAGTAACGGCTATTCCGATGTCATCGATTATCACGGCAATCAGATGGTCGTCGCTGGCGCGGGTAATTCTTCGGTTGCATCTACATTTCTAGATATGGCGGGACTACGGTCATACCGACGTCGTCCTGCCATGGCAAATATGCTCTCTCGACAAGCGCTCGAAATGTTCGCCGACTCTTTTGCCAACGCTGATTTACGCCGACGAAACGGATTGCTGCAAGGTGGCAAGCTCGTGATTCCCGATCGCGCTTATTTTCAGCAGCGCCAGGCTGACGCGATTTCGCGTATGGCTGAGCGCGGCATCATCTGATTACGAGCCAGAGGCCCGCGACGGGCATGCCAAAGCGCGCCATTCACGAGCACTACGGTGATCCACGCGAGGTCTTGCGCATACTCGATGTGCCTGCCGAGCAGCCGGGACCCGGTGAGGTCATTATTAGAATGGAAGCAGCGGCGATGCATATCGCCGACCTCCGCACTCTCTCGGGTGCTGAAGGATTCCGTTACCCGTTACCGCGCACTCCCGGCTACGAGGGTATCGGTCGGGTCATTCGAGTTGGAGAGGGCGTCACCTCGATTCGCGTAGGCGAGAGGGTTTTTCCTGCGCTCGGCAGCGGCACCTTCCGGGAGGAAGTGCGGTGTAGCGCGCAGGGGTGTATGCCTGCGCCCGAGGGGGATGCTCAACAACTGAGCCTGTTGACCGTAAACGGCCCGACGGCATGGGTTCTTTTAGAAGATTTCGCTCGGCTCAGTACCGGGGATTGGTTAATACAGAACGCTGCCAATTCGAGTTGCGGTCGTTACGTGGTGCAGTTGGCGAAGCAACGCGGCCTGCGAACGATCAACATCGTTCGTCGTATCGACTTATTCGATGAGTTGAAATCTTTGGGTGCCGATATCGTGCTACTCGATGGCCCAGATCTCGCCAAGCGCGTGGCAGCGGAGATTGGGTCCGCACCTATTCGTCTCGGCATCGATGCCGTTGCCGGGTCGGCTACGCAGCGGATCGCCGAATGCCTCGCCGCGGACTCTCCCCTCGTATGTTATGGCGCCATGAGCGGCGAACCCTGCAACATCGATTTTTATTTGATGTTCCGCCAGGGCATCGTACTGCACGGTATTAGCTTCGTGCGTCAGTTTCGTCATCGCACACCCGCGCAGGTGCGGCAGATGTATGCAGAACTTGCTGCACAAATGGCAAGTGGAAGTTTGATAGCTCGCATAGCGGGTGTCTTCCCGTTAGAGCGCATACATGAGGCGTGTGATCTGGCTGCACGAACCGGTAACGAACGCGACGGTAAGGTCATCATCACCTTTGGTGAATGACCACGCCTCTCATCGACCACAGCACCATGATCAGCAGGGGTAGAGTCGCGAGGTTGAGAGTTTCCCAACCGAGCGTCTCGATCGCGACTCCAGCTGAAAGAGATGCGAGCGCCTGCGACCCGAACACCATAAAGTCGTTGAATCCCTGAGCACGAAATTTTTCTGAGTCCGAATAGGTCGAAGAGAGTAGGGTCGTCGCGCCGACAAAGAGTAGATTCCAGCCGACACCGAGCAGAAGAAGCGCTGAAAAATAATGCACGAAGTGTCTGCCGATAAATGAGCAGATAATGATGCACACCACGTTAATGGCGATGCCCGCGAGCATCATTCCGCGCACGCCAAGCTTCGAAACAAACCACGGTGTCGCCAGAGACGGTAGATACATTCCCAAAAGATGTGCAGTGATTACGGCGGTGGTCTGGCCGGTCGAATAACCGTCGTGGACATGCATGCTGAGCGGTGTCGCCGTCATGATGAAACTCATCACCGCGTAAGACGATAAGCCGGCGAGTACCGCAACGCGGTATTTCGGATCATTCAGCAAGTCGCGGATGCTTCTCGACTCCGCAGAGCGTTCAACTCGAGCAGCCATCGAAGCGTTCGGAAGCCGAGTCAGGACTGCCGCCGCACAAAGACAAAGTCCGGCAAGGATCACGAACGACGCGGTGTACTCCGGCCAACCCCCCAATTGGCTGACCAGGCCGCCGAGTGTAGGCCCAACGAAAGCGGCGACGAGAGTGCCGATCATCACGGTGGAGGCGGCCCGACCGGCGTCGCTAGGCGGCACGAACTCGATAGCGGCAAAGCGATACTGCTGAACGAAAGCCATATTGCCGCCGATCAACAGACCCGCCACACAAAACAGTACGAACTCGTTGCGCAGAATGGCGTAAGCACAGAGCAGTGCTGCGAGAGCGGCCATGAGTGCACTGCCAATGAACGCGGGCTTCCGGCCGACGCGCTGCATGAGTAGTGCGGCTGGCATCGACATCGATGCGAGACCCACGATCGACATCGATAGAGGAAGCGTCGCCAGCGCGGGGCTCGGTGCCATATGGGTTCCGACGATACCGCCGAAGGTCACCAGAGTGATCGTGCTGCAGGCTGCAAAAGCTTGCGCGAGAGCGAGAGTCCAGACGTGCCGCATGACGGCCGCAGTATAAACGGTGCCGGTACCTCGGTTATGCTGCTTTCCATGAGCGCGCCTTCCATCGCTGACTACATCGAACGCATATCGAATGCGCGCGTCTATGATGTGGCCATCGAATCGCCCCTTGAGCGTGCAACTCGCCTGTCGCGTCGACTCGGTAACGACATCTTGCTCAAGCGTGAAGACCTGCAGCCCGTTTTTTCATTCAAGCTGCGAGGGGCGTACAACAAAATTTCGCAGTTGACTGATCGCGTCGCCGCGCGCGGAGTCATATGCGCTTCTGCGGGTAATCATGCGCAGGGTGTTGCACTGGCGGCGACTCGGCGGAAGATTTCCTCTCTCATCGTGATGCCGGTAACGACCCCGCAGATCAAAGTACAGGCCGTCATCGATCTCGGTGGTGAGGTCGTTTTGTACGGCGATGACTACGATTCGGCCTATGAGCATTCACTCAAGCTTGCTCAAGAGCGCGACCTCGTATTCGTTCATCCGTTCGATGATGTCGATGTCATTGCCGGGCAAGGGACGATTGGACTCGAAATTTCCCGGCAGACGGAAGGCAATATCGATGCCGTATTTGTTCCCGTCGGAGGCGGTGGTCTGATTGCCGGAATCGCCACTTATTTAAAGCATGCCCATCCTGGAGTTCGTATCATCGGTGTGAACGCCGCAGATTCGACAGCGATGCACGATTCATTGCATTGCGGAGAGCGACTCGCTCTACCTCGAGTTGGCATTTTCGCTGATGGGGTGGCGGTGCGCCGGGTGGGAGAGGAGACTTTTCGACTGGCGCGTATGTTTGTCGATGAGATGATCCTCATCGACACCGACGAAATTTGTGCGGGCATACAAGATATTTTTGAGGATACGCGATCTATCGTGGAGCCGGCCGGCGCACTGGCCGTGGCTGCCATCAAGAAGTATGTCGCTCGCGAAAGCTGCACAGGAAAGCGTTTGGTAGCCATCAATTGCGGCGCCAACATGAACTTCGATCGGTTGCGCCACGTCGCAGAGCGAGCCGAGATCGGCGCACGGCGTGAGGCATTGCTGGCGGTAGAGATTCCCGAGAGACCCGGAAGCTTTCTGAGCTTATGCCGTGCGCTTGGTCATCGCAGCGTCACCGAGTTTAATTACCGATACGAAAAATCGGGCACGGCGAACATTTTCTTGGGGTTTGCCATGCCAAGCGGGCGCGACGAAAGAAGTGGCGTGACTTCGACGCTACGCGAGGCGGGCTACTCGGTCACGGATATGACCGATAACGAGCTTGCCAAGTTACACGTGCGATACATGATCGGCGGTCATGCAGAGACGATTACCGAAGAGCGGCTGTTTCGATTTGAGTTTCCTGAGCGTCCGGGTGCGTTACTAAGATTTCTCGAGGCCATCGGCTCACGCTGGAACATCACGTTGTTCCATTACCGCAATCATGGCTCTGATGCAGGGCGCGTGATGGCAGGTATTCAGGTTCCTGAGTCCACGCGAGAAGATTTTTTATCCCACCTCGCAGAGTTGCACTACCCGTGGGTCGACGAGACCGAAAACCCTGCGTATCGGTTATTCCTCGGTCATTGAGCGCCCCATGCAGAGTTATCAACCAGTCGTGCCGGCACGCGACGAGATCATCACGATCAGAAATCTGAGTCATCGCGTGATGCACTGGGGAGAGGACGGTGCACCCGTAGTCTTTCTTCTACACGGATTCCAAGATTGTTCCGACACCTTTCAGTTTTTAGTAGACGCCATGCCGCGCAACTATCACTTCATTGCGCCCGATTGGCGGGGCTTTGGCGGCAGCGGCCGAAACGACGCACCTTATTGGTTTCAAGATTACCTCGCTGATCTCGAGGGCTTTCTCGATCACTATTCCGAAAACGCGGCGACGCTCGTCGGACACAGTATGGGTGGGCATATCGCGAGCCTTTACTCGGGTGTTCGTCCCTCGAGAGTTCGTCGGATCGTATCGCTAGAGGGATTCGGGCTGCCGAGAGTCGATGCGTCGATCGCACCCGACCGTTTCGGTCAATGGCTCGATGAAATAAAAAAGGGCGTCCGTGAGACGTCATACGATTCGGCACATCGTCTTGCCAAAATGTTGCAACATCGCAATCCGAGGCTAACGACCGATAGGGCGGCGTTCATCGCAAACGCGTGGACGAAGCCTGCCCCGGAAGGGGGTGTAATGCTGCGATTCGATCCGTGGCATCGTCTCGTTAATCCGGTGCTGTATCGCCGCGAAGAGGCCGAAGCTTGCTGGCGACGGATCGAAGCGCCCACATTAGTGCTGCTGGCTGGTCAATCTGAGTACCGTACCCGCCTAGGAACGCATGACGGCAGCGACGAGCTGGAGCGCTTCAAAGACTGCTTTGCGAAACTCGAAGTACACGACTTCCCTGAACTGGGTCATATGATGCATCACGAAGATCCAGCGAGCGTCGCAGCCGTTCTATCTGATTGGCTACGACGACAAGGGTGACGGTTGTCGTCCTCTCCTGCCACAATGAAATCCTAATGAGTACGGATACCCCTCATGTCGAAAGGTCTACGTCCCTAACGTCCGGCGCGCGGTGGGCCGGATATCTGGGGCTGCTGCCGTTCGTATTCGCGTTCGGGCTCGTCGCGGCCGGTGCCTCGCGAGGGATGGCGCCCTTGGGCTTGCAGATCGCCACGGCCTGGGGGGCTGTGATTCTGACGTTCATCGCGGCCGTTCATTGGGGGCTCGCGCTCGCTGGAAGACTGCCATGGTCCATCACCACGCTAGTGGGTTCGACGCTGCCCTCGGTCGTCGGTGCGGCAGCCGTAATCACTACAGGAGAGAAAGGCTTGGCGATCCTCGTCGCAGGCTTCGGGATGTTTTGGCTTTTCGAACATCGAACCTATGCCGAGCGATTTTCTGAAGATTATCTCGATCTGCGACGGATACTCACGATCGGTGTTTGTACTCTCTTGGTTTTGACTGCATTTGCCAGTTCAGGAGCCGTGCCGTGATTCTCGAAGATTTCGCCGAAGGCAAATGGCTACGACCGCTGACGGTCGTGAGCTTCATCGCGGTTTTGATCTTGCTGGCTTTTCAGGTGCTGCAGCCGTTCATCGTTCCGGTGATCTGGGCGGCGATTCTTGCTTACGTTACCTGGCCGATGCATGAGCGGTTCGTCCGCCTGTGCAGCGGACGACGAACACTCGCAGCGCTCGTCATGACCCTCTTGCTGAGCGCTGCCATCATTCTCCCCATCGTATGGTTTGCTTTGCTCGTCAAAGCCGAGGCTTTGCCCTTCTATCGTGAGCTCGTACCGCTGCTCGCAACGCTGAAAGTCCCTGAGTTCATCGCCGACATTCCGTTGCTCGGTCCGCGGCTACAAGAAATTGTCGCTCAGGTTGCGCGCGATCCCGGCGCGCTCGATGCAGCAATCCGACAGTTTTTTGCGCAGTCTTCGGGTGAGATCAGCACGATGCTCGGCGGCGTCGGGCGAAATCTCGTCAAGCTCGTGATCGCGATGGTTTCGCTCTTTTTCATGTATCGGGATGGTGAGTATTTCGCATCGCAGGTCGGTCGGATGCTCGAACAGTTTTTCGGTAAGGTGCGTGTTCAGCACTACCTCGAAGCCATCGGCAACACCGTCAAGGCAGTCGTGTATGGAATCGTCCTGGCAGCGTTGGCTCAAGGCACGCTCGCCGGCATTGGCTACTGGTTCGCGGGGCTTCCGGTTCCCTTGCTGCTCGGAATACTCACCTTTTTAGTTGGGCTGGTGCCGTTCATCGTGCCATTCATCTGGGGCTCTGCCAGCGTCTGGCTGTATCTCACTGGCGAGACTACGGCTGCTATTGGTCTTGCAATCTGGGGACTGACCGCAGTCAGCTGGATCGACAACATTGTTCGCCCGCTCGTTATCAGTGGTGCGACACGCATTCCATTTTTATTAGTGTTATTTGGCGTGCTCGGCGGGCTGACGGCTTTTGGTCTCGTCGGGCTCTTCATAGGCCCCGTCATTCTCGCCGTACTGATGGCGATTTGGCGTGAGTGGATCGCGGAGAAGCGATCGCAGTCGATTATCGAAGACTCGACCTCGCAATGACTGCAGCGCTGACGGGCGCTTATCTCAAGTGGTGGCCAAAGTGAGTACGCGAGGCGTCGTCGGCGCACGATAGCGCCCCATGCGTGCAATCAACGTATCGGGGTTGTCGTCAATTAACAGCATGTCACGCACGCCTTGCCTCAAGAACCCCTCTTGGTCAACGTGATCTAGAAACTGCGACAAGCGAGCGTAAAAGCCGTCGACATCGAGAAGTGCGCAAGGCTTGCCGTGTAGGCCGAGATGACCCCAAGTCCAAACCTCGAAAAGTTCTTCGAGCGTTCCGACTCCGCCCGGTAGCGCGATGAATCCGTCCGAGAGCTCCGCCATGAGCGCTTTGCGATCATGCATGGAATCGACCACTCGAAGATCGTCGAGGTGTGGATGAGCCACCTCTCGCTCGACTAAATTTTGGGGGATCACTCCGATGACTTCGCCACCCGCATTTCGGACGGTATCGGCGATGATGCCCATCAGCCCGACCCCGGCGCCGCCGTAGACGAGACCGATGCCGGCGCGGACTAGCGCATGCCCCAAAGCCTCGGACGCCTCACGATAACGAGGGCCGTTCCCAGCGTTTGCACCGCAAAACACACAGAGTCTTTTCAAGGGCTCATTCCTCAAGCAAGAGACTTTAATAGCGAGGCCGCCCAGCGCCGTTCAGAGTCGGGAAGAGCTACCTTCACCGCTTCAGGAACGGCTTCGGCTACCCGCCAGGTCGATTCACGTAACGGCTCGATTGCCGATGCAGCCAGTATGATCCGATATGACTTTTGCGTGGCAAGCTTAAGCTTCTTACGCCACGGATAAGAATATTGCGCTCTGAACGCGCGCTGCCAAGCTCCGTTCGATCGGAAGAGATCGAGCACCCCGCGGTGTACGCGGGCAGGGGCGACCTGTGGCTCTTGGCGGATCGCCGAGCTTCCCGTGTGCGCATACCAAGGCGAGAACAGCCCTTGATCTCTGACGAGGTGCCAAGCGTTCAACAAGTAACCGCCAAACCAGTCTGGGTTGATGTCGGGCGTTCCCATGGCGAGGAATTCTTTGGCTCTTCGGCCTTCGAGATCAACGACGCCTACGAGCGCTACGACGTTCACGCTTGATCGATGACGCAATGCAACCTCGAGACCCACTAGCCCACCAAATCCGAGGCCGACGATATCTACTTGACCAAGGTCCATTGTGGCGAGCGCACGACGGACCACGTTTGCATAGTCTTCGATCGACGATTTTTGTGATTGCAGCAGATCATCGGATTCGCCGTGGCCCGGGAGCTCGAGCGCTATAACGGGTCTACGCCCGATGAATCCCTTAACGACATCGTGTACCGAATCGTTTGAGCCTAGGGCGTTGTGCAGCACGAGAACCGGACGACCTTTCGCTTCTAGATTTTTTAGAAGTCGAAGTTGGCCACTTCCAAGATGCAGATAGTCTTGGATGAGTTTGCCTGATAGGGCGGTCGGCGAAAGGGCTGCTGGCGCCTTCGGTGGTCGGTGCGCCGAGATGTAAAAGCGACAAAGATCATGGGTTTCTTCGAATGAGCCGCCGCGCTGAATGGTGACCCTTCGGCTCGCACGCTTGATGCGAGGAAGGTGTGTCGCAAGCACATCTGAAGCGTAAGCCGTCACGAGCATCGGGACGCGCATATTTTGAAGAGCGCGATCTGATTTCATCAAAAAAGCGGCTCGATAGCCTACGCGGTAATGATCGCCGGAGCGTATGAAGTCGAGGAGGGCGGTATGCAATATCGCGGGCGAGGGCACGTTGTTGTAGAGACGGTTTGCGAGCTTCTTTGCATACCATGGAAAGAAAATCGTTTGCTCGCGCATCCGTGACCATAACCACGCGAGATGCGACCCGTCCCATGAGGGCTTAAAAGAGGGTAGGTAATGGCGAACGATGTCTCGCTTTTCTTTGTCGGACATCATCACGTAACCATTACCGACAGCGCATGTAATGCGCTCTGGGTGAGCGGCGGCGAGCGCGGCGGAAATCATCGCACCGGTATGAAAGCCGTAAACGGCTGCACGCTTGATACCTAGCGCATCCATGAATTCGACAGCGGCATCCGCGAAGTCTTTCATCGATGCCACTTTGACTCCCAGCGGATCGGATAAGCCGAAGCCGGGAGAGTCAGGCGCGATACAGGTGAAGTGGGATGTCCACCGCTCTATTGTCGCCAGCATGTCTCGCGAGGAGAGTGGAGACTGATGAAAGAGGATGGCGAGCGGCCCAGACCCTGCACGACGATAATGCACTTGTCGCGCGCCCCATCGACCTTTGGTGATCGTTGCAAAATGGCGGGTGATGACCGAGCCGGGCATGAGACACTCCGCGAACTGATTCGCTGCCGCAAATTACCACCGCTTCATGACCCAATCGACAGAACCTGCATCAGAGTCCACCGACAGGACGCCGGCTGCAGGACACATTGGGATGCGGGCTGCGCTCGCGTATCCAGATTTTCGCCGCTTTGCCTTCGGGCGTTTTGTCGCAACTTTGGTTTGGCAGATGCTCGGAGTGGCTGTCGGTTGGCAGGTTTATGCCACGACGCGAAATCCGCTCGATTTAGGGCTCGTCGGGCTGGCCCAGTTTTTACCCTTCTTCGTTCTCGTGTTACCGGGCGGGCAACTGGCCGATCGTACGGATCGCCGGATCGTCATGCTTATTGCCTACGTCATAGATGCCGCATGCATTGCGGTGTTAATCGGTTTTTCCTTGAGCGGCAGCCGCGATGTGATGTGGGTGTTCGTTGCGATGGCGCTGCTCGGTGCGGCACGCGCATTGTGGATGCCAGCGGGGCAGGCCATGGTCGTCAACCTCGTTCCATCGAGCGTTTTTCCGTCGGCAGTGGCTCTTAACTCCATGTTGTTCGAAGTGGCCGTGATCGTCGGGCCCGCATTGGGCGGATTCATCTACGCTCTGGGTGAGTCTCGACAGTCACCCGTGGGTGCATTGCTCGTCTATGTCGTGGCTCTTGCGCTGATGGCCATCGTCATCGCCTTATTTGTAGCGATCCGACCGAGACCGATGACACGAGTATCGACCTCGGCCTCGTGGCGTGAGTTGACCGAGGGCCTACGATTCGTTTTTCGACGTCGAACGGTTTTGGGGGCTATTTCTCTCGACTTGTTCGCCGTGCTTTTCGGCGGGGCGACGGCGTTATTGCCGATGTTTGCGGCCGACATCCTGAAAGTGGGTCCGCAAGGGCTCGGTATCTTGCGCACGGCGCCGGGGGTGGGCGCCGCGTTGGTCGCGATTTGGCTCGCTCGACGCCCCATTTCGCGGTATGTCGGGCTATGGATGTTCGGCGGAGTCGCGGTTTTCGGCTTAGCGACCGTGGTGTTCGGACTGTCTACGTCGTTCTGGTTATCGGTGGCCGCGCTCGTCTGTCTCGGCGCGGGTGACATGGTATCGGTCTTTGTCAGGCATCTTTTGGTACAGCTAGAGACGCCCGATGAGATTCGGGGGCGCGTCAGTGCGGTCAGCGCCATGTTCATCGGTGCGTCGAACGAGCTCGGAGAGTTCGAGTCGGGGCTGACGGCCAGTTGGTGGGGGCCGGTCCGTGCGGTGACATACGGCGGCCTCGCGTGCCTCGTCGTCGTGGCAACTTACCTCAAGCTCTTCCCCGAGCTTAGGCGTCTCGACCGCTTTCCCCAGCCTCCTTAATTTCCCGACAGGCTGTAAAGTTTCGCAAAGTACGCCCTCCCGGGAACCGCCAGGGCGGCACGTCGGTCAATCGAAAGCAGGGTGCGTGGCATACTCACCGTCGACCTGTGGGAGCCCCCAGAGATGCATTCCGGAGCCTTACGTCTCTCGCTTATGACTGTCGCCTTAGCCGCCGGGCTCGGCGGCTGCATGAGCGCCCGAATCGAGGAATCACGCGAGCTGCCGACCCAGATTGCGTCCGGTGAGGCCGTCGTGATTCTCGCCAAACCCCAGATTGAGGGGACTTCCGCAGAAGATGAATTCATGGACTGCGTCGGCCGCGGTCTGGCTAGCGGATCGAACCCGATTCCGGTGCACGATAACAACCGTTTCGTCGATGACCTATTTCCATGGTTCGAGCCGGCGACGGCGCCTTCCCGACCAGAGGCCGTGACACAGTTACTCGCTAGGCCAGGCGTCAGTGAGCGAGTTGCCGCCTCAGGAGTTCGCTATCTCGTATGGCTCGATGGCGGAACTCGGAAGATCGACGGCGGTGGCAGTATCGCGTGTGGAGCCGCCCCGGGTGCGGCGGGTTGCATCGGCTTCGGCTGGTGGGAAAACGAATCGAATTTCGAAGCGACGATCTGGGATCTCAAGCAAGCCAAGTCGGCCGGCAGCGTCGGCACGAATGTCTCGGGTACTTCCGCTATCGTCGGCGCCGTAGTGCCTCTGCCATTCATCGCGCGTGTGGAGACAACGGCTTGTAACCGTCTCGCCGACCAATTGCAGAGTTTTTTCAAGGGTGGCGGCTGAGTCCGTCAAGCAGCGTCATGAAGATCAAAGATATTGCACTGTTTTTGTTGGTTACATCTGTGACTCTCGCGGGTTGCGGAACGATGCCCTCTAGCGATGGCGGGTCTGCCGGCTCTACGGGCAGTCCGTCCGGCGGTATCGTCATGGGTGGTACGACGAGCGGCACGAGTGGCACGGGCGGCCGTGACAGTGGAAGCTCGTCCAGCGGTAGCGATACGTCGACCGACCGTAGTGCTTCCGAAAGTGGAACTAAAGACTCCGGCGACGAATCTGCTACCACGTCCGAAGAGCGTAGTGGCACGTTGAATAAGTCACTCGATGACTCACTCGGCGAATTCGACAAGACGCTAGCCGAGGAGCAACAGCGTACGGCGAACGAACGCGATGCCAGTGCGGCTAACCGCGCCGTGACCGCAGCGACCCAGGGCTCGGACGGGGGCATCGGTCGGCGCGAGGGCGATCTACGTTCAGAACGATCGGGGCAGTCGGGCTCTGGTGGCGGGGAGCAAACGACAGGTGATCGCCAAGATCGCGGGGTGATCTCCGGCGGTGGCAGCGGTGCGCCCGACCGCAGTCGCCCCTCTGGCGAAGACGATGACATCGTCGCACGACGTTTGCGTCGAGCCGCAGAACAGGAGACCGATCCGGAGCTCAAAGAAAAGCTCTGGAAGGAATACATGGAGTACAAGCGAAATGTTCAAGGCAAGGGCTGATCGTCCTCTTTGGCATCGCTCGTTTCGAGAGCTCGCGATCGCGGGATTGGCGCTCGTCGTATTGAGCGGATGCGTGGTCAAAGAAACGCGACCGCTGCCCAAACTCGAGGCGGTCCAAGCGAAGCAGCAAATCGCTGACGCGGAGCTACTCGACGTCGCCGTTCAAGCGTTCGATGCCAATATTCCCGCCGCCCTTAAAGATGATGAAGAGGCTCTCGATAAGAAACGCATCTATCCCGATGTGCGAAAGGCCGAGTCTCGGCTGCTTGCGGCACGTCTCAAGACGACGCTTGAAACGAGTGGTCAGTGGGGCGCGGTGCGCGTCGTGCCTGAGGGTGTGCGTTTTGTCGACGTGCTGATCACCGGAAAAATCCTCGAATCTACCGGTGGTCGTCTCGAGCTTGAGATTCGAGCTACCGATGCCGTGGGCCGTATCTGGATCGATGACAAGATCTACGCGGGGGAAGCCGATCTCGGATCGTACAAAACCGATGCGGCGATCAGGGCTCGCGATCCTTTCAAGAATGTTTACGTGCAGATTGCGAACGACTTACTTCAGGCACGCGAGCGTCTGTCTGCGGCCGAGCGTCAGGACGTCCGAGAAGTAGCTTTACTGCGGTTTGCGAATGATCTCGACCCGCGCTCCTTCGGGGGCTACTTGGTGAATGATCCGGACGGTATGACCCGCGTGAGTCGTCTTCCGGCCAAAGATGATCCTGCGCTCATGCGCATCGAAAAGATCAGGGATCGTGACGCCGTCGTCATCGATACGCTGGATGGATATAACGAGCAGTTCTCGGAAGGTCTCTTCGATTCCTATGCCGGCTATCGGCGTACCAGTCGGGAGGCGATTGAGAAAGAAGATAAGGCCCGCGCTCAAGCAACAACGCGAACGGTGTTAGGGGCTGCAGCAGTTTTGGCCAGTATCTTTGTCTCGAGTCAGTGCGGCTCAGGCGACTACAACTGTCAGCGTATCGAAGATGCGGTTCGCTATGGCGGGGGCGTCGGTGGCGTTGCAGCCGTGATGTCTGGCATCAAGAAATTCGAAGATGCCAAGACGGCAGCGCAGGAAGTTAAAGAATTAGCACGAAGCTTCGAAAACGAGGCAGGATCCCAAGTCGTCGAGGTCGAGGGGCGTTCGCTCAAGCTCGTCGGTACCGCCGAGGAGCAATATCGAGAATGGCGTCGACTTCTCGCAGCGATCTACGCTGAAGAAACGGGACCCCCTTCGCCAGCGCCTGCAAAATCGCCTCCCGGCTCCTGAGGTGTCGTGGCGACACTTTCCAAAGGACAAAGACTCTTAGGCCGTTTCGTTCTGATCGAGCCCCTCGGGCGTGGAGGTCAGGCCGAAGTGTGGCGCGTGCTCGATGAAGCCCGTTCTGCCCAGATCGCAGTAAAGATTTTACCGAGTCACGGTTTGGCAATGCTAAGAGCGCAGTACGAGCTTGCACGCCAAGGTGCCGGCAAGGGAGTGCTCGAATATTTCGAGCCTCTTTCTGACGAGCGTCTGGCTGTGCTGCCGATGGAGCTCGCCTCGGCTGACGCGAAGACGTTACGAGCAAAGTCGTGGACGCAAGTGCTCGGTGTGCTGCGTGAAGTCGCCGAAGCCCTGGCGGGCTTGCATGAACGCGGTGTCGTCCATCGCGATGTGAAGCCTTCAAATATTTTGATTGGTTTCGACGGTCGAGCGCGACTCGCAGATTTTGGTGTTGCTGCCCGACTCGGTGAGGCCTCGGTCATCGGGGTAGCATCGCCGTTTTCTGCGAGCCCTCAGCAATTGTCGGGTGCTTCGGCCTCGGTCGCCGATGACTTGTTCGGCTTCGGTGCGCTCGCGTATGAGTTGCTCGGTGGGTATCCACCTAATTTTCCGGATGCAGAGCGAGCGCGGGCTGGGCTACCGCCCCCGAGGCTGACCACCTCGGTCGCAACACCCTCGGGTCTCGTAGATCTCGTCATGTCGTTACTGTCGACTAACCCTCAATCGCGACCCGGAAATTTGCGCGCGATAGCCGCCACACTGGCGTCATTCGAATCGACACGGCTGACACCTGTCGTAGCCGCTCAAGTCGTGCGTCCGGAAGACGCTGCGGCGGAGCGTGCACTACCCTTGAACGTCTCCAAGCCATCGTTCGGTGCGTGGATCGGACTGGCAGGGCTCCTGGTGATTCTGGCGCTCGTATTTTTGGTCTTGCCACGTTTTGTGACACCGCCTGTTGAGCCACAAAAAAGTGTACGGCCCGCGGCCCCCACTATGCCCCAGGCCGTGATTGCGGGGACTCCAGACCCGGCTCTAGTTGCCCGATTTGAAGAAGAGGACGCAAAGTTCCGCGGCTTACTCGAAGAACTGGAAACGCAGGGCGCTGGAGTTTGGGGCGGAACCGCCTTCGCTGCTGCGAAATCTTTGGGGAAACTCGCTCTCGATGCCGAAGCGAGTCGCGATTACGTACTCGCTCTCGATAGGATCGGGGTGGCTAGCCAGCGACTTGCGCGTATCGCGGAAGAGCGTCCGCAAACTCTCGCCCGACAGTTGCGGGAGGGTGAGGCGGCCTTGGATGTCGGTCGACTCGAGGTCGCTGGCCAGGCATTTCAGTTGGCACAACGTATCGATCCCTCTAACGAAGAGGCGGGCAGAGGGCTCGCTCGAGTCGCCGCCCTAGGGCCGGTGTTGCCGGCGCTCGTCGAGGCAGAGACGGCCTTGTTAACCCTCGATCACCTGAAAGCATTGACCCGTTATGAGGAAGTTCTTCGTGCAGACCCCGTTAATCGGGTCGCGCGTGAGGGCGTAGCACGAGCAAGGCTGGCTATTGGGTCCGATCGTTATGCGCGAGAGATCGGTGATGCCCTCGCTGCGCTGCGTGCAGGGCGTACGCAGGATGCCCGAGCAGCATTAGCACGCGCTGAAAGTCTTCGCCCCGCTGGAGCGGAGTTACCGCAAATTTTGGCTCAGGTCGAGGCCGCAGGAGTGCGCAGAGATCTCAACGTTGTCCGTAGCGAAATACTCCAGCTTGAGGCTGCCGAGCGCTGGAGCGAAGCGCTGTTGCGATACGACGCGTTATTGGTTCGAGACTCGACGCTGAAATTTGCGCGCGATGGGCGTATGAGAGTGGCGCCTCGCGCAGAGCTCTCGCGTCGTCTAGAGGCACTGCTCGCTAATCCCTCGCGAATCTCGGCTCCGGAAGTACGCCGCGAAGGAGAGCGTTTGCTGGCGCAGGCCTCGAGCATGAATGAAAACACCCGAGTGCTCAAAGATCAAAGTGAACGATTACTAGAGATGCTTCGAGTTTATGACCGACCCGTATCGGCCGTGCTGGAGTCCGATGGCGTGACCTTTGTGAGCGTCCAGCGCGTCGGCAACTTCGGAGCATTCACTCGGCGTGAGGTATCCCTGAAGCCTGGGCGTTATGTCGCCGTAGGTAGTAGACCGGGATATCGCGATGTGCGTCAGGAGTTCATCGTTTTACCTAACTCCGCGAACGTGGTCGTTTCGATACGGTGTACGGAGACGATTTCGTGATCCAAATACGCGAGCCCGCAGGTGAGCGTGACGTCGCCTTACCGTGTCGAATCGGCGGACAGCAGATCGATGATGTCATCGTGCCAGCGGTTTCGACGGACTACGTCGTGCTCGATGTCGTCGAAGGCCAGATTGGCGTCACCGAAAAGGCCGGAAGCGTTCTACTCAATGGCTTGGCGATTCAATCGAGCGAATTCTTACCCTTGCAGCTCGGAGACGTACTCGCGCTGGGAGAGGCTCGTATTGTCTTATTGTCAGACTCTAGCGTTGAAGTTCGGCATCTTCATGGCAACGATACGATCGCGCCGCTTGAGGTCGCTAGTGAGCAGAGCCTTGATGACCTTTCTAAAGACGGGCGGATTACTGCTGAGGCAGGAACATTCGAGCGTGATTCCCAAAGCGCGGTCGGAAAGCACCAAGTCGGTAAAAGATTTTCGGTGACTCGAAAGGCTTGGGTCGTCACGATAGTTCTATCAATCATTTTTGCCGGGTTTGCCTTTCAGCTCGGAAGACTCGAGCGCGTCAGAGTGACCGTGACACCTACGGAGGCCAAGGTTTCCGGTTCCGGTTTCGGTTGGCGATCGGCGAGCACGCTGTTGATGCTCCCCGGAGAACGAAAAATTAGGGCGGAACTTGAGGGCTATGAGCCGATCGAGAAAATAGTGAACGTTCGGGAAGGGTCGCCTCTGACCCTCGACCTTCGGTTATCTGAAAAACCTGGAATCATAGAAATCGATACCGCAGGTGTTGCAGCACGCGTATTCGTGGATGGTGCCGAGGTTGGGCGTGCGCCCGGCCCTGTCGAGGTGATGAGTGGTCCTCGAACCATCACGTTACGCTCCGATCGGCATCTCGATCACGTGATACAGCTCGATGTCGAGGGGCGCGGAATTCGACAGCCGCTTACTGCGAAACTCAAGCCGTCTTGGGGTGCGCTCGAAGTCAGCTCGATCACGCTTGGCGCGCGGTTGAGAGTGGGTGACTCAGAGCCCGTCGCACTCCCGGCTCGAATCGAACTTCCCGCAGGACTACACCGACTCGCTATCACGGCATCGGGCGCAAAGACTTGGCAGAGCGCAATTTTACTCAAGGCAGGGCAGACCGAACGCGTCGGCCCTGTCGAGCTCGGCGCTCCGGATGCACGATTACGGATCACCTCTCGTCCTGCAGCCGCCGAGGTAACGGTAGGGGGTGTATTTCGGGGGCGTACACCGACGACCATCGATCTCCCAGCCGGCGTTCATCATGAGATCAACGTCTCTCTACAGGGCTATGAGTCGGTACAGCGACGAGTTTTCGCGGAGTCGAATCGCGATCTTTCTTTGCCCATCTCGCTACAGGCCATACCCGTACGACTCACCGTTCAAGGTGAGCCGGTCGAGTCTGAACTCGTGATCGAAGGTGTAGTGAAGGGAAAGACACCCATGACGATCGAGCTTCCTGCGAGACGTCACACGCTCGAACTCCGTAAAGCAGGCCTACAAACCGAACGGCTCGATGTCGACTTATCGGCTGGCGTCGAGCGCACGGTCGAATATCGACTCCTTCCGGTGGGTCGAGCCAAAGATTGGAAACCGCCGTCGCCGGCGATGCGGGCTCAGACGGGAACGTTGCTGCGACTCATCGAGGGTGGCTCGTTTGTCATGGGAAGTGAGCGTCGCGAACAGGGCAGGCGGGCCAACGAGTTTCCGCGTCGCGTGATGTTATCGAGGCCGTTTTATCTGGGCACCCGCGAAGTGACGAACGGTGAGTTTAGGCGCTTCAAAGCGGCCCATGCCTCTGGGTTCGTCGGTAAGCGAACGTTAGACCTCGACAACCAGCCGGTCAGTAACGTGAGTTGGGGAGATGCCGTTCAGTATTGCAACTGGCTTTCCGCGCAGGACGGGTTGCCCGCTGCCTACGAGCAAAAAGGCGGCACCTGGGTATTGGTTCAACCGGTTAACACGGGTTATCGCCTTCCGACCGAAGCTGAGTGGGAATTCGTCGCGCGTCATCCCGGGCCCGGATCTCGGTCCCAGCGCTATGAGTGGGGCGACTCGTTGCCGCCGCCGGCGGGAATCGGCAATCTCGCAGGGCAAGAGGCCAGCACTGAAATGCCGACGGTCCTCGAGGGCTGGAACGATGATTACGTCGTAGTCGCGCCGCCGGCCAAATTTCGCGCTAATGCTTTCGGTATTTTCGACATGACTGGCAATGTGTCGGAGTGGGTCCATGATGCTTTTGTATCCTTCGAGGTCAACGCGGGCGGAGTCGATCCCGTGGGTCCGAGTGGCACCGCCGGCTCTCGCCGCGTGATCAAGGGCAGTAACTGGCGAACCACGCTTTTTGCCGACCTACGCGCGGCATGGCGTGAAGGCGCTGATGCGCCATCGCAGGATGTCGGATTCCGAGTCGCGCGTTACGCAGAGTGATCTACGCATGCAGACGAACCAAAAAACTTGGCGAATGATCGTGGTGACCGCGACTGCGGCACTGCTTTGTTGGGGCGCTTCTTTGGTGATGCTTCGAGCCGTTGCTCAAGATCGAGAGCCGCCCGATACCAACGAAGCCGAAGACATTCGTCGCCGGAGCGATCCTCCGAAAACCTCGGATGAAGAATCGCCGGAGTATCGTGACTCCGCCGACAACAATATCAGCCTACCGATAGATATATGACTATGAACAAAAAACCTAACAGCGAGTTTCTATTCACCGTCGTCGCGTTGCTGATTTCCATCGTCATCGTGCATACCCTCTACGTACTGCATGTCAGACCGGTGGCCGAGGCAACCTTGCAAGCCGATCGAGAGCGAATGCAGGTTGATCCGAACTATGTACCGCCGAGATCGATAGAAGTCGTTCTAAAAGATTACGAGCAGGAATCGACGATCGTCCTGATGCTATGGGCGATGGCCATCATGGCCTATATGGCTAAGACAAATCGGCGTGAACAAGACGCCCTTGATGCCGATCTGCTCAGACTGCCCGATGGTATGAAAATACTTCCAGAGGACACGCGTGAGTATGCTCGGCAGATCGAGACTTTACCCGGCGAGACGCGAGAGTTACTCGCACCGCGCGCTCTGCTCGGCGCCCTCGCAAGATTCGGCGCGACCCGCAACGTGCAAGATGCCTCGACGGTGGCTCACGGAATTTGTCAGACCGAGGCCGATCGGCTCGACTCCGAACTCTCGATGCTGCGCTACATCGCCTGGGCGATTCCGGCGATCGGATTCATCGGCACGGTCCGAGGCATCGGCGACGCATTGTCTCAGGCTCACAAGGCGGTCACAGGCGATATTTCAGGCGTTACCGAGGGGCTAGGCGTCGCCTTCAACTCGACCCTCATCGCGCTTCTACTATCGATCTTGCTGATGTTCCTGATGCAGCAACTGCAACGCGTTCAAGAAAGACGTGTTCTTGATACTGAGACGTGGCTTGATCAAAAAGTCATTCGGAATCTCCAGGCGCGCTGATGCCGACTATTGGTATCCACCTGAATGACGCCGCCCTCGCAGTCGCGGCTGAGGGTCAACCTGTATCGGTAGCGCCCTCGGTCATTCACTCGGATCACGAAAGACTTGAACTATTCGGGTCCTCTGCTCGGGCGGTGGTTCGGCAGACACCGCGATCTGTCAGCACCGATCACTGGACAACTCTTTCCCGTCTGGGTCGAAACATTGCGCCGAGCATACGCAAGATTATTCGCGCCGAATTGCGTAATCGACTTTCCGGTTTGACTGAGAGCGCGTCTCTGCAATGCGTGGTTCCTTCCGTATTTGGCGTGGAGTCGCTCGGCACCTTACTGTCGTTGATGCGAGAAGAGAGCCTTGCGATCGACGGCTTTCATGATGCGCCGGCGTTGATGGTGGCCAGTCTCGATCTTGAGGGCACCACGCTCGTTATCGAGATCGGTCTCGGCTCGCTCTCCGCCACGTGCGTTGATGCAAACGACGAAGTTCGCCGAAAAGCGTCGACCTTTCGCTATGGTGCAGGCGTGTTGTCACTTGAGCAGTGCTGGTTGCAGCGAATTGCCGAAGCGATGGTTCTTCAGACTCGGTTCGATCCGCTGCACGACGGCTCGATGGAGCAGCGGCTATATGATCAGCTCGATATCACCTGCGCTACCGCCGCAAAACTCGGCTCCGCCGACATCGAGCTCGCAACTTCACAAGGTACGATCAAGGTGAGCTTGAGTCGAGACCAGCTTGCGGAGGCGGCCTCTGCGGTCTACGACCAGGCAATCTCTGCGCTTCACGAGCTTCGCCCTGCAGGAACCCACGCGAATATCTTGATCGATAAACGTCTTCTCGACTTTCCGGGGTTTATCGAGCGCCTTTCGACCATGCGCGGGTGCCGAATTTTTTCTCATACCGCTGATCTCGCCGCCCGAGCCGCCGCGAACCAAACGCTCACTGCAGCGCCGGATGGATCCGTATCAATTCAGCGTGGATATCCCCGCCGGCCGCCGATCGACAATCCATACGAAATTGATCTCTCAAATTTTCCGTCGGCCTTTGATATCGCTCCCACGCATGCACTCTTCGATGGGAAAGCGATTGCGCTACCCCTAGGGCCTTTCGAAATTGGCCGTCACGTGCAAAACGGAGGTCTCCGACTTTCTGAAGGCCTGGCGGGGATCTCACGCCTCCATTGCTCGCTTCTTAGGGAGCGATCGGGTGTGACACTCGTACCCCACACGTCGCAGGGAACATGGCTGAACGACGAGCGAGTGCGGACTCGTGTGAAGGTGCGCTCGGGAGATCGACTTCGTATCGGCGCACCGGGAGTGACGATCGACCTGATCGCCGTTGGAGGAGCCGATCATGGCGCGCCGCCGGAAGGTTGAGGTATTTAGCCTCTCGTTTCTCGATGTGATCTGCTGCGGATTCGGGGCGGTCATTCTTTTCTACACGATCATTAGTGCGCAAAGTGGAATCGAGCGAACCCGAAAAGCCGAAGACTTAAGTGCGCAGGTGTCAAAACTCGAAGAAGAGGTTTTGACAGGCGCAAAAAATCTGGTCGTGTTGAAAAATACCTTGCAGCGCACCGAAAGCGAAACTGTCTCAGCGACCTCTCGGGCGACACAGCTCATCGATGAGCTTCAGCGAAAGCGTGAAGAGAGCTTCATCTACGATGCGGACACATTGGCCAAGCGTGAACGCATCGAGAAACTGAAAGCGGACGTCAAGGCGCTCGAAGCTAATGCTCGCCGGCTTGAGGCCAGTGCTCAAGTACAAAGCCCACGCGGCGAACTCACGGGTTCAGGAAAGTCTCGGGCCAGCCGACGCTATATCACCGGTCTGACGCTCAAAGGCCGACGTATCCTCGTTCTTTTCGATCGCTCAGCCAGTATGCTCGACGAGGATCTCGTCAATATCATCCGGTTGCGTAATTCACCTGCTCCCGCACAACTCGCCGCAGAAAAATGGCGTCGCGCGACAGACATCGGAAATTGGATCATCAGCGAAATTCCAGAGTCGTCTCAGTACCAGGTCTATGGGTTCAACACGTCCGCGAACCCGCTACTGGAGGGAACGGCCGGTGAATGGATCGCGGGGAGTGACGCGGCGCGCCGGGACAAGGTGCAGGATGCGCTCGGTCAAATAAGTCCTGCTGGAGGCACGAGTCTGATCAACGCGCTAGCCACGATCCGCAGCATGCGTGTTCCTCCGGATCAAGTGATTCTGATTACAGACGGACTACCCACACAAGGTGCGAGCGCCCCGGCGCTGCGCCGTTTCGTCGATGCAGGTGATAGGGCACGCCTCTTCGACGAAGCGATTCGTGGTCTCAATCGAAATATTCCTGTCGATGTCATCTTACTGCCGATGAAAGGCGATGTCCCTGCGCCACATCGATTTTGGGGGTTGGCGCGCATGACGAAGGGAGCGTTTGTCATGCCGTCGCCGGACTGGCCATGAAGCTGAAGCGTCGTGATACCGAGGTATTCAGCCTCTCGTTCCTTGACGTGATTTGTTGCGGATTCGGCGCGATCATCTTGCTGCTCGTGCTATCGGAGTTCGGGCAGCCGCTCGTTATCGAGCGCTCTAGACAAGATCTCGAGTCGCAAATCAAAAAATTGCAAGAAGAGCTATTTATCATTCGAGGCGAAAGCGATCGACTCGAGCGTGAGCTTAAAGGTCGGGTCGATCTATTAGCTCGTGAGAGACAGAACCTTGCTAAAGTTGCCGGCGACGTCTCGAGCTTACGTGGGCAGTTTGACGCATCCCGCCAAAATGCGGCCGTCAGTAACATTCTCGAAAATGAACTGCTTTCGGCGTACCAAGAACTGGAAGCGGAGAACAAGCGCTTGGTTCAAGCCTCTCGTGCGAAGAAGCGCATCGCAACCCAAGCGGTAGGTGGCATTCCCGTCGATAGTGACTATGTCATTTTTTTGATCGATACCTCGGGGAGCATGCAAGGGGGTCATTGGGAAACGGCCATGGAGGTTATGCGAGAGATTCTCGATATCTATCCGCGGCTGAAGGGTGTACAAATCGTCGACGACAATGGCCGCGAATTGTTCGCTGGCACACGCGGGCGGTGGATGACCGATTCCCCGTCGCTACGTACCGATATCGTGCAACGCATGCGTAGTTGGCGAACGTTCAGCGATTCGAACCCCGCTGACGGGATCGAACAGGCCATCAAGACGTATTGGTCTGCCGACAAGCGGATCAGCATTTATGTCCTCGGCGACGAATTCACAGGTGAGTCGATTCAGCAGGCGTTAGATGCCGTCGATCGAATCAATCGCCCCGATTCATCCGGTCGACGACGGGTGCGTATCCACGCCGTTGGCTTTCCGGAAGCCCCGGGGATGACACCGTTTACAAACATTCGGTTCTCCGCCTTAATGAGGGCGATGTGCGAACGTAACGACGGAACGTTCGTCGGGCTCACGAACACCAAAAGCTGTGCAGTGAACATGAACATCGGAGGCGTCACGACATGCATTGGCGGCGACTAACGGTCATCTTTGGCGCAGCCTTGGCCCTGACGGCTTGTGGAGGCGTACAGATCGCTCCGCAACCTCAACTACCGAAAGCCTTGATCGACGTGCTGCCGGCAAAGGTCGGATTGGTCATTCCTGCTGAACAGCGGAACTTCACGCATACCGAGACGAGGGGCGGTGTGGCTTGGACGATTATGCTCGGAGCAGGGCAGCAACAGTTCTCTCGCCGAGTACTTGAATCGACCTTCCGTGAGGTCAATGAATTCACCGATCTCGAAAGCGCGCGCCTGATCGCCGATCTACAGGCTCTATTCGAGCCGAAAATTGAGCAGTTCTCGTTCGCGACGGCTCAAGAGACGGGCGGTGAATACGTTGCAGTGACCATCCGCTATCGAATTGATGTCTATGCGCCAAATGGCGAGCGCTTCGACTCGCTGACACTCACCGGGTACGGTACAGCCCCTGCCGAAGGCCTAGGTTCCGCCTCCCCTATGGAAGAGGCGTCGAAGTCGGCAATGCGTGATGCTGCCGCTCGATTTTTGACGCAGTTTCCTTCTACTGAGGTCGCCAAGGTGTTGGGCGACGGTAAGCGACTCGAGGTCACCGCTGAAGATGCGATGAGAGCGCTAACTGCGAGTGGTCTACGTATCGAGGCGGTACCGATTCGCATCTCTCGAAGAATCGACCCCTCATGGAGGCCCGGAAGTCCTACGGCTAATTCGTCGACGCCGGCTCCCGTTGCACCTTGATCATTAGTTGTTCGGTCATGCGCAAGCCCTCGGTCTCGACGGCTTGACCGCCTTCGATACGGGGTGAGAAGCGAGCCTTTCGCGCTGCGAGCAGAGCCGCTCGATTACTGTTTTCGGGTGCCGCGGAATTCACTATCACGGCATCCTGCACCTTTCCATCCCGGCCGATTTTCAACTGCATCTCGACGGTATGCAGAGCGTAATCATCACGGTTTTGAGGCCTCATTCTGAGCGCGGAGATAGCAGGCGGTCGATAAACGAGTCGCCTGGGGGTTTCGAGTAAGCGACGCGCCTCGGGCCCCGCAGAATCGAGAACCTTATAGCTCTCTGAGTAAGAGTTCGTGGCTTTCGAGAAATTGCCGCTCAACAGGTGCCAGTCGCCGATTTGCGCGATCGTTTCGCCCAATAACTTCGCATCGAGAGGCGAGCTTTTTTTGATGATATCGACTGCGAAGTTGAGGGCTCGCAAGCCTTCGGCGTTAAGACGCCCCTGACCTGGATTATTGAAAAAAGAGTCGCCCGGCTCCACCGTATCGAGACCTTGAGCCTCCGTGACTTCTGGTCCATAGATGGCCTCGAGTATCCAGGTTCGAGAGAGTCCCCTCAGTGCAGAGACGCCGACGATGGGCTTATCGCTCGAAAGCTCCTCGGCGAGTTGAAGGGCGCGAGCATGCAGACCTCGTGAGGTGGAATATCGACCCATCGATTCATGCCAGTGAGCTAACTTCTCGAGGGGCTCAAGCAGCCGGAGATCGCGCTTGCCGAAGTTTGATTCGGCGATACGAAATGCAAACTGATGCTCTCGTTCGGCGTCGGCATCTCGACCCAGCGTAACGTAGGCTTCGATCAGTGCGTCGACACTATCGAGTTGCTCAATGTTGTACAAACCGTCGAGATTGCGCGAAAGATCGACGGCACGCTTAAGCGCAGCCGCTGCTTCGGCAGGGCGCCCACTGGCAAGCCACGTCTCACCGAGGCCTTGAAGCGGGCGGATCAACTGACGATCGGCTCCGGAAAGCTCGCCCTCTATGAGCCCGATCGCACGCTGATAACTACGCTCTGCGAGATCAAACTCCCCACGACGAAACTGCACCGTGCCGAGGTTCGTCAGCGGATTGACGAGCTCCCGAGAGTCTTTGCCGTGCCGCCGCTCGACCGTATCGACGAGTTCTTCGGCTCGGCGACCTGCACCGACCAAGTCGTTAGCTTCAATTGCCGACTTGAACTGAGCAAAAATCCGCAGGGGTTCCGCCTCTTGTGCCGCAAGAGGCAGCGAGAGTGTTCCGGTAACGACGAGTATTAACGCCGTTCGAAAAGGTAGTGAGACACCAGCCATTCGCGTCCGCTCCGATAACCGAATAGTTCCGCGCAGGACATGAAGAATATTCGCCAATACACCCACCATTTCAGCGCCTGATCAGCGCCGTAGGCTTCGGCAACAACCGGCATCAGCGAGGGCCGATTCGCATCCATTTTTTGGAGCCAAGCTTCTGAGGTGAGTTGGTAGTGCCGCCCGTCGACTTGCCAGTGATCGACGAGCTGCAAGTCACGTTGGAAATAATGTAGCAAGTCGTCGCTCGGCATGATGCCGCCAGTAAAAAAGTACTTAGCCATCCAGTCGGTGTCATCGCGCACCTCGAACGTATAGGCGAAGCGATGATGCGTAAAGATATGCACGAAAAGAGTCGCTCCGGGGGACATCCACCCAGCGATGCGCCCGAGCAGCGTGTCGTAGTTTCGCATGTGCTCGAACATTTCGACGGACACGACTCGATCAAAGCGCGTCTCGGGGCCGAATTCAAGTTTGTTGGCGTCACACGTGACGATTTCTAAGTTCTTTAGCCCTCGCTCAGCAGCGCGCGCATCGATAAACAATTTTTGAGTGCGAGAATTGGATACTGCCGTGATTCGCGAGTCGGGATATTTTTCTGCCATCCAGAGCGACAGCGAGCCCCATCCACAGCCCAGTTCGAGAATTCTGTCGCCATTGCGAAGACGAGCACGATCACATGTCAGCGCCAGCATTCGTGCCTCGGCGACATCGAGGTTGTCTGCAGCTCTAGCGATGTTGAAGTCATCGTAGTAGCAGCTGCTGTACTTGAGATGCTTACCGAGAACCTTCAGATAGAACGCCGTCGGAACCTCGTAGTGCTGCTGATTGGCCTCCGCCGTATGAATGGCAATCGGACTCTCTCGTAGTCGGCGAACCATCTGCATCAGATGTGCCTGCTGAGATTCAGGATCGCCTTTGTCTTCTTCTCGAATGCGCTGGGCCAGTAATTCGCGTATGCGATAACGGATCAGCCAGTCGGGGATTTGGTCCTGTTCGACCAGGCGCATAGCAAGAGATGTTTGAACGGTATCGGTCATTTCGGCGTCGAAGGCTTTAGTGTTTTTAGGGCGCGCTCGAGAATGGGAATCAAAGATCTATAGAGTACAAAAATCGCCAGCGGCCCGATAAGTACCCATCCCACCGAGGCATGCACGATGGCATCCCATAGGGTGACGATGGCGTGTAGCACCCCTTGAGAGAGTATTTCCATGCCGGCTTCTATCGTCATTGGCTGAGGCGTCGATCCGAGCACCCATTCTCCAAGTCTCATGAAGGGGATGATCAGCACGAGCTGAATAGGCCCTACCAGCCAACTGACCAATTGAATGGCTGCGAGGTTCAATCTTTGCCACAGGGCGATGACCGTCAGCGCTGGAGTCGAGACACCCAGTACCGGGAACATTCCGATTCCGGCTCCGAGCGCCAGACATAACGCAAGATCGCGGGGCGAGAGCCCCTGACGAAGTAGCCCGAGAACGGGGTCCACGACGTGACGACGAACAATGGCGAGCATGCAGAATTCCGTTAGGTTCGCGGATCAATTTTCGTATGCGTTTGGGCGAGCGCCGCTCCGATCAGCAGTGCGGCGATATCGGAGGTATCCGGCAAGCGCCCAGGAATCCATTGTTGCAGGAACTCGGTCGCGATGGCGACCAGAATGACGAAGGGCAGGGGCGGCACTCGGCCGGAAACCCCTTGTAACGCGAGCCAGGCAAGCCCGATCCCGAGAAAAAGTCGCTCAAGTAGTGGAAGCGCCCCTGGGTCTCCGGGAGTACCGGCTAATTCAGCAAACGGTATCCAGAGAATACCTTCCGCCGCGACATTGATCGATGCGTCCGAGGGCCAGATACCTGAGATGAACAACGCTGCACAGGCAAGAAAAAATGCTCGGGACTCCCAGCGAACGGTACGGATCACTCGCATGAGAGCGATGCTGATCAGCGACAGTACCAACGCCAGACCCTCAGCCGGAGTCAGATGCTGACCGACGAACAACAGTCGTGCGCCTGCAGAGATTCCGAATAACATCAGGAGTGCAGACCAAAAATAAGGGCGCCTCAAGAGCGCACTTAAAAGAGCGCCGAGCACCAAATAGCAGGCAAAGAAACCAAACATTTTTCCTGCCTCGAAGGGCAT
>Ga0075471_10000076_pt1 | contig 42499 bp, 30 predicted proteins | sample DEB19_08_DNA_2_FD_74787 | JGI IMG/M metagenome (GOLD analysis project Ga0075471, IMG submission 74787) | Aqueous microbial communities from the Delaware River and Bay under freshwater to marine salinity gradient to study organic matter... | ecosystem: Environmental > Aquatic > Marine > Coastal ...
GCGCTGCGGTGGGCCGGCCTCACATCACCCGGGCGATCACGCACTTGAGATACTCGCCCTCGAGGCAGCCCGCGCTCACGGGATGGTCGAGGGCGGCGCCGCGGCATTCGAGCAGCTGCAGCGTGCGGCCCGATCGCTGGGCCACGCCCGCGAGCATGACGAGAAAATCCTCCCGCGACACGGCGCCCGAGCAGCTGTTGGTCACGAGGACGCCGCCCGGCTCGAGCAGGTCGACCGCCAGCCGGTTGATCCGGTGGTAGGCCCGCATCGCGTCGTCGAGCGAGGCCCGGCTGCGGGCGAACTTCGGCGGGTCGAGGATCACCATGCCGAAGCGATCACCGGCGGCCTGGAGCGCGGCGAGCCTCTCGAAGGCGTCGGCGGTCTCGACGGCGACGTTGGCCGCGCCGTTCAGGTCGGCGTTGGCCTTGGCCAGGGCCGTCGCCTTGGCGCTCGAATCGCAGGCCAGCACGCTCCGCGCGCCGCCATTTTTGGCGCAGGCCACGGCGAAGCCGCCCGAGTAGCAGAACATGTCGAGCACGCGGCGACCGCGGGCGAAGCGGGCCGCCGCCTGGCGGTTGTCCCGCTGGTCGAGGTAGAAGCCGGTCTTCTGGCCCTCGGCGAGGTCGACGCCGAACTTCAGGCCGTGCTCCGTCACGAAGATCGGGCCGGCGGGGGCGGTGCCGCGGACGAGCCGGTCGGGAAGGTGCAGGCCCTCGAGCTTGGCGAGGCCGCGCTCTGCACCGCGGAGCAGAATGCCCCGCGGGGAGACGAGCGACTCGAGCGCGTCGCAGAGGCCGTCGAGCCGCCGGGCCATCGCCAGCGCCGTCACCTGCACCGAGAGCCAGTCGCCGTAGCGGTCGACGATCAGGCCGGAGAGGTCGTCGCCCTCGCTGTTGACCAGCCGGGCGGCGCCCGTCCGGTCGTCGAGGCCGAGGGATTTTCGCAAGGCCACGGCCGATGTCAGCCGGGCCTGCCAGAGAGCGTCGTCGAGCCGCGTCGCCGCGTCGAAGGCGTAGAGCCGCACGCGGAGCTTGCTCGAGGAGTTCCACAGGCCGCGGGCCACGAACGTGCCGTCGTGCGTGGCCAGGTCGACGACGTCGCCGTCGGCGGGGGCGCCGTCCACCCGCAGCACGGCCGTATCGAGCACCCAGGGATGGCGGCCGAAGAACGGCCGGGCCCGCTTCGGCTTGAGCACCACCGTCGCGGCGGGAAGGCCGGAGAGCGCGGCGGCTTCGGCCTGCCGCCCGGACTCGTCAGGCATGGACAACCTGCTTGGCCGGACCGGGCACCACATGCGGCGCCGGCAGCGCGTCGCTGCCGGGATCTGCCTTCAGCTTCCGCCGTCCCTCGCGAAGCGCCTTCCTGCGCTCGATCCGCAGCACGCTCCAGCCAAACACGGCCCCCAGCGGGCCCGCCAAGAGCGCCGGCATGAATACGAGGTTGCCCACCAGAGCGATCGTGAGCATCGAGAGCATCATGTGCCCGAATCGCTGCGTCGGGCCAAACGGGGAGAGCGCGAAGACGGAGAGGCCGATGCCGATCACTCCCCAGCTCTGGTACATCGCCCGGGCGCAGCCCTTGTAGGCGAGCATCGTCGCCTGCTTGCGATCGAGCCCGTCGGCGATGCCCTTGCGGAACCAGAGCATGAAGTGGACGACGTCGTCGACCGTCACGCCCAGCGCCACGCTCGGTGCCATCACCGTGCCGATGTCGATCAGCATCGTGCCGGCGTCGAGCGACGTGAGCAGCGAGTGGATCCAGCCCATGCTGCCAAACACCATGAGCGCCGGAAACGCCGCCGGCAGCAGGAGCACGAGGCCGGCGGAGGTCGCCCGGCAGAGCAGGATCATCACCGCCACGATGATCGCGAAGTCGTAGATGAAGCCTATCTTGAGGCCGTCGAGCAGCGAGTGCTGCGCCTTGTAGACCAGCGGCACGAGCCCCGTGTAGTCGACCGAAACGCCCTGCACGCCCTCCGCCTCGATGTCGGCCAGGATGGGGTCGATCTGGGACTGCAGGTCGCGCTTGAAGTCGGCGTAGTCGACTTCCTTGATGGCGCTGACGCGGGCACTGATCCTCCAGAGCTCCTGCTGGCGGCCGTCGGAGAGCTCCGCCTCGCGAAGGTAATCACCGTCCAGAAACTCCTGCCGGTGTGCCACCAGACGCCGGTTGAGGACGCTTCGCTTCGTCCGCGACCCGAACCCCAGCGCCCTGGCCGCCGCGCCGCCGATGCCGTCGCCGCCGGTGCCGACGTCGAGGCTGCGGCCGAACGTCACGGTCGACAGCGAACTGCCCACTTCGTCGAGGGTGCCGATGGCCTGCTGGATGCGTCCGACGAGCTCCATCCGCTCGAGGAAGTTCAAGGGGCAGGTCTGCTGGTCGATCCGCACGAGGATCTCCATCGGCACCAGCGGACCGAGATGCTTCTCGAGCCACTTGTAGTCCTGGCGAATCCTGGCCTGCGGCGAGAACAGCCGCATGAGCTGTACGCTGCTCTCGACCCGCGTCAGTCCGTAGCCCACCCCGGCCATCACCAGCAGGCAGGCCGCGGTGACCAGACCGTTGTGCCTGACGATCCACTGGCCGACCGACCACCAGGGGCTCTCCTCGACCGGCCGCCAGTGGTTGTCTTCCTCCGAATCGGCGAGCTTGCCGAGCTTGAGCTTGGGCGGGAAGAGCTCGAGCAGCGCGGGCATGAAGAACACGAGGATCAGGAAGCTCAGCACGACGCCCACGGCGGAAAAGATGCCGAACATGCGGATCGGCACGAGCTCGCTCACGGCGAGCGTCGCCAGGCCGACGGCGGTCGTGCCCGTGGCCAGCGTCAGCGGCAGCAGGGCGTGGTGCACGGCGCGGCCGGCGGCCCCTTCGACGACGCCGGTCTCGGCCAGCTGGTCGCGGTAGTAGTTGGCCAGGTGGATCGCGCCGCTGGTGGTGGCCACGTAGACGAGCGACGGCATCGTCAGCAGGATGGCGTCGACGGGGTATCCCGAGTACCAGACCACCGCGAGGCTGGCGAACATGCTGTAGACGCCCGACGCCAGCACCATCGCCACGAGCATCTTGCTCTTCAGGCTCCACCAGCTGACGATGAATCCCACCACGAGCGAGAGGCCGAAGAGGATCGTGACGCTCGTCTGGCCGGCCCGATCGATCGACACGTTGTCGACCGGCGGCCCCCCCATGTGCAGCGCGTGATCGGGAATCCCGCACTCGCCTTCGGCGACCTGCTTGATGAGGTCGAGGGCCCCGTGCAGGTTGGCCCGAGCCGCGTCGGAAAGCGTCAGCACCAGGCAGGTTTGCCGGGCCTCGAGATCGTCGGCCTCGCTGCCGGGCTCGACGCCCTCCTTGGGCGGGCCGATGATCGCCCCGGTGAGCCGGGAAATGGCCTCCTCGCGGCCGAGATTCAGGGGCTCCTGCGTCATCCGGTCGACCGCCCGAGGGCCGGTCTGGGCCGTCTTGAAGAAGAGCGGCCGCTCGATCCGGGCAGCCTCTTCGGGGGGTGGCAGGAGCTTCTGGGCCAGGAGTTCGAGCCGGGGATCGGCCATGGAGCAGCCGTCCCAGCTGACCAGAATGAACTCCTCACCCTGGAAATTCTTGCGGAAAAACCGGTAGGTCTGCGTTTCCGGGTACTCGAGGGGCAGCCAGCCCTTCACGTCGTTGCGGTTGTTGCCCTTGGCTTTGATGGCCCCCACGACCACCAGCGGCAGCAGGAAGATCAGGATCGCCAGGATCCAGACGCTGTGACGCTGGTAGAAGTTGGCGCCGGGCTTCGACATCATGCCGTCCGCTGAGGGCGGGGGATCGCATTCGACTGAACTCAACCGTACAGGGGTTTCCCGGGCCAGTCTATATCGTTCCGGTGTTGCACAGGCTGTTTTCCACAGGTGTCGATTGCCGTAAGTGTTTCCCCAGGAACAGTTTCCGCCGACAACAGGCTTTCCCTATCCGGCACAGCCCCGACATCCCGTCGTCCGTCAACTGGCTCCAGGTGCCGTGTCGGACGCGGAAAAGCCGCAGTCTTTGTGGGAGCCGTCGCAAAAGGGTCTGGATCGCGTCTGGCCGCAGCGGCACAGCGCGACGGCACGCTTCCCCTGGGGCAAGGGAAACTCACGTCCCAGATGGTCGGTGACCCGCAGCAGCAGGTCCCGAAACCGCCCCGCAGACGGCATCTCCACCACCAGAGGGCCGTGCTCGCGGCAGCGAATGGTGAGGCTGTCCGGCGGGGGTGCAGGGCGTCCACCCCCGGCTGCGGGCTGCGGGCCACCCGCTCCCGGCCATGCCCCCCCGGCCGCCGGCACTGACACCGGGCCGCCGGTTCGCGGCGGCTGGCCGCCCAGCCACCACCACAGTGCGGCGGCGAGGGCCAGAAGCCCGAGGGACACCAGCTGCGAGATCGAGAGCGGCGTGCCCAGGGCCGGAGGCTCATCGACCCGGATCGCCTCGAGCAAGAGCCGCGAGATGGGGTGCAGGGTCAGAACCAGGGCGAAGACCTGGCCATCTTTCCGGGCCAGCGGAGTGAACGCCAGGGCGAGGAGGGCCAGGAGACCCGCGTCGAGGGCGGCGTAGAGCTGCGCTGGATGCACGGGCAGGCTCCAGCCACGCCCCGCGGCCACGGCGTTCGGAATCAGTCCCCGGGCAGCCTGGTCGAGCCACGGCGGGCTGTCGGGGGGAAACCGCACCGCCCACGGCAGGTCGCAGGGACCGCCGTAGCAGCAGCCGTTCAAGAAGCAGCCGAGGCGGCCGAGCGCCAGTCCCACGAGCAGCCCGGGGGCGATGCAGTCGGCCAGCCGCACGAGCGACAGCCCTCGCCGGCGCGCGAACCACCAGGCTGCCAGCGCTGCCGTCGGCAGCGACCCGAACACCACCAGTCCGCCGGCGGCCACGTTGAGCACCGCCGCCAGCGACTCCGGTAGGGTACGGCCGCCGCCGAAGAACTGCTCGCGGTACTCGGCAACGTAGAAGAGCCGCGCGCCGACCAAGCCCCAGAGAAAAATTTCCATGGCCAGCGACAGGATGGTGTCGGCATCGAAGCCGCTCGCCCGGCCGCGCACGATCGAAAGCCAGGTGCCCGCGGCAGCGGCCACCAGCAGCATCGCGCCGTAGCCGCGCACCGGCACTCCCAGGCCGTCGTCGAGCGCGGGCAACACCCAGATGATCGTGGCGGCGACGATCGCCAGCGGAATGGCCAGCGTCTCGGCCGCCGCCCGCCAGCCGTGACGCCGCGCAGTCGAGACGAGCATGGCCACCGCCGCCACAGCCCAGGCCGCCAGCAGCAAGCCCCAGCCGAAGAGCGGCAGCGACGCATCGCCCTGGCCGATCCGCGCCGGAATGTGGAAGAGCGTGGTAAGCATCAGCGGCCGGTGGCTCCGCGTGAGGCGCCAGGCTCGCGGACGGGCAGTTCGACGTTGTCGATGAGCCGCGTCGAGCCGAGACGTCCCGCGACGAGGGCCACCGCCCGCCGGGCGTCATCGCCGATCGGCTCCAACGTGTCCGGATCGGCAAGCGCCGCGTAGTCGATCTCCACGCCGTGGGACTCCAGCGGCTCCCGCATCGCCAGTTCGATCGCGGCGGGATCCGCACCGGCCGCCCACAGCGTCTCGGCGACCGCGAGGGCCGCACGGAGCCCCACGGCCCGCGGCCGCTCCGCGGCGCACAGGTAGGCGTTCCGCGAGCTCAACGCGAGCCCGTCGGGCTCGCGGACCGTGGGGCAGACGACGATCTCGATCGGCAGCCCGAGGTCGCGGACCATCCGCTTCACCACGAGCGTCTGTTGCCAGTCTTTGGCGCCGAAGTAGGCCGCGTCGGCGGGCACCGCCAGGAACAGACGGCACACGACCGTCGCCACTCCGGCGAAGTGTCCGGGCCGCCGCTCCCCCTCGAACCGCGCCGCCGGCCCACCGACCACGATCCTGGTGGCATCTCCCGGTGGATAGACCTCGGCGACCTCGGGAGCGTAGACCCAACGCACTCCCAGCGGCTCGAGCAGCGCGAGGTCGGCGTCGAGCGTTCGCGGATACTTCGTGAAATCCTCCTGCGGGCCGAACTGGGTCGGATTGACGAAGATCGACACCGCGACGTCGTCGCACTCCCGGACCGCTCTGGCAACGAGGCTGGCGTGTCCGGAATGCAGTGCCCCCATCGTGGGCACGAAGCCGACGCGACGGCCGGCCGCCCGCGACGCGGCGACGAGCTGCCGCATGCGGGCGGCAGTGGCGACGACGCGGCCGGCGGCCCGGGCGCCCGACTCACCAGCGAGCGGCTGCGCGGCTCGGTGCATCACGCCATGGCCTCGACGGCGGCGACGGCCTCGTCGATGGCCTGTCCGAGATCGTCGGCATCGATGGCCACGACGGCCCGCGGCGCACGCACGCGGGCGACGCCGCTGCCGCAGAGCGCGGCGCCCAGCCGGTCCTGAAGCCGCATGAGCCGGGCCGCCGACTCGGCTGCGGCCGCACAGACGGCGACACCGGAGGGATCGAGGTCAGCGAACGCGTCGGTGCTGGCCTCGACGTGCCGGGAGCGGAAGGCGATCCGTTCCTCGAGCACCGCCGGCGAGACCCGAAGGAAGATCGCGGCCTGCGGCGGCACGGTGGCGGCGGCAACCTGCATGAAGGATCGCTCGAACGCCCGAAAGGCCTCCGGATCGAGCGCCTCCTCGGCGGCGACCCGCACGCTGTGCAGCCAGTAGTCGACGACGGTGCCGTGGGGATCCTCCGGCCAGCGATCGGCCGCGAGCTGCTCGGCGCACGCCACGACGGCTTCGCGGCAGGACTGCTCGGCCGCCGCGGGCCGTGCGGACGCCGACGTGGACAGCGGCCCCACCCGGAAGTACTCCCGTGGGGCATGCACGAGCCTGGCCAGGGTGACGTCGGAGATCGCCATCGCCACTTCCGGCGCACCACTGCCGGGCACGCCGACCACCGCGACATGCGGATGCGGCGTGGAGATCGATGCGAGAAGTTCGCGGAGCGTGCAGTCGGCGAGCGGATGCACGAGATCCGCCGCGATCTCCGCGCACGGCTCCAGCACGAAGCGGCGGGTCGCCATCCGCGGGTGCGGCACCGTCAACGCCTCGCTCTCGAGCACGAGGTCGTCGTACAACAGCAGATCGAGGTCTACCGTCCGCGGCCCCCAGCGCTCGTCGCGGGCCCGATGCAGCGTGTTCTCGACTGCGGCGAGCATCTGCATCACGTCGTGCGGCGGGAGGTCGGTCTGGATCAGGCACGCTCCGTTGAGGAAGACATCCTGGCCGGAAGGTCCGCCGATCGGTCGGGTGTCGCGGTAGCGGCTCACGTCGACCAGCGTGACGCCCGGCATGAACCGCAGCAGCTCCATCGCCCGGTCGAGATAGTCGTGGCGGCTGCCAACGTTCGAACCGCAGCCGATCAGGCATCGTGCCATGGCGTTTCCCACCAGCGAAGACGGACACGCGATTTTACCAGCCTCACCCCCCCTCGGGCCAACGCGACGGCCCGCCTACTGGGACGAAATAGCCCAGCCGCACTCGGGCCGAACTGCCGGTGACGACCTTCCGGGGCCGACCTGCGGCCGCTCCGACCGCTGCGGCAATCCCGCCGGCCGGCCGCGCCCCCAGAGCCCGCCGCGAGCACGGGCTCCGGCAGCCTGAATCGGGCGCTCCGGACCGGTCACAGCAGCCTGCGCCGCCGGCCAACAGTTCGAAACCGGGGGGACATCCAGGCCACGACCAAAGTCGCCGACTGTCGCTCCCTCCAGTCGTCGCCCCCGAAGTTTCCAAACTGTTGTTTCACATCCCACGACGGCCGCCCGCAGGCGATCGCGCCGATGCGGCGGATCATCCACACCCTGACGAAGCCGCCCCGATGCCGACTGCCTGCAGGCTCGTGCACGCACGTCGCACATCGGCTTCGTCGGGCCGGACCGCGGTGCGACCGCATGTCCGAACGACCAACCGCATGCGGCGTCATTCTGTGGACCGCGCGCTGGTTGTCAAGGACTCGCGTGTCTCGGCAGCGCGTAGCACCGCGCGAGGATCGCACAAAGTGCCGGCAAGAGTTCGATTCCTTCGCAAAAAAAATTTTTGCCAGCAGTGCAAGCATTGTCGAAATGGAAATCGGTATGGTGTGATGCGTGTCGCAACGGCGACCGCGGCCGCACCGCACTGCGACGGCACCGGCACCCAGCGTCGCTTTTTTCAGGCATTTTTGTCACGTCGATCGCACCATTGCAGCGCGTCGCCGGTCATGTCCCGAGACGCCATGTTCCGTCGTTCACGTGTCACCTCGCATGCCGCTTCCCACCGACGACATCGACGACGACGGCGATCACCGGGTGAATCCCGAGGATTTCCTACGGGGTCTTGACGCCGCCGCCACGGACCATCAGGCGCCGCCACGACGGCGGTCCACGCCTGGTGCTGACGAGGCCCGTCGAGCCGGGTTCCTCGGGCGCCGTCCGCCCGCCGACGACGCTGCCGACACGGCTGCCGCAGGCCTCGTGGGCATCGACGCCGCGGAAATTCCCGATCATGCGGACGGGTTTTCCTCCGAAGAAATCTCCGCCGACGACTCCTACTGGCAGCTGTCCAGCAGCCCGCTGACGAGCCTCGTTTTCACGCTCCCGCTCGTGCTGGCCTACGAAGGGGGCGTGCTGCTGCTGGGCCGCGGTTCGCCCCGCAACGGTGCTGACGTCTGGCTGCGACACCTGCTCGACGCCCTGGGATTCGGCCAGTATTTCCTGCTTCCGCTCCTGACCGTGCTGGGCCTTCTGGCCTGGCAGCATCTGTCGCAGGATCGCTGGCGGTTCAGCGCCGCCGTGCTGCCCGGCATGGCGCTGGAATGCCTGCTCTGGGCGCTGGCGCTCGTGGCGCTGGGCCGCATGCAGCAGCACCTGTGGCCGCTCGCGCTGGAAGGGCTCCAGTTTGGCGATGACGGCCGGGGTGTGTTCGCCCGGCTGGTGGGCTACTGCGGCGCGGGGCTCTACGAAGAGGTGCTCTTCCGACTGCTGCTGCTGCCCGTCTCCGTGTGGACCTTCGCCCGGCTAGGCTGCACGACACTGGCGGCCGGCTTCTGGGCGCTGGTCCTCTCGAGCCTGCTCTTCAGCGCCGCCCACTACGTCGGCCCGCTCGGCGACGCATTCTCGCTGTACAGTTTCACCTTCCGCGCGATCGCCGGCGTCTTCTTCGCGATACTCTTTCTCACGCGCGGCTTCGGCATCGCCGCCGGCACGCACTTCGTCTACGACCTCATCGTTGGCCTGCTGTGAACGGCCGCCACGTGCCGCTGCCGGAAAACGCGCTCCACGGCCGTCTTGGTGGCCGGAGCCACCGGGTCCTATACTTCGCAGACGCGGGATCGCCGTGATCCGATTCCGCATCCGTCGTCCGCCCCGTGGAGTGGCCCCGTGCTGTCGGCTCGTCCCAAGGTCGCCGAGCTGGTCTTCCACCTCTACGGGCGCACGCTCCACCCGGAGCTGTTCGACGTCCAGTGCTCCCGGACGATCGATCGCGGAGGCTACTCGGCCACGGTGTCGATCACGGCCGCAGGTCACGTCGTGACCTGGAAGACCGGCGACCTGACGCTCACCGAGGTCGCGGGCGCCGCGAGCCAGCCGCTGCCGCAGAAGCGCCGGCTCATCTCGCACCGCCTCAATGGCGAGCGCAGCGACCGCCTGGAGTGCCGGGGCGGCGGCTCCTACCAGACGAGCTTCCAGCTCGAGCAGGTCGATCCGGAGGTCTTCTGGGGCTTCCAGGGGGAGCTCGCGGCCGAGGGCCAGCGACACGGCCTGCTCCACCGCTTCGGCGCCGAGAGCCGCGTGGCGCTCGGCGCGTTGAGCTGGATCAACGTCGATGTCCGCGGCCGCGGCCTGATCGTGCAGGCGTTCCACACGTTTCCCGACGACTTCGCGGTCGTGAAGAGCCAGTCGCTCTTCGAGCTGCCGTGATCGCCTCCGAGCCCCGCCACCACGTCAGCGTGAACACCATGCCCGCCGCCAAGCACCGCACGCCTCCCCCGCCGACCCGCAGCCGCGTGCTCATCGCCGACGACAACGAGCCCAACCGCGAACTGCTCGAGGTGTATCTCGCTGAGCTCGACTGCGAGATCGCCACCGCGGTGGACGGCCGCGACACGCTCGACAAGGTAGCCTCGTTTCATCCCCACGTCATCCTGCTGGACGTGATGATGCCGAAGCTGTCGGGCTTCGAGGTGTGCGAACGGCTGAAGTCGGATCCGGCGACAAGCCCCATCATGATCCTGATGGTGACGGCGCTCGGCGAGCTCGGCGACATCGAGCGGGCCGTCGAAGCTGGCACCGACGACTTCCTCTCGAAGCCCGTCAACAAGGTCGAGCTGGTGAAGCGGGTGGAGAACATGCTCAAGCTGCGGCACGTGACCGACGAGCTCGAGCGGCTGCGCAGCTACATCAGCACGATGGACGACGAGCTGCCGCCGCGGCCGGCGGGCCGTTGAGGCCGGTTCCCGGGCGGCCGGTGGCTATCGCACGGTCACCTGCCGCAGCACGCGGGCCGTGGCGATCGAGCGGTTGAGCACGTAGAAGTGGATGCCGGGCACGCCGCCGTCGAGCAGCCCCTGCACCTGCCGGGCGGCGAACTCCACCCCCGCCTCGAACTGGGCCGTCTCATCGTCGCCGGCGGCCTCGAACGCCCGCGTGAACTCCGCCGGCAGGCGGGCCTTGCACAGGCTGGCGATGCGGCGGATCTGGGCATAGTTGGTCACGGGCATCACGCCCGGGATGATCGGCGCGTCGATGCCGAGGGTCCGGCAGCGGTCGCGGAACCGGAAGAAATCGTCGTTGTCGTAGAAGAGCTGCGTCACGACCACGTCGCCGCCGGCGTCCACCTTCCGCCGCAGGTTCTCCAGGTCGGCCTCCGGGCTCGCCGCCTCCTGGTGCGTCTCGGGATAGCCCGCCACGAGGATGCCGAACTCGGGAAATTCGTCGCGGATCAGGGCCACCAGCTCCGCCGCGTACCGCAGGCCGTCGGTCGCCGGCGTGAAAGACGACTCCCCCTTGGGCGGATCGCCGCGAAGCGCCACGATCGCCGCCACGCCGCGGTCGCGGGCCTCGCGGAGATATGCCCGCAGCTCGTCGACCGAGCTGCCGACGCAGGTCAGATGGCTGGCGACGGGCACGGCGTGGCGGGCGCGGACGCCCTCGATCACGTCAAGCGTCGTGCCACGGGTGGAGCCACCTGCCCCGTAGGTGCAGGTGACGAGCGCCGGCTCGAAGGCCATCAGGTCGGCGACCGTCCGCCACATCATCGCCTCCGACTCCGGCGTCTTCGGCGGAAAGAGCTCGAACGACAGCCCGAAGCGGCCGCTGGTATAGGCGTCCTTGATCGACACGGTCATGCCTCGAAGGGGAAGTCCGGACACGGAACATGCATTGTAGGCCACCGAACGGGGCTTGTCTGGCGCGTTCTCACCTCCGACCGCCGCTCGCGCCGCGCGGGACGGTTTCGGCCGGTCACGCCACCGCGTCCTCGGCGGCTGCGGCCGACAGCTCCGCGAGCAGCTCGCGGTCGGCCGCGTGCAGCTCCAGGCCCCGCCGCGCCATCATGCGGCCGAGCACGATCGACGCCTGTTCGGCGGTCGTCCGCTCGCCGCCTGGCACGACGAGGTTGGCAAACGGCGGCACGAGGTCGGGCGGCGCACCGCCCACCGTCGCTGCGACGCCGATCCGGCCGCCGCAGGGCAGCGACGTGTTGATCGACGTCCTCACGAGGTCGCCGACGACCGAACCGAGAAACTGGCGGCCGGTGTGGATGGTGGAGCGGCCGCCGTCCGGCGTCGGCGTGTGCAGCCGGACCGGGCCATAGGTCGCCTTGAGGTTGCCGGTGATCGTGCCGGCCGCGAGGTTGACCCAGCTGCCGAGGCGGCTGTGGCCGAGAAAACCGTCGTGCGGCTTGTTGGACCAGGGCTCCATCACGCTGGCCTCGACCTCGCCCCCGACACGGCACTCGGCGCCGATGACTGTGCCTGCCCGGATCCAGGCGTGCGGATGGACGCGGGCCCCGCGGCCGATCCGCATCGGGCCGTCGAGGCAGACGAACGGGCCGATCCGCGCGCCGGCGTCGACGAGCACCGGTCCCTCTCGAACCACGACCTGTTCGGCGACCTCGGCGCCGTCGGCCACGAAGAGCCCCGGCCGCAGCTCGCGGTATCGACCGGAGTCGATCTGCACCGCGAGCGACCCGGCGAGCGCACGCTCGTGCCAATCGACCACCTCGTGAACTTGCGCGACCATGTCGAGCTCGGCATCCGCGTCGGGCAGCCCGAGCCGGTCGAGCCGGCCGTCGGCCGTCGCCGGGTCGGCGTGGATCGCGTCGGCGGCCGCCCGGTCCGAGCCGCTGCCGTCGGCTGCGACGTGGAGCACCGCGGCCGCGATCGACCGCTCCCGCCGCACGACGGCGCGATGGCCCTGTTCGACGAGCGTGCGGAGCGTGACGAGCGTGTCGCGGCTGGGCACGACGCGGGCGTTGACGACGAGAAGGACCGCGCCGTGCGAGGAGACGGGCCGCGCGGCGGGGACCGTGGCCGTCGAGCCGCCCCACAGGGCTGCCCGGCTGCCGGCGAGCGCGGCGACGTGGCGGGCAAGGCGGGGCCGCAGGCCGCAGCGCACAGGTCCGAAGTGGCCGAGCACCTCGACGAGCGTGGTGCCGCCGATGGTGAGCTCGCAGGCCGGCCGGGCGTTGGTCAGCGGCTCGAGGTTTCCGACGGCGGCGTCTTCGAAGACGATCACGTCCATACGGCTAGGGTAGGGCCGCGGTGCGGCCGCGGCCAGACGAATTCAAGGGCGTCCAGAGCCGGCTCGAGCGGCCGCGCTGGCCGTGCGGACACATGGCACGTACGCTCACCGGACGGAGTCACGTGCGGAGAAGTCTTCCGTGGAAATCCGACACCTTCTCGTGCTGCTCGCGTCCTGCGCTGCCGAGGCACCGGCGCCGCCGGTCACGGTGATCGCGAAGCCTGCCGAACTCGTCGTCAGCACACCGTTCGACGAGGAGGTGCCGCAGATCCGCAAGGGCACCATCCATGGCTGGCAGGCCGCCATCGGGGCCTGGTCGGTGCGGGACGGCGCCCTCCACGGAGACGAACTCCCGGAGGATCATCACGCCTCGTCCTGCACGCATGGCGTCGAGGCGGGCGATCTTGTGATCACCGCCGAGTGTCGGCTCGGGGCAGCCGCACATCTGGCCATCGGCTGCCGCGATGCCATCGCGCCGCATCACCACCTCGCCCGCCTGTACATCGCTGCCGATGGGCTCTGGATTCAGCGGATGAGCGGGATCGCGAAAACCACCCGGGCAGAGAAGGTGGCCGAACGCAGCGTGCGAATCGACCCCGACGCATGGCACTCGGTGACGATCGAGATCGTCGACGACCGCTACCGGGCCACGGTCGACGACGTGGTGGTCGAAGCCCATGCCGAACGGTTTCGGGACGCGAAGGCTCTCGTCGCCCTGATCACGAAGGGTCAGGGCGCGCAGTTTCGTAACGTGGCGATCTGGAAGGCCGTGCCGGTGGAGCAGTGACCGCGGGATCGCCGGGATGCTCCACTTCACCGCCGTGACGCGTGGCGGCGGCCGGAGACGCACCGCCCGGACGTGGTTTCACGCACTGGCAATCCCTCGCCGTGGGCCGTAGTCTTGGGAGGTCGTCGTCGACCGGCCGGAGTGGCGGAATGGCAGACGCGGCGGACTCAAAATCCGTTGCCCGCAAGGGCGTGTGGGTTCAAGTCCCACCTCCGGCATTCTTGAATTCAAGGGGAAAGAATGGGGTTCGCGATCGGGCGGCCCATGATGCTCACCCCCTGAAGTGGTCGACTGTTAGGCGCACTGTTACCCGCGACGTTCAACGGGGAGGGATTACCGCTCCTCAACGGCCTCACTACGCTCGACCCCGCCGCCCGCGGTCAATGACTACCAGACCCCGTGCCTGATGTCGCGGCTTTCCTCACGGCCCTCGACGCCAAACGCTGCAAGAACGGGCTGGCGTACCGATGCCCGTGAATGCGGTCGAGCAACGCCTCTGCGGTCGTCGCTTCGATCTCCCGGTTCAGTTGGTCGCGGACGCGGCGCACCTGCTCGACCGCCGTCTCCCGATGCTGTTGCGGCTCACTCATCGCCGATCACCTCCCGAGGGTTCCGGATTTCAAGAACCGGATACCCCTGTTTCAAGTTTACCGCGTTGAAAGCGTGTATGCGACGCAGGTTCACGATGTGCTTGAAGTTCCAACTCACGAGGACGTCAACCCGGGCGGCCGTAGCAAGTGCGATATGCAGTGCGTCGGCCCGCTCGTTCGTCCCCACGGCTCCGTCCTGAATGTATTGCGCGGCAAGTGCCTCCGCGTCGGAATCCAGTGCCAGTACCTCGACGAGCGAATCGGGGATGCGCTCCAGATGCGCGCGAACGGCTGCCGGGGCTTTTTCCAGTTCGAGCAGCGTCACCTCGGAGATCACCATCGCGTGATCGCCGTTTGCCATGGCTCGGACCAAGCGACGGGAATGGCCGATGAACTCGATGTCCTCGCAGCCGCCGAAGACCGACGTATCGACGTAGATTCGGGGACGCATGACGAGATTATCCAGGGGAAAGGTGCCAGCCACCAAATCTGGAGAAGGTGGCAGATTGCCCATTTGTGGTGGCTGTCACCTTTAATCCTTTCAGATGACGTCGACGATGTCGGAGTGGAAGGTCTTGAGGTGGACCTGCGACCACTTGCCGAGCGCCACCAGCACCGGCCGCAACGCCTTGCCGCTCTTGGTGAGTCGGTAGGCGTTGTTGCGTGCGACCGCATCGGGGTTGGTGCGCTCGATGATCCCGATGGAGGTGAGGAATCGAAGCCTGGCAGCGAGGATATTCGTCGAGACTTGCTCCGGGGATTCCAGGAACTCGGAGTAGGTGCGGGTGCCGTGGGAAATCAGGTCTCGCACGATGAGCAGGGACCACTTGTCCCCGAGGACGTCGAGCCCGGAACTGATCGGGCACACCGAACGCCAATCGAGGGCCTGGAGGTCGGGGTTCGTGCTCACGTCACCGCTAGTCTCGGAGCGACGCTGCCATCTCCGTGAACGAGGCTTCCATCGGGGTTGGCTGCCATTTTAGGATATCAGACGTCGCGGACGTGTCGAAGGCTATCCTCTTGCCGAGAAAGGGCAGCAATCCCCTGGCCTGGCGGTCGAACAGGCTCATGAGTCTGACCGCCACGTTGGGTGCCTTGCGGGAGGGGACCTTGGAGTAGCCAGCGCGCCTGAGTATCGCGGCAACTTCGACCATCTCGATGGGCTCGGACGTCGCTGCGATGAACCGCTGCCCGGCGGCTTGCGGCGCGGTCAACGCGGCCACGTGAAGCCGGGCCACGTCACGCACATCCACCATGCCCATGGCAACGTCGGGGATCATCGGCATCTTCCCGCCGATCATGTCCGAGATCATGGCCTCGTTCTGACTGTCGCCCGCGGCACCCAGCGACGGGCCGAACGCCCCACCGGGGCTGATCACCGCGAGTTCCATCACGCCGTCGCGGGCGAGGTCCCAGGCAGCTCGCTCCGCTAGCGTCTTGCTCTTCGCGTAGGCGCCGATCTTGGCATTGCAGTCCGACCACGAGTCCGGTCCGTAGCGACCACTGTCCTTGCCGGCGACCATCGCAACAGTTGAGGACGTAAGCACGAGTCGACTCACCCCGGCCCGCTGCGCGGCTCGGACCACGCGCCTGGTGCCCTCCACCGCGGGGACGATCAGCTCCTTTTCATCCTTGGGCTCGGTCAGGACGAACGGTGACGCGACATGAATGACGTACGTGCAACCGTCCATCGCCGCGTTCCACCCAGTGTCGGAGAGCAGGTCTGCCTCCACGACACTGAGCCGATCCACCGGAGCCACCGCCGCGATGGCTGCGGTTGTGGGGGAAGTCTTCGAAGCCGCACGAACTGTGCCGACCACCTCGAAGCCTTGACGGAGTAACTCCGCGCCCACGTGCTGACCAATGAAGCCACTGATTCCCGTTAGCAGAACACGTGCGGTCATGTCTTCTGTCTCCTGGCAGCGAAAAGCCGATGTGGTGTGAATGAGGCATTCGATCGTGCAACCGGAGGGCTGGCGGTCGCGTGTTCGCCAAGGTGATGCATCACGCTGGCGTGCGGCTGGGCGGTGAACCGGTCACCCCACCGGCGCCGTGACGGGGAAGCCTTCGATGAAGATGATGCTGTTGGAGTCGGTCAGTTCGTTGATCCGCAACTGCTTGAAGGGTTCGTAGTCTGCGGAGTCGTACCAGGCCAGTGCAGCTTCCATGTTGGAGAAGCGGAGGATCGCCGCCCAATTGCCGTCGAAGTCGCCTTCCCTGGTCGTCGGAGTGGTGGACCCGGCAACCATCTGCACGCCGGACCTCTCCAGGATCGGGAAGACGTACTGGGCGTAGCGCTCGTTGAACTCGGCCAGGTCCTTGATCTTGATCTGGACCATGGCGAACGCCGGTGCCGGCTCATGCGTCATGTGGGCGATTCCTCCTCTTTTCGTGGCGGGTCCACTAACTTGCACTTTGCAATCTAGTGGCGAAGCCTGCACAAGTCAACCTTGAGACGTCACTTTCCCGCGCCGGAATCTCCACCTCGACCTTTATCCGGTCCCGGTTGCGGCCATAGAGTTCGATGAGGTGCCGGAGAGTGTGCGGCTGGGGTCCTTCGTGAAGTTCATGACCATCGACAAGAACTTGGTCCGCCCGTCGATCATCTGCAGCCAATGCGATCTGCCGCAGGCCGTCGAGGTGCTCTGCCACGAATGGGCGCACGTGATGGCCTGGAACTTCGCCGTCGATCGCCTCATCAACGCGCCCGACACCGCCCCCGTCGAGTTCGAGCGAGCCTGCCATGACGAAGCCTGGGGCTGCGCCTACTCACGAGTCTGGCGGGCGTATCTGGACGTCATCCGGGACGCGGCGTGAGGGTGGTTCCTGTGGGGGCCACAACTGTTAGGCAAAGTGTTAGGCGCAGGCGTTTCGGCGCAGGAATCCCGCGCTCAGCCGCACGCGCCGTTCCCGAGGAATGTGCACAATCGCGACACGAGCGCGACTTGACTGCAGGTTCTATTCGCACTCAAAATCCGTTGCCCGCAAGGGCGTGTGGGTTCAAGTCCCTCCTCCGGCATTCGTACATTCAAGGGGTTTTGCGTCGTCGGGAGATTGGCGGCGTCACGTTCCTGCATGGCTCGCGCCTCGGGCCGACCCATGTCGCGGGCGGCGTCACTCCTGCACCCAGGCTCGATCCGGCCTGGCTCGGCAACGTGGGCCGCTGTGGGTTGCTTCGGCGACGCCGCCTGACGCATCACCCGGCGCTTTGTCCCGTTGCGATCACGTCTGCTGAGGGGCTTGCCACGCGATGTAGTGGCCCGTTGTCGATCCGTGTTGAAACAGCGTTGGGTCAGCGTGGGCACAGTACGCTTGGTCATCCTCAAAACTGGACAGCATGAAGAGCTTGTTCATCATCCAGTCGATGCCGATCAATCTCAGCCAAGGCCGCCGCACGATATGGTGCACGAAGAGCTTCGCCGTGGCTCGATTGATCATGTACGCGCATGCCGTGTTGGTCGTCGGCTTTCTGAAATGGTGAAAGCCCCCCTCGTGCCGGCTCTCCAGTTTGCTGACAGCCAACTGCTCGAAGGTGCAGCCGCCCGCGAGATCGATGTAGATCGGCACTTCCGGCGGCATCTTCACGAGTCGATCATGCAGCGCGCCGAACCGCTGAATGCTATCGTCTTTGAAAACGGCGTCGTCCTCGAAGACGACGAGGTGGCGCATGTCCGAATCGAGAAACTGCTGCCAGATGCGGATGTGTTTGTCCGTGACGATGGTTTCGATGTGGCTGTTTCGCATCCATCGACAGGCTGGTTCGCCAGAAGAGAAATACTTCTTGACGGATTTTGTGACAAACGCACGCCACGCACGAATCGACGGCTTGACCGGCAGCAGTCTGTAGCGGGACCATTCGCGATCGATCTTGAAGTAGAGGAAGTCTCGCAACAACGCCATGCGTCGGCTGTGAGGTTGGACATCGGGTTGCGCACATGCCTCCAGGCTCTCAACAGGATGGTGAGTGCGCAATGCCTCGATCAGAGCCTCGACATGCGGGAAGAGATAGGTGTTGCGGGCGGCATTCCGGTTGTGAACGATCCCGACGGCCACACCGTTCCCTGCTTCTGAAGTGTGCTGTGAGCGCATGGCGAGTCACCTTGCTGGATCGCTGGTTCTTGGCATGGATGGTCGTCCCGGTGTTGATCACGCCAGGCTTGCTGACGATGTTGTAGCCAGCCGCGCGGATCTTGCGGTGATGCGGCATATGCTGGCACACCCCTTCGGGCTCGTCGGCTGCGCAACGGCCGCTGAGCATTGCCCGACGTGCGCTCACCGCCAGCCCGCCAGCGGCGGAGTCCACGGCGATCGGGGGCATGTCCGTTGGCAGGCGAATCCACCCGGTGCACACAGCCATGTCGCGGGCGACCCCGGGGCCACACAGGGTCTCCCGACTCGCCATCAGCCGCAGGCACGCATCCGGGCCCCAGCCAGCGTGCCGAAGTGCCCGGATACCGTCAAGGAAAAGGATAGGTCGGCGCGGACTGGGCGGTCGGATAGGGATGCCGTCCTGACGACCGGCCGGCGCGAGCGGACACGTGTGCTCGCCGTGGCCACGGCCGGTGGGCGCGAGTCATGCCCCTGCAGGTCGTTCAGTCGGACACGAGCGTGACGCCGTTGACCAGCACCAGGCTGGCACGATCGAGGGAGGGAGCCGTCAGGGGCAACTCACCGAAGGCCGCCCCCAGCTGTGCCAGGCAATCATAGACGGCCACGGCCCCCATCGCGTCGAGCGCCGCGAGCCCTGCCGCTCCCACCACGGCACCGAACACGACGTAGTTGCCGTCGAGCGCCGGATTGGCCTGCACGTTGAAGAAGAACTGGCTGGTGGCGCTGTCGGTCGCCGCACCGCGGGCCATCGCGATCGTGCCGCGGGCGTTCGACCCGGAGCCGGGCTCGAGCGCGATCGCGGGCCTCGTGCCAACGGGCGCCAGCTGATTGCCGGAAAGCGCGAAGCCGCCCCCCTGCACGATCTGGATGTCGGCCGGGTTGTACGTCGTGCTGCGATGGATCAGCGTCGCAGCGTAGGTCCCGGCCCTCACGTACGCCAGGAAGTTGGCCACGGTCTTCGGCAGCGTGGCCTCGAACAGCTCGACGTCGAAGTCGAGGAGAGTCGTGTCGAAGTGCACGACCGGGTTGACGTTGGTCACCGCGATCGTGAAGGCCTTTTCCATCGACAGGCCTCCCGAATCGGTCACGCGCACGCGGATCGCGTAGCTGCTCTTCGACTCGTAGTCGAACGCCTGCGCGGCCTTGAGCTGGGCTCCCGCGAGCGTGAAGGCGGCGTTGTCGGCGGAACCCGTGCCGTCGACGAGCTCGTACGTGAAGCTGTCGCCGGAGTCGGGATCGGTGGTGGAGAGCGTGCCGACCACCGCACCGATCGCGTTGTTCTCGGCGATCGTGGCGGCGGAGAGACCGATGTCGGCCGGCGGCTGATTCACGTGGGTGACGCCGATCTCGAACGCCTTCTCCACCGTGAGCCCACTCGCGTCCGTGGCGCGCACGCGGATCGCATAGGCGTTCTGCGCCTCGTAGATGAACGTCTGCGCGGCCTTCAGCTGGCCTTCCGAGAGCGTGAAGGCGGCGTTGTCGGCGGAACCCGTGCCGTCGACGAGCTCATACGTGAAGCTGTCGCCGGAGTCGGGATCGGCGGTGGAGAGCGTGCCGACCACCGCACCGATCGCGTTGTTCTCGGCGATCAGGGTGGCGGAAAGGCCGATGTCACTCGGCGACTCGTTGACGTTGGTCACACCGATCACGAACGCTTTCTCGACCATGAGACCGCCGATATCGGCCGCACGGATGCGGATCGAGTAGCTGCTCTTTGACTCGTAGTCGAGCGATTGCGCGGCCTTGAGCTGACCGTCGACGATCGTGAAGCAGCCGTTGTCCCCGGCACCGGCCCCCGCCACCAGCGTGTAGACGACGGCATCGCCGACATCGGGGTCGACCGCCGCGAGCGTTCCGACCACTGCTCCGACGGCGTTGTTCTCCGCCAGCGTCAGCGCGGAGACCACGATACCGGTCGGCGCGGCCAGCGAGACCGCCCGGTTGCCGGCGAGGTCGGCGATGGACGCCTTCGCGGGCAGCGTGATCGCAGCGGCTGGAACCACCACGTTTTGCAGTGTTGGCGTCTCTCCCCTAGAGGGCGTGTAGCTGAAGGTGAGCGTGCTGCGGCCCGACCCGCTCGCATAGACGAGCTGCTTCTGCACGCCGTTGAGCGTGAAGGGGATGAACGGCTTCGGCGTGGCCGCGACCGTCACCGGCTCACTGAACGTCACCTGCAGCGAGAGGGCCTTCGTCTTGGCGTCGATCGCCACCGCGCCGAACGACGTCGCGACGGGAGACACACCGTCCACCCTGGCCTGCGGATATCGGCCCGCCGCCGTGGGAACGGCGTCGTTTCCCGCGAGATCGCGGATCGCCGCGCCAGCGACGAGGCCGATCGCTCCACCGGCCTGCACGCCGAGCGGCGCCGAGTCGCCAGCCTGGACCGTCGTCGTGAACACGAGCGCCCTCGAACCGCTTCCCTTGCCGTTCCACACGGCGTCCCGCACCCTTCCGCCGATGGTGACCGGCAGTGTCGGGCTGCCCGTGACGAACACGTTCTCGGTGAAGTTCGCCGTGAACGAGAGGAGCTGCCCGGTCGCATAGGCCTTCGCCGCCGGCCCCGCCACCGAGCTCACGGCGGGGCGGACGGTGTCGACCAGCACCTTCACCGTGCTCGGCGGCGCGATGGCCAGACTCGCGACCTGGCCGGTCGCCGCATCGACGATCGCAGAACCCGCGGGGAGGCTGATTGACCTCGCGACCGCGATGCCGTCGGTGTCGTTTTGACCGGCCGCGACCACATGCCGAAACGAGAGCGTGGCGGTGCCGGAACCATTCACGTAGACGGCGGGGACGGTCGTCTTGCCGATCACGAGGTTGAGCGTCGGCTGGCCGGTGCCGGTGAAGGTGACCGGATTGTTGAACTTGATCTGGAAGGCCAGCTCGCCCCCGGCGGAGTACGTGCCGGCCGCCGGCACGAGGACCTGGGTGGCCTTGGTGCTCACCGCCGCGGCCAACGCGAGCCGCGGCTCCAGCCGCTGCGCGTCGAGCCGCTCGCCGTTCGCCCGGTGGAGCCGCCGCCGCGGCCGGTGCTCCCAGCCGCGATACCGGAGACGGTTCCAAAAGGCGTCGAGACGTCGCATGCGCAGCTTCCACAGGCGTCGCTGCGGCGAGACCCGCGCAGCCTGACCCCTCGCAAGGAGTGTATTTTCAGCCTGCAGCGGCCGCAAAACATCTGCATGCCGGTGGCGGAAACGGCCCGCAAGAGAGCATCTGGTTTCCATGAAGTGGGCGGTGCATGGCGACAGTGCCGCCGGGGTCAGCAGAGGTCTCCACGCGGAGCAGTTCGGCCCGGTCGTCCAGCTCTTCAACCAGGCTGGACACGGTCGCACCTCCATGTCCGGCTGTGGGCTCGGTTCTGTCTGAAAACTCGGCCGGAGTCGCTGCGCCGACGACTTTTGAGCAGATCGATGCGGCTGAGGCAAGACGTATCAAGGCGCTACTGCGGGCGAAGCCATCGACGAGCCGCTCAAAAAAGCGAGCAGACCACCGAGCCGAGTTTTCAGCCAGAACCTAGAGCGCATCCCGCCTACGTGGAGCACCGGCTACGGGACGGCAGAAGTCTCCTCGCTCGAGGCCGCGGCGGCCAAACGCTCCTCGAGCTTCCGCCGATCCCTTCGCCTACATTTCCCGGTTTACCGGGACATCGCTCAAGCGAAGACGGATGCGCCCTAGAGCGGGGAGGCTTTTGCCGCCCTCGAGACGGTGCTCCAGCACAGGCGAATGCGCTCGAGCACGACAGGGCGCTGTGGTAGGGGGTGGTCGGAGACGAGTCTTGTTCGCAGCTCGATGCACTCGGGACCACGAGTCACTCGGGACCAGGCGTGTCGAGCCGCGCGTCGAGATGCCACCGGCCCCCGCCAAGAGCCTACCCACGGAATCGGTGCATCGCCGCCTGTCGCCGGAGAGGGTGTCACACGTCGGCCTGGCGCCAGGCGCATCGTGTGCCATATTTCCCGAAGCTCGTACACTTTGCAGCGTCGAGACAGCCGGCACAGCCGCCCCCGGTTCGAGCACCAGGGTATGGCATGCACGTGCACGATGGCCGTCGACGACAGTTTCCTTCCCGACCATCGAAAAGCACCCGTGACAGCCAGATCGTGGATCGTGGAGGCGACGGTCGAAGCCCGCGTCACGCTCGCTTCCGGTGACGTGCTCGAACGCGACGATTTCCACGCCTGGCTGTGGGAGGCGGCGGATGGGCTGCTCGGCATCGACGAGGGCTCCGTGGACGCCGTGGACGCGGCCGCGAGGGGGCTCGTGCCCGCGGCGCTGGTGATCGACGCCGCCGCGGCCCCCGCCGACCGCGACTGGGTGGCGACGCTTCCCGTCGCCGCCACGGCGTGGTGGTTCGCCGACGAGGCGGCGGCCCGAGCCGCCGTCAGCCTCGTCGCCGAGGTGCGCGGCTGCCGGGTGCGGGGCCTTCACGTCGACGACTCCTCCGACCACGAGGCGGCCTCGCGGGCGTCGTTCGGGCCGATCGACGTGCCGGGCTTCGGTGTCGTGCGGCCGGCCTGGGACGAAGGAGCCGCGGGCCTCGCCGCAGACGGCGCAGCAACCATCTTCATCGAGCCCGGACTAGGATTCGGCACGGGCCTGCACCCGACCACGCAGTTGTGCCTGGCGGCGCTGGCCCGAACGCGGCGCTGCGGCGGCCGACTCGACCGCGTGCTGGACTACGGCAGCGGCTCCGGGATTCTCGGCATCGCGGCGGCGGTCCTCGGAGCGCGGCAGGTGGACGCCATCGAGATCGACGAACGCGTGCATCCGGCCATCGTCGCCAATGCCCGCCGCAACGGCGTCGCCGCGCGGCTGCGGGTGGCCGTCGCGGCCGCTCCCGACGCCCCGGCCTACGACGTCGTCATGGCGAACATCGTACCGCAGGTGCTCCTCGACCATGCCGTGGATCTCTGCGACCGGCTCGATCCGCGGCGTGGAACGGTCGTGCTGTCGGGCTTCTTCGCCGCCGACGTGCCCCGAATCACGGCCCTCTACTCGCCGCTGCTCGGGTGTCGGCCGAGTGTCCACGACCTCGGCGACTGGCGGTGCCTGTCGTTCACCCGAGACTGACGCGGTGCGCGGTGCAGCCACATCAGACCCGTAGGAAGATCCGCTTCGCGTGCAGGAACCAGGCAAGCAAGACGACGAGGCCGAGGCCGACCAAAGCGACGACGAGCCCACCGAGCCCGGGGGCGAGCCCGTCGCAGAACGCCTTCGCGTCACCCCCCGCCAGTCGCTCCGCCACGGCCTGGTAGTTGACGACGGTGCCGGAGAGGTAGAGCGTGATGGGGTTCATGCCGATCCAGACGAAGGGCTCGCACCAGCGGTCCCTCTTGAGCACGTCGATCACGCCGTAGAACGCCGCCAGCAGCGCGGCGCTGCATCCCCCGGCGACCAGGATGAACGAGGAAGTCCAGATCCGCTTGACGATCGGAAACTGGTGGCCCCACAGCCAGCCGACGAGCGCCATCGCGGCCGCGGCGGCGAACAGGATCCCGATCTTGCGGCCCGGGGACGCATCCCCCGCGAGCAACCGACCGGCGCCGATGCCGAAGAGGCACAGCGCGATCGCCGGCAGCGTGCTCAAGAGACCCTCGTTGATGTAGTAGACCGACATCTTCCTGCCGGGCAGGAACCGAAAGTCGAGATAGTTGCAGAGGTTGCGGCCCTCCTCGTACGCGCCGCTCACCCTGCCGGGCACCGCGCGGGCGATGGCCGCCGGGTCGCTCGTGCCGATCCGAGCGGCGATCTCCTCCACGACCGGCTTCTCGAGCTTCAGGTCCGGAAACGGCACGAACGTCATCAGCACCCAATACCCGAGGAGCAGCCCGGCGGCGACCGCGGCGATCATCCTCGGTCGGGAACCGAACCAGACGTAGAGGATCGCGGAGGCCAGGTAGCAGGCCGCGATCCGGTGCAGGACGCCGCCGAGCGCGATGTCGGGCCACCGTTGCGAGATTCCGCCGGAGTGAAAGACGCCGAGGAGGTAGAGCAGCAGGCTCCGCCAGACGATCCGCTTCATGGCCGCGGCCCGGCCGCCCGACGCCAGCTGCCTGTCGAGCGAAAAGACGATCGACACTCCGACGAGGAAGAGGAACAGCGGGAAGATCAGGTCGTAGAAGACGAACCCCTCCCACCGCACGTGCGTGAGCTGCTGCGACAGGAAGCGGGTCGCCGGGTTGTCGCTCATCTTTCCCAGCGCCTTGACGATCGGGCCCGCCCCGAGGATCCAGAGCATGTCGAAGCCCCGCAGCGCGTCGACCGACCGGATGCGACCCGCGCCGCCGCGGGCCACCGGGACAGGAATTCCGGGGAGTGTGTCGTGCATGGTCCGCCTCCGGGATGCCTCGTGGACCGGCGGCCGTCTGGAACGCCACCACCGCGTCAACGAAGATACCGCACCGTGCATCGCAGGTCCGTCCACATGACCGGCTCGGCCGCGGAGGCCGGCAGCGCGACCTCAACGTCGTTGCGGCCCGCCCGCAGCCACTCCTGGCGTGCGGCGTAGCCGAGCCAGCCCTCGGCCTCGGCGACACCGGCGTCGAGGGCGTGGCCGTTGAGGCTGACCGCCGGCACGATCGGTCTGTCCGCCGGCGACCGCTGGATCAACACCGTCACCCGGGCCGGATCCGCGGAGTCCCGCCCCGCCTGAAACCAGCTGGCGGCCCTGCCTCCCGCCGGAATCCGGATCGGGCTGGCCGGGTTCAGCGTCGGCACCTGCACGAAGGCGGCATGGGGCAGGGCGCCGCCCGCAGCCGCTCCCACACCGCGGATGCTCGCGAAGTAATCCTTGTCGAGCCCGGCCAGACCCTCGGCCGACCCGAGCTCCCGCCACAGCGGATGCTTCGGATCGAAGGCGTTGAACAGATAGACGCCGTCCGCCCCGGCCGCCCAGGCCGCCGCCGCCCGGCCGCGGTAGCTTTCGAGCGTGGACCGCAGCCGTCGCGCCGGCTCGTCCCGCACCCGCGACTCGTCGAGCGACGCGTAGACTTTCGCGCCGTGCCCGTGGCCGAGCGCCACCGTGTCGCTCCACGGGCGAAGCTGAAAGTAGCCGCTCGCGACCAGAAGGTCGACGAGACCTTCCGCCAGCCAGGCCCCGACGTCGAGGCCACAGCCGCGGGCGTAATCGTTCGAATCCGGCACGCGGACGGCGAGCAGGATCGGCCGGCCGCGGCGCATGCCCACGTCCTCGGTCATCCGACGGATCCGCCGCAGGAGGTCCGTCATGAGTGCACGCTCCCCGTCGTCGCATGCCGTGCCCGTCAGCGCCGCCCGCCGGAAGAACACCGGGTGACGGAAGAAGTCGAGCTCCACACCGTCCACCTCGTAGCCCAGGCACACTTCCTCGACGTAGCGGAAAGCCAGGTCCCGGATCTCCGGCCGGGTGTAGTCCACGGCGGTCCACGCGCCGTACTTCGGCTTTTCGTCCGCGCTGCCGATCATCCAGTCGGGGTGCTCGGTCTTGAGGGCGTTGGCCCGCAGCATGATCGGGCCGTACTCGGTCCTCGCACCGTCGTGGGTGTCGTTCATGCGGAACGACCAGAAGATCTCCCGGCCGTGCCGGTGGACGAAGTCGGCCATCACCCGCAGCGGATCGACCCCGGCGGCGAGCAGTTCCGGCGTCCGATTCGGGGCGAAGAGCCCTTCCTTGGTCGAGAACACCTGTCCCACGCCGGTGCCGTGGGTGAACAGGCCGAAGCCCGAGCTCCACGTGCAGTAGAAGATGCCGTCCACCTGCGTGTCGGCGAGTGCGGCCGTCCGGCATGCGAGGAGCGCTTCGGCCGTCGCCGGCTTCGGCTCCGCCAGCGCGTAGACCGGCTCGTTGCCGTCGTTGTTGAAGAGCAGCCTGCGGGGACGGTTCGCGGCCTGCAGCCGCGCTCGACGGTAGTCCGCGAGAGAGCCATGTGGCTCGGCCGAGACGGCGGCGCCGCAGACGAGGAGCACGGCCGCGACCACGAACGCCGGTCGCCTCACGGGATCACCCCGGGGACGGAGGTCTCGCGGGATCGAGCCGCATCCGTCGCCGACTGCCGGATCGCCGCCAGCCGCCGCCGCATGTCGGCCACGAGGGCGGGCTCGTCGGCATGGCGGTTGTGGTGCTGGCCGGGATCGGCGCGGAGGTCGTAGAGCTCACCGGCCGCGCCGCCGCCCGCGTATCCATTCGCCTCGTCGAACCACCGCGGCACGGCCGTGATGCCGCCCGACGTCGCGTCGATGAGCACCCAGTCGCCCTGCCGGATGGCGTAGCCCCCCGGGTTCGTGTTGTGCACGAGCGTGTCGCGGGCCGACGGGCCCGCGCCCGTGAACAACGGACGCTGGTCGACGCTGTCCTCGGCGGACGCGGTCGGGCCTTCTCCGGGCGGGATCGTCGCCCCGACGAATCCCGCGATCGTGGCGAACAGGTCGATCTGGCTCACGAGCCCGTCCTCGACCCGCCCTGCCGGCACGCGGCCGGGCCAGCGAACCAGGAACGGCACGCGGTGCCCCCCTTCCCAGAGATCCCGCTTCACGCCGCGCAGTGGGCCCATGCTGCGATGACCGTGAGCCCGCACCCGCTCGTAGGCATAGCCCTCGGGGCCGTTGTCGGCCGAGAAGATGACGAGCGTGTCGTCGAGCAGGCCCCGCGACTGCAGCGCATCGAGCACCGCGCCCACGGCGGCGTCGGTCTGCATCACGAAGTCGCCGTAGCCGCCCGCCCGTGAGCGACCGGCGAACGCCGCGGCCGGAACGATCGGCGCGTGCGGCGACGTGAACGGAACGTAGAGGAAAAACGGCGTGCTGCGGTCCTGCCGGTCGATCCACGCGACGGCGCGCTCCGTCAGCCGCGGCATGACGGCGTGAAAATCCCAGCCCGCGACCGCCGGCCCCGGCCGGGCCTCCCAATTGCCCTCGGCTGGCGCGCCGTCGATCGCGAGCTCGACCGTGGGCGGCGTGATCACGCGGTCGTTTTCGAACCAGACGTACGGCGGAAAATTCGGCACGTCGTCGCCGAAGTAGAAATCGAAGCCGTGGTCGAGCGGCCCACCGGGAATCGGCCGCGACCAGTCGAAGGCATCGGGTCCATAGACGTTCTGCTTCCCCTGGCGCCGCGGCTCGGCGCCCGGGCGACGGATCGCCTCCCAATCCCAGCCGAGGTGCCACTTGCCGATGCAGGCGGTGCGGTACCCCTGCGACTTGAGCAGCTCGGCCAACGTCGTCCGGCCGGGGTCGAGCACCGGCTGGTCGAACGCGTTGACGATCCCGTGGAACTTCCGCCAGTGGTAGCGGCCGTGAAGCAGGGCGTAGCGGCTCGGAGTGCAGATGCCCGAGGAGCTGTGGGCGTTGGTGAACCGGGTGCCCTCGCGGGCGAGCCGGTCGATGTGGGGCGTGGGGAACTTCGCCTCGGGATTCGCGGCGGCCACGTCCCCCACGCCCATGTCGTCGGCGTAGAGGATCACGACGTTGGGCCGCCGCACGGGCTCGGCCGCGGCCGCCGCTGCGGCCCAGATGCTCAACGCCACCGCACACGCGCAGAGGCAGGCATGGGGCATGGCGGCGGCACTCCCGTCAGGTGGCGTCGAGCCCCGGCATGGTGCCCGTGGACGTCGCGAACGAATCGGCCTCGAGCCCGGTCCGACGGAGCACCGAGACGAACAGATTCGGCAGCGGATGGTTGCGCTGGCGGTCGAAGGCGACGTGGCTGCCGTGACGGAATCCGCCGCCGGCGACGAGCACAGGCATGTTCTTGTTGTCGTGGCTCGACGCGTTGCCGAGGTTGCTCGTGAGCAGCACCGTGGTGCGGTCGAGCACGCTGCCATCCTCCTCCTTGACTGCGGCGAGCCCACGCAGGAAGTCGCCCCACGCCCGCACGATCTCGGTCTCGACGAGCGCCAGCTGGCCGAGCTTCTCCTCGTCGAGGCCGTGGTGGCTCAACGAGTGGTAGCCCTCGTCGACGCCCTCGATCGGCACCACGCCGCCGCTGCCCCCCAGATGCAACGTGATGAAGCGGCTCGAGTCCGTGGCCAGGGCAAGGCGGATCATGTCGCACATCAGCCGCTGCCGGCCGACGAAATCGTTGGGGTTGCCGATGTCGACCGGCTTCGTGATGTCGACGGCCGGCTTCGGCCGGTGCACCCAGGCCTCGCTCTCGGTGAGCCGCCGCTCCAGCTCGCGGACGCTCGTGAAGTAGGCGTCGAGCCGGTCGCGATCGCCCGGGCCGAGCCGCCGCTCGAGTGCCCGGGTGTCGTCGGCGACGAGATCCATGATGCTCCGCCCCTGCCGCGCCCGGTCCGCCTGCCGCCGCCGTTCGGCGGGCGAGTCGGCGACGAAGAGCCGGGTGAAGAGCCGGGCCGGCGAATCCTCCGCCGGGATCATCGAGCCGTTCTCTGTATACGAGGGGCTATTGCTGCCGGAGAGGCCGAGCACGAGCGACGGAAAGCGGGTCTGGTCGCCGAGGTGCTTCGCCAGGAGCTGGTCGATCGAGATCGTGTTGCGGGTCTGTGCGGAGGCCGTCATCGGCGCGGCCGTGAGCAGGCTCGACTCGGCGCGATGCCCACCCGACACGCCCGGGTGGGAAGCGCCGGAAATCACCGTGAAGCAGTCGCGGATGTCCTGGAGCGGCTCGAGATACCGCGACGCCGCGTACCCGAAGCCGGACTCCGCGGGGTTGAGGTTGTCGGACACGAGGCCGAGGCCGAGCGTCATGGCGACGAACCGTCGGGGCGGCGCCGCAGCGGCGGACCCGAACGCGGGATTCATGGCCGAGAGCCAGGGGACCGCCAGCGCCACGCCGGTGCCGCGCAGGAACGTGCGGCGGTCGAGCGGCCGCCCGCTGACGCGGGCCGGGTTTCTGCCATGCGTCGCCCTGATTCCCGCCACGACTGGCTCGCTCATTTGCTCAAGAATACCGGATGCGTCACGACGGCGTGCAGGATCGACCGCACCCCATGGCCGTCGGCGGCCGCGGCGGCCGCGATCTCGGCGACCGCCTGCCGATCCTTGAAGGAGAGGACCGCACCGGTGCCGTAGACGAGCAGCTGCCCGGCCAAACCCCGGGCCAGCTGCTCGGGACGCGCGGCCAGGAGCGTCTTCAGCTCGTCGATCCCGGAAAAACGTGCACCGTCGGGCAGCACGTCCGCCGCGTCGATCGGTGGGCCGGCGGTCTTCTTGCCCCCCTGCATGGCCGGATACCGGTCGCGCCAGCGGCCCGACGGGTCGAAGTGCTCCAGCGCGAAGCCGAGCGGGTCGATGCCACGGTGGCATGCGCCGCAGGCGGCATCGGAGCGGTGCCGGGCCAGCTGGTCGCGGATCGTCGTGGCGCCGCGGATGTCGGGCTCGATCGCCGGCACGTTCGCGGGAGGAGGCGGCACGTCGACGCCCAGCAGCCGCTCCGCCACGAACACGCCCCGCACCACGGGCGACGTGTTGTTGCCGTTGGCCGTCACCTTGAGGATGGCCCCCTGCGTGAGCAGACCGCCGCGACGCGCTGCGGGCCCGAGCGTCACGCGGGCCAGCGCGTCGCCCGCGACGCCGTCGATCGAGTAGTACCGGGCGAGACGGCTGTTGAGGTAGGTGGCGTCGGCCGCGACCAACGCCGACACGGGACGGTTGTCGCGGATCACCTCCTCCAGAAATCCGTGTGTCTCCGCCAGCATCGACTGCTGCACGACCTGGTCGAAGCCCGGATACAGCTTCCGGTCGGGCTCGGTGAAGTCGATCTGGTCGAGGTCGAGCCACTCGGCGGCGAAGTCTGCGACGAACCGTCGCAGCGGCGCGGCGTCGCCTCCGGCAGCGAGGCCGAGGAGCCTGTCCACCTGGCCACGGAGCGTGGCCGGATCGCGGAGCCGCGACGCATCGGCGAGCGCCGCGAGTTCGGCGTCGGGCGGTCCGCCCGTGAGGAAATAACTCACTCGCGCAGCGACGGCATGGTGGTCGAGGGGCCCGGCCTCCTCGGTGAGGTGCAGGAACCGCGGGGAGCAGAGGATCGCCCGATAGGCGGCCCGCACCGCCGAGGCGAAGTCCTCCCCGTCGGCGAGCACCGCATGTGCCAGCGCGACGACGGGCGCGGTCGTGTCGGGGTCGACGGGCCGGCGGAAGGCCCGCCGCGCGAACGACGCGACGAGCGTCGCGATGTCCTTCCGCGGGGCCGACGGCCGGGGCCGGAGCGCAGCGGCCCGCTTCCCCGCCGGTTCGACGGGCACGTCGCCGAAGAGGAGCCTCCGCACGCCGGCGTCGTCGGGGCCACGGTGAAACCGTTGCATCGTGAGCCGTTCCATCCCGATCCCCGGCACCTGCTGCGGCGCACCTTCCCCGGCACCGACCTGCCCGCCCGCGAATCGGGCCTGCTTGAGCGTGCCGTCGCCGGGCCGGATCTCGAGCATGTGTCGTCGCGGCAGCCAGGCCTCGAACTCGATCTCCCGCAGCTCGGGCCGGGCCTCGAAGGCGGTGACGAACTCGAGCAGCGGAGCGCTCGACACGCACAGCCCGGTGTTCACCGTGCTCCACACGCCGCCGGCCGACGGGGGATTGATCGCCACGACGCGGAGCCGGAAGCGATACCAGCCGTCGGCGGGCGCGGCCGTGGCCGGGACGCGCCCGTAGTAGATCGTGCCGTTGGCCCAGATCACGCCGCGGCCGTCGAGCAGTTCCGGCTCCCGCGTGCGGGCCTTGGGGTCGGTGCGGGAGAGTCCCGCGGCGTCGAGGTCGCGGGTGTAGTCGTCGGCGGCCTCGGGCTGCAGCGCCCGGCGGAACGCCTCGTCGAGGGCCATGTCGACGACCGCCAGATGCCGCTCGAGCCGATGGTGGGAGATCGTCTGCCGCTCCGCCACGGTCGTGAACCCGCGGGGCCGTCCCTCGTCAGGCAGGTAGTTCGCCAGCGGAATGTCGATCCCCAGCAGGGAGTGGAGCGACCGTTCCACCTCGCGGCGCGACAGCCGCCGGGCCCGCACGCGGCCGAACTCCGCGTCACGGCGGGAGATGACGTCACGCAGCCAGTCGGAGGCCTCGCGCACGAACGCCGCCCGCGCCACAGACGTTGGCTGGTCCGCGTCGGCGGGGGGCATCTCGCCCGCCTCGACTCGCTCGATCAGCCGCGCCCAGCCGCGATCGCCGGCGGGGTCCACGGGATCGACCCCGAGCGACTCCAGCGCAAAGCCGGCCTCCGCGTCGGCGCCTGCATGGCACCCGGCGCACTGCGACGACAGGAACGCGGCGACGGCCGACGGCGGCGAAGCGGCCGGTAGCGGCCGGGCCAGCACCGCGACGCAGACCAGGGCGGCGGGCAGGACACGAGACGCAAGCATGGCGGGTGGGAAGAGACGGAGGGCTCGAGCGGCACGGCATTCTAATCCGGTCGGCCGCAGCGCGTCTCGCGGGGCGACACCGAACTCGGATGCGCTCTGGAGCGCACCCGTCTTAGCTCGAGCGATGTCCCGGTAAACCGGGAGATGCAGGCGAGGAGGTCGGCGAAGGCTCGACGAGCGTGTGGCCGCTTCGGCCTCGAGCGAGGAGACTTCTGCCGTCCCGTAGCCGGTGCTACACGGAGGCGGGATGCGCTCTAGACTACAGGCCACGTCGGTGCGGCTTGGCGGCGTCGCCGGCGGCCGGCGGCTTTGCAGCGGGAACCGGATCATGCAACTGGGCTTCGTGTCGGCGATCCTGCCCGAGCTTTCCCTGGAGGACGTGCTCGCCTTTGCCCGCGCAGAGCGGTTTGCCGCCGTGGAGCTGATGTGCTGGCCCGTCGGCCGCGCCGACCGCCGGTTCGCGGGTGTCACCCACGTCGACGTCGCGACACTCACGCCGGCGCTGGCGGCCACGATCAGCCATCAAGCCGCCGACCACGGCGTGGAGATCAGCGGCCTGGGCTACTACCCCAACATGCTCGATCCCGATCCGGAGGTCGCGGGCGTCGCTGTCGCCCACTTTCGCCGCGTGATCGACGCGGCCGCCCTGCTCGGGCTGCGGACCGTCAACACGTTCGTCGGCCGCGACTGGCACCGCACCGTCGACGACAACTGGCCGCGGTTCCTCGACACATGGCGGCCGATCCTCGCCCACGCGGCGCAGGCGGGCGTGCGGGTGGGCATCGAGAACTGCCCGATGCTCTTCACCAAGGACGAGTGGCCGGGCGGCAAGAATCTGTTCGTCTCGCCCGCCATCTGGCGGCGGGCGTTCCGCGATCTCGATTCGCCGCACATCGGGCTGAACTACGATCCGTCCCACTTCCTGCTGCAGGACATGGATCCTGCTTCGCCACTGGCGGAGTTTCGCGACCGGCTCTTTCACGTGCACGCCAAGGACGTGCGGATCGACCGGCCCGCGCTCGACGAGGTGGGGCGATTCGACTACCCGCTCCGCTGGCACCAGCCGAGAATTCCCGGCGCGGGCGGGATCGACTGGCCCCGGTTCATGGCGGAATTGCGGCGGGTGGGCTACGACGGCCCCGTCTGCATCGAGGTGGAGGACGACACGTTCGGCCCCACGCTCGAAGGCCGCCAGAACGCCCTGCGGGCAGCCCGCGACGTGCTCGCCCCGCTCATCGGCTGACCATGCGGCCACGGGGTCCGTCGGCGCCCCGCTGAAGCTCGCCGGGCATCACTCGGAGCCGCGGCGGGTCGCGTCGCGGACGGCGGCGACGTCGGACCAGGCCAGCGCGTGCGGCGGGGCCTTCGTCCGCGCGGCCACGGCGGCGGCGGCCCCGGCCGCCTCCCCCATGGCGACGGCGTTGCCCGTCACGCGATAGCTGGCGTGCGCGATGAAGTCGCCGCTGATACACCTGCCCGCCAGCAGCAGCCCGTCCACATCCCGGGCCACGAGCGCCCGATAGGGGATGTCGTAGGGCTGCACCCTCACGCCGGCGTTATCGTACGCCTTCTGCTTGTTGGCCTGGGCGCTGAGGGCGTGAATGTCGACCGGAAACGTCGCCCGCACCACGGCATCGTCCTGCCGGGCGCCGGCGACGAGGTCGTCCCGCGTGACGATGGACCGGCCACGGATCCGGCGGCCGTCGCGGATGCCGATCTGCTCCGGAGTGGCCGCGATCTGCACGCCCTCCCACGGGCCGCCGAGCTCGGCCAGCGCCCGCACGATCCGGTGCAGTTCGCCCCGCGCCCGCAGGGTGGCCGTCGTCACCTGGGCGGCATCGGTGGCATTGATGCCGTATTCGTGGTTGGCCATCAGGAGCACGAGGTTGCCCCGCACGGGAAACAAGCAGGCCGCCCCGTAACTGGGCGTGACGCCGGCCCGGGAGAGCACGTCGCGAAACGCCTGGGGGCCGGTGTGCCTGCCGTCGTTGCCGGTGCCGTGCAGGCAGTCGGCGATCAGCGCCGCGTCCTTGACGACGAGCAGCGCATACATCGTCATCGGCTGGCAGGGGCAGGACTTCTCGCGGCCGATCTCGAAATCGCAGCCCGCCTGCGCGCCCAGGTCGCCATCGCCCGTCGTGTCGATGAACACGGGCGCCCGCCAGGCCTGGCGGCCCGACTTCGACTCGGTGACGATCGTGTCGAGCCGGCGGCCGTCGCGGTAGGCCGCGGCCACGCGGGTGTGCAGCTGCACGCGCACGCCCGCTTCCGCGCAGAGCTCCTCGAGGAGCAGCTTCATCTCCTCGGGCTGGTAGCACAGCCCGTTCATTCCCGCGCCGTCGACGGCGTCCCGCCGGCGCAGCAGCCGCACGAGCTCGGCATTGAATCCGGGCTTGTCGAAATCGAGCAGGTAGCCCAGGAGCGAGGAAGTCCAGACGCCGCCGAGCGAGCCGTGGGTCTCGAACAGCCGCACGCGGGCGCCCGCCCGCGCCGCCGTGATCGCGGCGGTCACGCCCGCCGGCCCCGCGCCGCAGACGACGACATCGACGTCGGCGGCCACCGGCAACGCCCGCGCCGGCTCGGGGAATCGGCCGGGCTCGTCTCCGGCGCCATTGGCCGCGGCGGCGGCCCGCGCGACAGCGGAGCCCGCCAGCGCGCCGGCCGCCGTGGCCAGCAGCGCGCCGCGGCGGCTGACGTCGCCATTCACGATCGTCATGGACCGATCCTCCCCTGGAGAGTCACGGACCGCCGGAAAAATGCCGGCGGCTACCTGTCTTCGAGTGCGGCGATCCGCTCCCGCAGTTCGGCCACCGCCGCCTCCAGTTCGGCCACACGGCGGTCGAGTGGCCCAACCGCTCGGTCTTCAGCAGCCGCACCGACGGGCCGCGGCGATGCCGCCTCGGACTCGGCCGCGACTCCGGCGGCCGAGCCACCCCCCATGCCCAGCTGCGCCCGCACCTTCTCGAGCTTCTCCGGAGGCAGGAGTCCGTGCGTGAGCATCCGGCCGCGGCCGGGCGGCGACAGCCAGACGACGAGGCCACGGGTGGCCAGGCCGTCGAGCAGGCCCCTGAGGGTGTCGAGATCGGCGATCGGATCCATCCGGCTGGCCCGGCCCCGCAGGTCTCCCTCGCTCTGCTCGCCCCGCAGGAGCAGCTCACCCATGATGGCCAGCTCCTCCTTGCCCACGCCCAGCCACTCGTAGGCCAGGTGGCGGTAGCGGGGAATCTTGCCGCTGCCAAAGACCTCGGCCACGGCGCCGCTGTGCCGCAGCGTGCCGAGCGCCCGGCTGGCCGATTCCTCGTCGAGGCTCATGACGGGGTCGCGGTTGCTCTTCTGGTTGCAGCCCGTGACCACCGCGTTGAGAGAGAGCGGATACTGATCGGGTGTCGTCTTGCCCTTCTCGATCAGCACGCCAAGCACACGGCGCTCGGCGGCGTCGAGCGGCCGCACAGGCTGCTTCGCGCCGCCTCGTGGCTCGTCCGGACCGTCGTGCATGGCGGACCGCCGTCAGGAGAGCAGTTTCTTCACCGGCGTGCCGTCGCCCGCCACCTTGAAGGGCCGCCCAGTTGGCGAGTGCACGACCTCGTCACGCGGCAACCCGAGCGCCTCGGCGACCGTGGCGTTGAGATCGGCCGGCGAGACGCCGTCCTTCTCCACAGCATGGCCCCGCTTGTCGGAACTGCCGTACGCCTGACCGCCCTTGATCCCGGCCCCCGCCAGCATGGCCGAGAAAGCGGCCGGATGATGATCGCGACCGGCGTTGTAGTTGATGGCCGGCGACCGACCGAATTCCGTCGTGAGCACCACCACGGTGTCCTTGAGCAGACCACTCTCCGACAGGTCGGCCAGCAGTGCCCCGACCGCCTTGTCCATCCCCCCGGCCCGCGTCGGCAGCGTATTGAAATCCCAGAGCGTGTTGTGCATGTCCCAGCCGCCGAGCGTCACCTCGACGCACTGGACGTTGTTCTCGATCAGCCGCCGCGCCAGCAGGCACCCCTGCCCGAACGGATCGCGTCCGTATCGGTCGCGCACTTCCGGCTTCTCCTGATTCAGGTCGAACGCCTTGAGCTCACCGCTGGTGAGCAGGCTGGTGGCCTCGTCGTAGAAGTCGCTGTAGCCCTTCACGCTTTTGAGCGGATACTTCTCGCGGAACTTCTTGTCGAACTGATTGATGAGCGCCATCCGCTTATCGAAGGAGGACTCCGTCAGGTACGACGGCGCCGTCGTGTTCTCGAGCCCCTTTTGCGGATCGCCGATCGGCAGCGGGCTGTAGGTCGGGTCGAGGAAGCCAGCCGCCGGATGACGCGCCGGCGACCCGATGAGCACCGTATCGGGAAGCGTCTTGTTTTGCCGACCCCGGAGCTTCTGCATCCAGGGGCCGAGCGAGGGATGCCTCTCGGTCGCGATCGATTCGTAGCTCGTTCGCATCAGGTACTCGCCCTGTTCGTGATCGGCGGTCTGCGTGTTCATCGAGCGGACCACGGCGATGTCCTTCATCTGCTTGGCGAGCGTCGGCAGATACTCGCTCAACTTCACGCCCGACACGGCGGTGCCGATCGCCGATGTCTGCCCCTGCGTCTCCTTGGAGTCGGGCTTCACGTCGAACGTGTCCAGGTGCGTCATGCCTCCGGCCATGTAGAGGTAAATGAGCCGACGACCCTTCCCGGTCGGCGCGGCCGACACCGCCTCGCTCAAGAGCGGCAGCATGCCGACGCCCAGTGCCGCCTTGGCCGTCCGCTCGAGCAGCTGCCTGCGGCTGATGCCGTCAAGCCTGGAAAGAATCTCTCGCATGACCGTCCTCCTGGCGTTTGGCGGGCCGCTCACGCGCACCCGCCCGTGACTCATTGCACGAACATGAATTCCCGCGTGTTCACCAGCGACCAGACGACGTTGCCGTAGCCGGCCGCACCGTCGCCCCGCACCTGAGACGTGGCAGTCGCCAACTCCTCCGCATCAGGCTCGCGGTTGAGAATCGACAGAAACACGACCTTCACCCCGTCGGCCACATGCTTCTTCTTGACGATGTTGTTGTAGATCGTCGAGCCCTCGGACAGCAGCATGTGCGTCACGGGGCCGTTGTACATGAAGAGCACCTGCGGCACGGACCCGGAGGTCGACGACGCCGAGATCAGCTCGCGATCCGACTGGCCGAACATCCGCAGAAAATGGTTGGGAGGCACCGGAGAGGGCAGCTCCGAGGCCCGCGCCAGCAGGACGTTCCGGTCGTATTTGGCCCGGTACTTTTCCTGCGCCTTGTTCCGCATGGAGTCGAGCTGCACGACCTTGTCGCGGGCCTCCAGGATCCGCTCCGCGGAGTCCTTGGCGAGATCGACGGCCACAGCCTCCTTGTACAGAGACGCGGGCATCTCCTGGAACCCGGCGTCCGGCCGCGCCAGCGTCAGGAACGAATCCCATGCCTGCTCGGCCGTCATCCGCCGCAGCATCGGTCCAGGGAAGTGGTAGGGCGTGCCCAGGGCAACCTCGTGATCGAAAGACTGCCGCTGGTAGGTCTCGGTGTTGAAGAGAATCCGCAGGTATTCCTTCATGTCGAAATCGAGCCGCTTCATCTCCGACTCGAGGAACGCCATGAGCTCCGGATTCTCCGCCACCGTCGAGTCCATCATGTCGTCGACGGGCTCGATCTGGCCGGCGCCGAAGACCTGCTTCCAGAGCCGGTTGGCGATCGTGAGCGCAAACCGCGGGTTATCCTTCGACGTCAGCCACCTCGCGAACGTCTGCCGGCTCGTCTCGCCGGGACGCGGCTTCACGTCCGGACCGAAGAGCGCCTTGGGCTCGACGACGTCGCCCGGCTTGGCATCGCTGTACGCGTAGTCCTTCGGCAGCTGGATCTTCCGCTCCTTCTTGTCGTTGACGATCTTCATGTTCGTGCGCAGGTGCTGCTCGAACTGGTAATACCGCTGACGACGCTGCTCCTCCTCCTGCTCGATCGACTGATACTCGTCGCGCAGCCGCGGATGCGGATCTTCCTTCCAGTATCGCTTGTCGCCGCCACCGGTCTGCGTCTGCGTCGGATAGACGAACGCCGCCGCCTGGTAGAACTGCTTCTGCGTCCACTTGTCGAAGGGATGGTTGTGGCACTGGGCGCAGCCGATCCGCGTCCCGAGGAAGATGCGGATCGTGTTGTTGACGTTGTCCAGCGGCATGCCCGGATCCCGCTGCAGATAGCCGGTGGCGGGATTCTCCCAGACGAGGCCCTCCGCCGTGAGCATCTCGTTCACGAACGCGTCGTACGGCTTGTTCTCGGCCAGCGACTGCTTGATCCACTGCCGCCACGGTTCGCCCCGCACGTCCTCGCTGAGCCGGTCGCGATACCGGAGGATGTCGGCCCAGTAGTTGAAGTAGTGGCTGGCGTATCCGTCGCTGCCCAGCAGCTCGTCGATCAGCTTGGTCCGCTTGTCGGGATCGCTCGACGCCAGAAACGCAGTCGTCTGCTTGTAGGAGGGGATGGTGCCGACGATGTCGAGGTAGATCCGGCGGACGAACTGCTCGTCCGTCGTCTTCGGCATCGGCTTGACGTCGTGCTTGGCGTAGTTGGAGGCGATGAACTTGTCGATCTTCTTGGCGGACGCCATCGCCTGCCCGTGGCGGGCGGCATCGACCGGCTTCGACGCGACGGCAAATCGCGGCGGCTGATCCGCCGCCGCCGCGGCCTTCTTCTTGTCGGCGGCCGCCTCGAGGTCTTTGATCTTGGAGAGATCGGCGGCGATGTCCTCCGACGAGGCGCCGAGCTTGCGCCGGGCCTGCACGCGGCCCGAATAGGCCGCCGCGAGCTTGGGATCGAGACCGACGGCGGTGGTGAAGTCCTCCACGGCGGATTCGTATCCGCTTGATTCCTTCGACGCGAGCCGGGCCTGGCCGCGGGCGGCGAAGGCCTCCGCACTCCGCGGATCGAGCCGGATCGCCTCGTCGAAGAACTTCATCGCGCCCGCGGCATCCTTCTGCTTGACCGCGACGATGCCCCGCTGCATGTGGGCGCGAGCGAGCTTCGGGGACGCGGCGATCGCTGCGTCGGCGTCGGCCGCGGCGCCGGCCACATCGCCGTTGAGCATGCGCACCAGCGATCGGTCGCAGATCGCCTCGCCCATCTTCGGATCGAGCTCGAGGGCCTTGGAAATGTCCTTGACGGCGGCCTCGGCTTCGGCCTTCGGCTTGCTGCTCCTGGCGGCTTTCGCCAGCCGCGCCGCCCCCCGCCTCTCGTAGGCGATGGCAAGGTTCGGATCTGCCTTCAGCGCCTCGCCCTGCTCCCAGATGACGCCGTCGAAGTCACCCTTGGCCCCCTTGGCGTAGCCACGGTGGCTCTGGGCGGCGGCAGCTTTCTCCTTCGACCAGCTGGGCGACTTCTGCGCGTCGGGCTGCAGGCAGCGGTTGAAGCTGTTGATCGCCTTGTCGTATTCGTGTCGGGCGATGTAGGCCAAGCCCCGGTTGAAGTGGGCGTCGAAATGGTCGTTCTTCTCGAGGATCGCGTAGTAGCAGCTGTCGATCGCCTCGAGGTACTTTCCCTGGGCATACTGCGCCTTCGATCGCTCCACGTGCGCGTCAGCCCGCAGGAGAATCAGCGCCGGATCCCGACCCGCGATCTTGGTCACCTTGTCGAAATCCTTGATCGCCTCGGCGTAATCCTCTTTGCCGGCATTCGCCCGCCCGCGATCGAGAGCCTCCTTGGCCGCCGCGAGCTCCTTGGAGGGCTCCGACGCGGCCTGCGCCGCGGCGTGCCGAGCCGGGACCACGTATCCGACGAGAAAGCAGGCGACGATCGCCGCCCACCCCGAGCGAGAGGCCCCACGGATAGAGAGCGAGTGCATGACCATGACGTTGCTCCTGGGACGTACCAAAGACTTCTCAACAATATACCACCGGTCCGGTGCCCGAAGATAGGCCGGGTGCACGACTCCCGTCCCGCCCGGGCGACGGCGGGCGATCCCGCTGAAACCGCCGGCCAGCCCTCACGGACCGCGGCCGCGGCGCTCTTGGCACGACCCCGACTACTTCCCGTGATGCGGGCAGCCGTCCGGAGAGAAGAGCTGGCTCGATTCGTTGCCCCGCGCCGCCACGTACGCGATCAGGTCGAGCACTTCGTCCCGCGTGAGCTTGTCGAGCAGGCCCTTGGGCATGATCGACACCGGCGACGTGCTCCGTGCATCGATGTCCTTCTTGTTGATCCGCACCGGCTCCGCCTTCGCCACCGGATTCTCCACGATCGCCACCTCGTCCGGCGTCTCCGTCACCACGAGCCCCGTGATCGACAGGCCGTCGTCGGTGAGGATCGTGGTCGAGCGATACTTCTCGTCGATCTTCAGCGATGGCTCGAGGATGTGCCTCGTGATCTCCAGCGGCGTCATGTTGGCGTCGAGCTTCGCCAGCTCGGGGCCGAACGCGTTGCCGGCGTCGCCCAGCTTGTGGCACGACACGCAGCTCGCCGTGCGGAAGAGCTCACGGCCGTGGAGGAACGACCGCCCTTTCTCGAGCCCGAGCACGCTCCCCTCGAGGTCGGCGAGCGTCCACTGCGTCCGCGGCCGGCGGTCCTTGAGCAGGTCGTCCTTGATCGCGAGCGGATGCGCGGCGAGGTAGGCCGCCGGGTCGGCCAGGTAGCCTTCGAGATCGTCGACGACGTACATCGCGCCGAACATCCGCCGCCAGTGGCCCGGATAGGTGCAGACGTAGGGATAGACGCCGGGCTCGGTCGGGGCGGTGAACGTCACCCGCTGCGCGGCCTGCGGCTGCATGAGCGTACTGGCGACGAGCACGTCGGAGCTCTTGGGGACGAAATTCTGCTTCGCGAAAGCGGGATTCTGCGCCTCCTTCTCCGCCAGCTCGCCGATGGCCTGCATCGTGCCCGGCCGGGCGACGACGAAGTTGTGCGGCATCACGTCGGCGTTCTCGAGCACGAACAGCACCGGCTTGCCGGCCTGCACCGCGATCGTCTCCTTGTCGTAGGCCATCCGCTCGTAGACCGTGCCGATCTTCACGACGCGCACCCCGAGGTCGGCGAGCACCGCGCGGCGGGCCCGGCCCTCGGCGGCCGGCAGCAGCGTGGTGAGGTTTTCGGCGAACTGCCAGGCCGCGAGGCCGGCGTCGCTCGACCGTTCCTCCGCCGACGCCTTCTGCATCGCGGCGACAAGCGCGTCGAGCAGGCCGGACGCCTCGTCGGCCGGCCAGGAGGCGACCGGAATCCGAGAGAGAGCGCGGATGCCGGCTTCGCGATCGACGCCGTTCCTGACGAATGCGGCGATCCTGCGGAACGCCTCCTGTTCCTTCCCCTTCACGCCGACGATCGCGCCGAACACGGCCCGCCGCACGGCCGCGGCCTTCAGCTGCGTCTCGCTCGTCACGCGGACCTCCGCCTTCGGCTTGGGTGCCGGCAGCTTCTCGACACGGAAGGCCTCGCCGCGGCCGTCGTCGAGCAGCACCACACGGAAGCCATCGAGCCGCGCCCCGAGGCCGCCGTCGGTGCGGTTGTGGACGACCACCCGCTCGATCCGGTGCGGTCCGCCGAGGTCGACCTCCCACCAAGGATCCTTGCCGTTTTCGTCGGCGGTGTGCGTTTGCGAGCCCGACGCGTAGTCGCCCGCGGTGTTGCCGTCGATCGCGCGAGAGGCGACGCCGCCGTGCCCCGTGTCTTTCTGCGACGCCCGCCCCTTCCGCGCGACGTTCTCGCCGGCGGAGAAAACCTCCACCTCGGCGAGCGTGAGCGTCTTGCCCTGCCCCGGCAGCTCGATGCGGACGTAGCGGGCCGTCGTGCCGGGCTGCGCCGCGCCGGCGGCGTCGGCGTCGAGCAGCGGCAGCATCCGATCGTAGAGCCGTCCGGCCACCGCCGGATCGCTCACCAGCGGCAGCGCGTCGACGAGGTCGACGAGCCGGTCAGGCTGGCCGCTGGCCAGCTTCCAGGCCTGGGCGCTCGGGTCGCCGCCGCCGGCCGCCGCGGCGTCGATGTTCATGAGCGCGACGTAGCCGATCCGCCGCATCACCGGCCGCTTGCCTGCCGTGGCGAGCCGCTCCATGTCGCCGCGCAGCTCCGCGAGCTCCCCCTTGGGCCGGCCGAGCAGCACCCGGATCAGGTCGAAGACCGTGCCCGAATCGACGTCGCCCGCCTGCCGGTCGAGGGCGGCGAGCGCGTCGGCCACCACCTTCACGACGGTCGTCTTGTCTTCCTTGGCAAGTGCCTCCACCGCCTCGAGACGCAGCCGCTCGTCGAGCCCGCCGCGGAGCAGCATCTCCCGATAGACCGCCGGCGACCGCGGCTGGGCCGCCAACTGCTCGTTGTTCAGCCCGCGGTAATAATACCGTCGCCCCGCGTCGGTCTTGAACGCGATCGGCTGCTTGGCGTCCAGTGCCCGCTTGAAATCGGGCTCGAGCACGCGGGCCGCCTCCTTCTTCACGTAGTCCATCTGCCGGTCGCCGGGAAACTCGCCGACGATCGCCAGCGCCTCGACGGCCTCCGGCACCTTCAGGTAGCTCGCCGTGCGCAGCGCCTCCAGCCGCACCCGCGGGCTCGCGTCGGCCGCGGCCTTCCGCACCAGGTCCAGCGCGGTGGGCACCCGGTCGGCGATCGACGCCAGCACCCGCATGCCGGCGGTCCGCGCCCGCGGATCCTCGAGGCCGAGCACCTTGTCGAGCAGCTCGAGGGGCACCTGGTCGAAGTGCCGCAGCGTCCAGAGCGACTCCACCACGCGGTGCTGGTAGTCGGGGCCCTGCGGGTCGAGCGTGGCCAGCCAGGCCTGCACCGCCGGCACGACCTCCGACTCGGGCCGGCCCGAAAGCTCGAGCCGCGCCCGATACCGCACGCGGTCGATCGGATCGGCCAGGAGCGCCACGAGTTCCGTGACGCTGCGGCCAGCGATCGGCGTCGGCTTCGCGACGGGCTTGCCGTCCATCACCACCCGGTAGACGCGGCCGTGCAGCCGGTCGCGGCTGGGATCGCGCAGATTGTGCTGCATGTGGCCGATGATCGGGTTCTGCCAGTCGCA
>Ga0075471_10000077_pt1 | contig 42386 bp, 60 predicted proteins | sample DEB19_08_DNA_2_FD_74787 | JGI IMG/M metagenome (GOLD analysis project Ga0075471, IMG submission 74787) | Aqueous microbial communities from the Delaware River and Bay under freshwater to marine salinity gradient to study organic matter... | ecosystem: Environmental > Aquatic > Marine > Coastal ...
ATCGGCCCTTCGTATCAGTTGGACAATTCCTATGCGGGGATTGAGCGGCTGGTCAACGCCTTCCTCATCGGCAACGAGTCGCAGGAAGAGGGCGGTTGGAAGTTCATTACGCAGCCATGCCCCGGCAATCAGGCATTCGGTCAGTTACCCGTCCCCGCTCCATTCAATGCGCCGTCTCGCGGGCTGTTGGAGATTCGCGGCAAGGTCTACGGCGTTAACGGCGGCGTGGTTTTCGAGATGCTGGCCGATGGGACTTACGTCTCACTTGGAAACGTCATTGATGACGGCCTTCCGGTGTCGATGGTGGCCAACGGCAACAACCAGGTATTTATTGCAAGTGGCGGAAATGGCTACGTTATCGACAGTTCTGGGGTTTTGAACCATATCACAACCGCTGATTTCCTCGGCTCGTCATATGCCACGTTTCAGGATGGCTATATTCTGGTCTTGAAGCCAAACTCGAATCAGTTTCAGATCAGCGGCGATGATACTACTCCGGTCGGTGATGCTCTCATCTGGAGCGCGTTAAATGTAAGCGTGCAAGCGGGGCAGGCTGATCTGCTCAAAGCGATCATATCGTCACGAGAATATGTTCGGCTGCTTGGAGCGCGGCGTTCGCAGGTTTACCAGAACGTGGGTAACAACGGAATCGGCGGATTCCCGTTCCAGTCGTACAATCAAACCTTCATTGAGACCGGGATCGCGGCTCCGTATTCGTTGCAGGACTTGGGCAATGCGCTGATTTGGATCGGAGAGGACGTGCGCGGACAGCGGGCCTGCTGGCTGGATCGCGCTTTCACGCCGCAACGGGTAAGCACGTTTGCGGTTGAGCGCTGGTGGCAGAGATATACCCGGATCGACAACGCCATTGCCATGTCCTACATTTGGCAGGGGCATCTGATGTATCAGGTGACCTTCCCTAATGCCGGGCTGAATGCACTGGGTAACGTGATTTCCGCAACTTGGATTTACGATGTAACGCTTTCCGAGCTGACCGGACGCCCGATATGGAGTGAACGTAGTTATCTTGTGCCGGGGGGCGGATTGCAGGATGCCGTGAGTATTGCTCCGGGGCGGGCGGAAGTCACCCATGCATTTTGCTTCGGCAAACATCTCGTCGGCAGTAATGGAACGGACGGGAACCCCGGCGCTATCTATCAGATGGGCATGGGAGTTTACACCGATTGCGGGGCGGATCCGATCAGTGGCGCGCAAATCACTCAGCCGATTGTCATTGACCGGATATCGCCACATCTGACGGCAGACAACAAGCGTGTAATTTACAATCGCATCGAGTTCAATCTCCAGCGTGGCGTGGGGCTTTCAGGCGGGACGATCCCAGGCGAAGACCCGCAGATATTGTTGCGATGGTCTGATGACGGGGGCCAAACATTCGGCACCGAGTACCAAATTCCGATGGGGACGCAGGGAAATTACACGGTTTGGGCTTATCTGAATCGCCTTGGCTATGCGAATCACGGAGGGCGCGTGTTTTGGGTTCGGATGACTGACCCTGTGTATAACAGCCTCATTAGTGCGAGTCTGGACTTGTTGAGGCTTGGATCATGAGCGCGAATCCGCTTTCTCCGCCGCCTAAGTTTTTCGGCAACTTGGGGCAAGCTCCGGTAACCGAGCGTGATTGGGACCAGTTTTATCGCTGGCTGTTCAGCCTATGGCGTCAGGTAGAGCAGGGTGAAAATCCAAGCCCTCCAATTCCGCCATTGCCTCCGGTTGTTAGCGCAGAGGCAGCTATCACGGAAACGCTGGCGAGAATCGGCGGCACTCCGCAACCGCCGGCGCCGCAATCGTCCTTTAACCAGTTGGTGGCGCTGATTCAGTCACGCCAGCCACAGCAACAGGACAACACATTGGCGTACCAGGCGCTCACCCGCGTCGTGCCGCCGTTTCCTGTCCCTGGTGCTGGTTCTCCGTTGCTCGATACGTATGCCAATTGGACGGCGACAAATTACCCGCCGGAAGTCTACAACGTGGGCACGCCGTTTGTCATTTCGACCTGGAACGTGGTTTATTGCGTTCGGCTGGTCGGCGGTGTTCCCACGTGGGTTTACGAGACAGGCATATACATAGCCGCATTTGCGTCCCGTCCCACAACCGGCTACAACGGAGCTGCATTGGGGACCAACGATACCGGACTGACGTTTTTGGGGACCGATACCCTGCTCTATTACTACTGGTCTGGCGCCGCGTGGGTGCCCGTAACGCCAGCAATGGGCGGATCGTACCCGACCTATGACCTGAACGGCACGTTTCCTAACCCGCCATTGAACACGACTGGCGTGACAGCAGCTACATATGGCGATTCGACGCACGTTGCACAGATCACCATTGATGCCAAGGGAAGAATTTCCGCAGCATCGGACGTTGCGATTTCCGCCTCGGCAACGACAGGCACCTTTACGCCGGGGATCAGCTTCGGTGGCGGCACAACAGGTATTACATATTCCAGCCAAACAGGGCGCTACTGGAAGTTCAGCGGCATGGTGATTGCGTTCTTTGATGTAACGCTATCCAACCAGGGAAGCTCAACGGGATCGGCAAGGGTGACCGATCTTCCCTTCGCCTCATCTGCCACTTTCATAGCGACTGGCGTTCTGAACTATGCGGACAACATGAATGCGCTGCAATCGGGCGTGACCGTTTACCCGGACGTGGGAACCGTGAATGCCTACCTGATGGAGTGGAAGGCTACTGGGTCAAGCCTGCTGGATGAAACGCATTTTTCCAACACCAGCAGAATAGTCGGAACGGCGATCTACTACTCATGAAGAAATGGAGTAAACTGTAACCAATGGCGTTCACACCAGCAACCATCTATCAGCCGCAGTTTGCCGCCAATGGCGCAGCTGCGGCGCTAACGTTCTTTCCGTCGTCTGGTGCGGCCATCGCCACCGGATTGCTATATCAGATCAGTACGGCGTGGGCGGCAAACAACTCATCGTCTCCATGTTGGCTGGAAGTGTACCGGGTGCCGTCTGGTGGTACCGCTGGTGCGGCTACGAAGATTGGCCCACGCATCACGGTCCCGGTTGCGACTCAGGCGGTGCCCAATATCCCGCTGTCCATGTTGTGGGGAATCTACCTCAATCCTGGCGACACGATTCACATGCTGGCGCAAACAGCCAGCGTAATTGTGGTAGAGGCTGATGGTGGAGTATGGACAACCTAATGACCGCCGAACTGACCAAGGTATCACTGAAGCGCGGATTCCCGCTGGAAATGGCGAGTAAGCTCTGGCGCTGGCTGAATTCGCCGCGAGGCCCTAATTTCGATGATTTCGGCCCGCAGACACAGGCTCAGTTCATGATGGAACTGGCGGTGCGGGTTCGCCGGGAGCGCGCCTGGTCGATCATGGTTGATGGGGAAATCGTTGGTTACCTTGGCTTTGTCCCTCAGAACCCGATGGCCGGCCAGTTCCACGGCTTGGTGATCGCGCCGGAATATCGGCGGCAGGGGATTGGTCGGGATGCTTTTCGCGAGGCGATGGAAACATTGCGCGAAGAGGGCTACACCTCGTTTACGTCGATGCCGTTTGCGGACAATCGAGCCATCCATGAGTTGCTGTTTTCGCTCGGATTTCTGTGGGTCGGGGAACTCCCGAACGCTACGAAACGTGACGGCCAATTGTGTAGCCTGTCAATCTTCCACAAGGAGGTAAGGTAATGCCTTTCGGTGGTTTACTCACGGTAGGATTGATTGGCGCGGGCGGTTCGCTTCTTGGTGGGCTGTTCGGCAAGTCTGCGGCGAACAAGGCCAGCCAGCAGCAATCTGACTCAGCGCAGCGGGCCTTGGATTTTCAGCGGCAGATTTTTGCTGCGCAGCAAGGGAACATGGCACCGTATCAGCAGGCGGGAACTACCTCCCTTGCAATGCTGATGGATGCGCTGAAATCCGGCAAGTTCGGAGTTGGCTCAACGGGCGATATCCCGAAGTTTACGGCCCCCACACTGGCGGAAGTCCAGCAAACACCTGGCTATCAGTTCACACAGCAGCAGGGAAACAAGGGAATCCTGCAAGCGGCGGCGGCGGCTGGTGGTGCGATCAGCGGCGGGACGCTGCGGGCGGCTGATGCGTTCAATACGAACCTGGCGAATACGACATACGGTGATGCCTTCCAGCGGGCTATACAGGGATACAGCGCTAACCTTCAGGGGTACCAGACAGACCTTCAGCGGCGGGCGCAGGAGTACCGGCAACTTTTCGACCCGGCTCAGTTGGGCGAAAATGCCGTTGCCGGTATCAATAACATCGGCTCAGGGGTAGCGCAGAATGTAGGCAATTTGATGACGCAGCAGGGCAATGCGCAGGCGGCGGGGACCATCGGCGGGACAAACGCGCTGACCAGCGGCATAACTGGAGCATCGAACAATCTCATTCAGTCGGTGTTGATGGGTAATTTGATGTCAAACGGCGGTCAGTTTGGACGGTTAAATCCGGGCGGAACGGGTGTTCGAGTAGGGGATACCTTTACCGCCGGAGGGGTCGGATAATGCCTCTCGATCCGTCCATCATCCTTTCAGGGAAACAGCCGGAACCGATTTCTCCGATGCAGTCCGTTGGCGGGCTGATGCAGTTGCGCGGCCAAATGGCCGATATCGCCCTACGAAACCAGCAGATCGAGACCAGCAAAGCGCAGGTGGCAGAGCATCAGGCCATGCAGGCCAAGGTGGAGCAGGAGACCCGCAACGCTCAACGCCAGTACGAGATGAAGAAAAAGCTGACGCCGTTGCTCCAGGACCCCAAGTTTCAGCAGCGGCTAAAGAATGGCGATTTTGGCGTTTTGGCTGAAAATGGGATTGATCAGGATGTTGCGCAACCGCTTGTCGATGGGCTTCAAAAAGGCTGGCAGGCTGCTGCCGCGCTTGACACTGACAAGGCCAAGTTCCACGAAACCGGGCGCACGCGCTACGGTGACCTGTTGCGGGACGCTCAGACGCCCGAACAGATGCAGGAGGGTATTCGCATCCTCGGAGCCGATCATCCCGAATTAGTTCAGCAGGTTGGCGCAGTTCCCAGCGGTGCGAATTTCGCGCAGTGGAAGAAAGACCAAGCAGTAGCGAACGGTGTGGCTCGGGCCATTCTTCAGGCTGGCGTAGCGGACCGCGAGGCTCTGGCGAAGGTGAAAACCGCCGAAACGGAAGCAGCGCAGAAAGCGAGGGTTCTGGCTGGTACTTCGGCTATTGGGCTGACAGCTAAAGACCAGGCCGAAATTTCTGGAGAGGCGGCAACTCGCGCAGAACAGCACCGGCGCAACGTTCAGCAAGGGCAGCACGAGGCGGCGACGGCTGGAACAGGAACATGGAGTATTCAGGAAGACGAAAGCGGTAAGCCTGTTAAATACAACTCGAAAACAGGCCAAGTTCTTCCGATTAGCGGAGTGCAGCGCGCTGGCACTGCCGCGAAGAAAGAAGCGGCAGAGGAAAAGGCGCATGGGCCCGCGCGCGATGCGGTTCTGTATGCCGAAAACTACCTCAGCAGCGATGACTATACGGGGCCAGGTGACGAAGCACTGATGGAGAAGTTCTTCGACCTTGCCAAGCCGTCCACCGGGTTCCGCATGACGCAATCACAGCAAGACATGCTGAAGAACTCGCGCGGAATCATGGGCAGCATGGAAGGGAAGGCGCGCCACGCAATCTCCGGTACGTGGTTCTCGGACAAGCAGCGCAGGGAAATCGTCAAAACAATGAAGGAGCTTGCGGCGGCGAAAAAGTCCGGTAGCGCGAGTCCTTCCGGCCCCTCTGTCGGAACTGTTGATGGCGGATATCGCTTCAAGGGTGGAGATCCTGCGGATGCGAAAAATTGGGAGAAGGTGAAGTAAATGCCTGGGCCATGGGAAAAGTACGGCAGTCCACCGGAGCCAGCATCCGGCCCATGGCAGAAGTATGCGCCTAAAGCACAAACTCCCACTGCGACTGAAGAAGAGGGAGTTGTTCGGGGCTTTCTGAAAAACAGTCCCATTGGCGCGGTTCAAGGAGCGGCTGAGTTCATTCGTCACCCGATTGAATCGGTAAAGACAATGGGGATACAAAACGCGGCACTCTTTGACAAGGCGGCGCAGTCGTACAAAAAAGGCGATTACACTTCGGCGTTGTTTCACGCGCTGAATTACATGCTACCTGGCGGGGCGGCACTGGATGAGGCAGGTGAAGATTTTGCCAGCGGGAAGACCGCAAAGGGGACCGCGAAAACGCTTGGCATCGCATCCACTTTGATTGCTGGGGCGAAGGCACCGCAAATGCTTCAGGCGGCAGGTAAAGCTGTGGACGTGGCCCCAGCGGCCATCAACGCGATGAAGGCTGGGGCAAAAGCTGCGGCCCCGGATGTTGGCGTAGGAGCCGTAAAGATTGGAGTTGGCGCGGCGCTCCCCAAAATCCCAGGCGTGTCGTATGGGCTTGAATATGTCGGGGGGAAGCAGATAGTAAGGGGGTTGGGCGAAGGGGTTAAAGCCGCCAGGGAATCAATGGCAGGCGGCAAGCCCAATACCGCGCCAGCGCCAGTTGTTGAATCAGCCGCTGTTTCCCCGGAACTGGATGCGCTTGCTGTCAAGGCGGGATTCCCTGATTTCGCCAGTGCGCCAGCCCAGATCAAGCCCTTGCTGGAAAACGCCAATGCGGCGGAACTGGAGCGGTTGACGCGGACCCCAGCGGCAGAGCCTGTTCCACAATCTCCTGTTGAGCAGGTTCCTCCCACTGCTCCAGAGGCCGTAGCCGCGCCGCCCCGGACTGTCTCCCCGGAGGCGGTAGGCACTGCGGCCCCGAAACCGCCAGTGTCCGAGGTTCTGGCAACGGAGGGCAAGACGGCACCGATCACCGACCTTGAACAGCAACTTCAGCAGTCGCTGGAAGGCAAGCGGATCGCCCCGGAAGAACGTGCTGCGCTGGAAGCCAAAACGAAGGCGCAGGCGGAACTGAAATCTGAACAGATCAAGGCTCGGGAGCAATCCCGGCGTGCGCTGTCTCTCGGGCAGTTCCTCGACCAGCACGCAATCCCGGTTGACAAAATGGAGCTGATGACGCCGCAGGAGTGGACGCAGGTTGGCAAGCTGGCTGGTGTAGAGAACCCCAGCCCGACCACGGTAAAGATGGCGATTGAGTACCGCAAGGCGTCTCAGCCTGCCGTGAGTGAAGCGATGGCGACCGAAGGGCCTACGACGGCTGGCGAGGTCATGCAGAAGGTGAAACGCGTCAGGGCTTCAAAACCAAAAATCACAAAAGACGCTCCTGCCGCGGAAGTAGTTGAAGAATTGCCGCCTGTTGTAGTTGATGAAAAATTGGCATTGGAACATCCGGCATCTGCTCGGCATTGGACGCCAAAACTGGAAGCGGCAGGACTTGTTGATGAGCATGGCGCTCGTACACTTGAAATGGCGATGCGCCGTGAAATGTTGAGCGATAACGAGGTTTTGGCAGTCATCCGACAGGCGACTAAAAACGGGCAGGTACGTGCATCTGGGAAGGAGATTGCCGATGCGTATCAACAGGTTAGATTGCCAAACCGTGAGCGCATGGCTTTATCTGAGGCGCGGTGGAAAAACTATTCGGAAAATCATCCTGAAGGGCAGTTTATTCGGGAGCCGGATATTGAAACGGCAATTGCCGAGTTTAAGCGGTCACCAGAAACAGCAACAGTGACAGGGGAACCAGTGCGCGATGTGATGGCTCGACATGCTGCGGAAAAACAACGGATACTGGACGAAGCCGCAGCGCGGAAAGCCAAAGCCGCTGAACCAGAGAAAAAAACCGTTGGCGAGATCATGAAGAAAACGCGAGGCAAGAAGAAATGAAACGTATCCTTTGGCTGCTGGCGGCGGTGGCGTTCGCGCAAGATCCCGTCTCCATCACGCCGTACCAGTTGTTAGTCCCGAACGCCTCAAGCGGCCTGATACAGGCATGTTCCGGGTGCTCCATCTACACCTATGCGGCGGGAACCAACACGCCGCTGGCGACGTATACCAGCAGCACGCTTGGCACTCCGAACACCAATCCGGTGCTAACGAACTCCAGCGGCTACGCAGTCAATGGCTCTACGATTACGGGCATCTGGGTTGGTTCGTCCTGCTACAAGTTTGTGGCCAAGGACGCCAACGCTGTCACGCTGTGGACGCAGGACAATATCTGCGATCGGGGCGCGGTCCTTCAGGCATTGCTGGCGGCATCATCGGGCGCATCGTTGATTGGGTTCCAGCCGACTGGCGGCAGTGTCCCGATTACGGTTGCAAGCGCTCTCAACTCGGCATACCTGTATAGCACTGGATATAGCACGCTGGCGCTGGCTTGTTCTGCCGCTGCGGCGGCCAACAAAACGCTGGCCGTGGTGAGTACGTTTTCCAACTCACCGGCGCAAGCGCTGAATTGCGATCTGTGGTTTCCTTCAGGCGCGGGGGCTATGATTCAGCCCGCATCAGGCGCGACAATTACGATGTCGACGGGGAGGAACGTTACAGCAGCAGACTTCAAGATCATCGACAGCAGCGCGGGCGGAACGTTTACTATGCTGCTATCTCCCAGCAGCGCGTCCGTGGCATGGTGGGGCGCGGTGGGCGACGACAGCACGGACAATGCCGCCGCGATCACTTCAGCGCTGGCCGCGTCTAAGGATGTTCGCTTTCCGTTGGGGATATACAGAAGCAGCACAGCGCAGGCGATCACAGTTACTGGGCAGCGAATCTCCTGCGGCGGCGGGGCATACTCACCAGCGAATTCTGGCACGACGGTAAAATTCACTGGGGCCACGAGCGGATTCACTGTATCCGGTTCCGGCATCTATGCGAACTCCATCGAAAACTGCCACATCACAGCCACCAGCGCTACTTCCGTCGATGGGATTCGCCTTACGGGAACGGGAACTGGGGTAGTGAACTGGGCGCTCCGTAATCTGCACTTCACGGGAACATGGGAGAAGGCGATTCACGCCGTTTCGTCTGCCGAGAATCTGAAGATCATCGAACCGACTTGCGTGGATATTGAAATTTGCCTGTACATCGAGGGGGTCTCAAACTCCGTCGATATCATCTCTCCGTTGATCGGGGGAACGTACACCAAGGGGCTTGTAGTGGATGATTCGCAAGGCGTTCGAGTGATTGGCGGGACTATTCAAGGGACAGCAACGTATTTGGTCGAAAATTCAGGTTCGCCAGAGGGAACTATCTTGATCGGGACATGGCTGGAAGGTGCCGTGACGAGCTTGATCGAGTCGTCCTCGCAGTTGACGTTGACTGATGTAATCATCGGCGGTGGTTCATATACCGACCACGGGATTCATCAAAGCGGCGTATCTACATTGATGATTACTGGGCTAACGGGCGTGGGCAATCCAGGGGCCAGCAAGTGCCTTGTTCAGTACGACGGCAACGCCAGCGGAAGCGCACAGGGGTTAAGTATTACTGGTTCTTATGTCGAGGCTACCGGAGCAACGAGACATGCTATCTGCGTCGGAACAGCCACAACATCATCTTCTGTCACAGTGATCGAAGGGAACCATCTCATCACGTCTGTGGGCGATAATATCGTTTTCGATGTTTTTGGTGGGGTTCACTCCATCCGAGGAAACTACTTTACTTCGTCTGGATACAACATCAACGCTTCGGCTATGGCAGACGGCAAGCTGATTGTGAATGGAAATAATTTTGCCACAAATGTCGAAAGCGGAGTTCCGGCTGACGCCTACAAGGGGAATTGCATCGGATGCACGTATGAGTTTGCATTACCCGGAACGAACGTGAACAATACGCTGATGTCATTTTTCCCTGTCAACGAGACCACTGGGGCACTTGGCACCCGCGCGCAGATTGGATCATGCACGGCGGCGCGTAAGGGGCTGTCCTTCCCAATATCCGACGCTGATACAGTGGTCTATAATGCCGTTGTGGCTGGTGGCGGCGCAAATAGTCTGAATATCTGGTGCGATGGAACCAACTGGCGGGCGCACTAAAAGGAGCATCATGAAACGTCTACTACTCATCATCGCTATTGCGCTTCCGGCGCTGGCGCAGCAGAACATCAACTATGTCGCCACTACCGGCAACGTGTCGCTTAGTGGGGCGGCAACAGCGGCAACGCTTCAGCAGCCCGCGACAGGCGCAACGACAGTGTTTTTCCCCGTCGCCAATCCGCTCGGAGGACCTGCTTCGGTCGGCGCAACGGTCTATTGCTCGGTAGCCTGCGTGGCTACCGTGGCCCGCTCCTGCACGACCGCTGCCTCTGCGACGGCCGGAACGGTCACCAGCGTTAATCCGAACGTTCCTGCGGCTTCTGTGACGTTCTGGACAGCATCAAACGCATCAGGATGTACCACGCTTCGGGTTCTCAACATTCAGGCGGGGCAGGAATACGCGATTGACCTGAGCACGTTCACGCTGGCGACGACAGGGACAAAATCGAACATTACGATTTCCATCGCGTCGATCACCGGAACGGCTAACATTACGTTCTACCCGTGGGAGCAGCACTAATGCGCGCCCGAATTGCAGCGATCCTCGCGGTGCTCCTGTTGTGCATCGTTTCGGTTGAGGCGCAACGACCGGGATCAGGTGCAGGGTATCCCGGTCCGACAGGTGCCACGGGAGCGACTGGGCCGTCCCTTGCTGTTTTCCGATGGCTGTTTTGTCAGTCTGGTACTTGCAATAACGAAACAACGACCGGCGGTGTACCTGTTCAATTGCCGTCTGGCACCGTCACGCTCAATGCCTGTTACGTGCTGTATTACGGAGCGATCCCATCAACAACAATCACAATCGATGTCCGAAAGAATGCAACCAGCAGCGGAACTGGTTCCAGTTTGCTCGGATCGGCGTGGAGTTTTTCGACAGCGACTCTCGGGACGCCGTTAGCATTCGGCGGCAGTTTCGCGGCCACGACGCTGGCCAGCGGAGATCAGGTGAGCTACTACATGACGGGGACCACTGGACAGGGGATGACAATTTCATGCGCTGGCTCCTAATATCGCTGCTGGCGACCGGGCTACAAGCCGCCAACTTCACCTACGTATCTGGCGCGGTGGCGACTGACGGCGTGACTGTTACGCTGAATTTCACCGCGCCTGTATCGTGTCTTGGATTGACGCCTACATCTAATGTTCCTGGCTTCTCAGTGTACGAGGGGACCAGCGGGGCCGGTGCCGTGTATCCGACTACTACGACTGCGACGAAGGCGATTACGGCGGCGTGCGATGGCGGAACGGCGGTTACGGTCACTATGGTGCTACTGACGCCGGTGCGGTCAGGGATCACCGTTAAGGGAAGTTGGAATTACTCCTCTACATCCACACTGACGGATACCGCAGCAGACACAATTGCGGTGAATGCCGCGGCCACGCTCACGAACAATTCAACAGTGAGCGCAACCGCGTTTGAATACAACAACGCGGCGATCAAGTATGCCGGAAGGTGGACCAGTGGCGGCACGTATGTTTCCAGCTCATCCACAGACGCTCAGATCGAGTTTCAGTTCACCGGCACGGCGCTGCATCTCAATACCTTCATGGATCTGGCAATCTGGAAGTACAGCATTGACGGCGCGGCTGTTCAAACGCTCGACGTGACCGCATCGGTCGGGTACAACGCGAACGCGAACGGGTTATATCCATTGGCCACAGGGCTTTCGGATGCTTCGCACACTGCCACCCTGATGAAAAATACACTGTCCGGGTTCGGAACCACGACCGGGCTGGTGGTGCAAGGGGCAAGTCCGGCGTTGACGATATTCACAGGGTATGGCTCCGAATACCCGATATCCGGGGTTGCATCGACGATTAGCCCCACACTTTCGACGTACTCACCCACAGCAGGAGCCCCCGGTCTGGGATTAGTGGACCCCGGTAATGGTTATGGCCTGACAGCGGAAACGCATACAGGTGGCGGCCTTCAGTTTGTATCCAACTCCTGTACTGATATTTGGCTATATGTCTTTCGCGGCGGAGGGTCTTCGTGGCGTGCCTATGTAGACGGCACGTTGACCAGCACTACGGCAATCCCATCGGGAACCACTACAGTGGGCAGTTCGTATTCGTGGCTCCAGCTTTTGACTGGTCTATCCGGCACTAAATCAATCCAGATATCCCTGTACGGCACATACCCGATCGTATCCACCACCGCCTACGTGTTCTCCGTAATGTGTGGAGGTGCCGGAACAATCTCAACAACCACGATCCCGGCAAAAGGGAGTGTTACCTGGCTGGGCGATTCGCTGATGGCGTCGGCGACTACCAGCACAAGCCAAACCAGTTACCAGCAACTGCTGACAACCGCGACATCACATCCCGCCACTATTGGGCTTCCCGTCTACCCTACCGCGCGACAATATGGCCAGTCCGGTGCGTCGTGCGCGACCGTCAGCACGTCTACGGCTGGTATGTATATTGATTCTCGCGTGGTCCTGGCGGTAGTGGGATGCGGCACTAACGATGCCATAATTGGCACGGCTAGCGGGACGGTAACAACAAATGTAAATACGCTGCTGACCAACACCAACGCCGCGTTGAATACGGCGGGACTGGGCGCATCGGTTCCGATCTTGTTCCAGATTCCTCCAAACACTTCGGCGGTTTCACAAGCGACCCTCGATAACTATCGGGCGTACATCCGAACGGGGATAGCCAACTACAACGCTGGTGCGCCGACGCACCTTGCCTATACAGCAGAAACGGAAGGATGGATCAGCACCGCCACTTCGGCAGTCTCGGCTGCAACTTGGTCGAGCGGCACCGCAACATACACGGTCGGCAGCACTGCCGGAATCTCCGCACTCTATCCGATATCGGTTTTGGGTATCACCCCGTCCGGCTACAACACCATATCCTGCACGCCGGGAAGCATCACCGCTACCCAATTCACTTGCCCAATCGTCGCCAATCCAGGAGCCTATTCAAGCGGCGGGACGATGGGCGTAGATACGACGGACGGCACGCATCCGAATGATGGGGGCAGTATGAAGATGGCGTCCCGTTATCTTCCTTGGTTTCAGCGTTTATTGTTTGGATGCAGAAACGGAGGTAACGCCTGTAATGGGGGACAATAAATCATGGTCACCCTGATTGCCATTGTCGGACTGCTGGCGGCATCGCTGCTGACGGTCTACGTTCTGTGCAGGTTTGGTGGTGACGAATGAGGAAAATGGACCCAATCCTGAAACTGCTGCTACTCGGCATTGTGTTCTTCACTGTGGTATTGCTCTACACGCAGAAATGGTTCCCGAATGACGGGCAGACGTTTCAGGTGGTGGCTGGCCTGCTGACCAGCTTCGGCGGCGCGTTTCTAGCATTCGCCCGCAAGGAACTTGGCGTTCCCGACGAACCGAAAGGGGGAGCGCCGGATGAGCAACCGAAGCCCTGAGCCAGCGGAAACAGCGGAGGTTCGATTCACGGCGGCGAACGTCGCGCAGTTGGCGCGGATTGAGTCACACACTCAGCGGCACGATGAAAAGCTCGATGACCTGGCGGATTCAATCCGCGAAATCAAGCTCCTCATGACTGCCAAATTTCAAGAGATCGAGAAGACCATCGACGACGCGCGGGCTCGGATTGACCAGATTGAGCGGGTGCATATCCGCTGGATCGCGGGCGGGGCAACGCTGGGGGCTGTAGCTGCGGGCCTGTTCGGCTTGCTGAAGTTCGTCTTGAATCGCGGGTGAAACTCCTTTCGTCAACCTACGCAGGTGGTGAACGCTTGAGGAGGAGACGCAGCAACCCCAACCTCCTTGATCTGCGCTGGATGCAACCGAGATTTTATTCGCTTGACCCGCGAACGGAACAAAACCGCAATCCCCGCAACATTAACCCGAATTAAGGCTACAATATCGGCATGGTTGCCGAACTCGCGCAAGTAGGTTGTGCCCTGCTTGCCGGGGCTTTCCTGGTATGCGTAATCGTGCGATACTGGTGCGGTAAGCGTCGGGCGCTTCGCGGGCTGCGTCAGGCGCGGGAAATGCTAGAGCGCGCGAGAAAGGAACAGAATGCCTCCTGAAGAAGAGAGCGGACCACCGGAAACGCAGGGCGGGACACCGACACCGCCGCAAACTCCTCCGCCGCAACCGCCTGTTGACCCGCCTGCCGGATCGCAGTAGAATGGAGTGGTACGCAATGGTGTCACCGCTGCTTTGGCATGTGCCCATTGCAGGATTTCTCCGGTGTAGCTCAGTGGCAGAGCTTGAGTGCGCGGGTTCGATTCCCGTCACCGTGGGGAAACGGAGACACTGGACGCGGTGCGTCGGGCTTCCCAGTGGGCCACCTAAACAGTGAGTACCGGGCGCACCGCATAGCAAAACAGTGATACGCCTCTGGCTCATTTCGCTGGCACTCGAAGCCGTCCTTGCCGTGCTCCTAACACGCAGGGGCGGCTTTGCTGCGTTCCGGCGGTTCCTCTGGTACGATGTGGCCACGCAAGGGCTGGGGATCGCTTGTAGCGGCTCTGGCGCGTGGTATCCGCTGGTTCACAGGTGGAGCGAAGCGGGGGCCGTGGTGCTGTTGGGGTTCGTCGTGGCGGAGCGGTTGCGAACTATCCGGGAATCCCGGAAGGTTGCCACATCCGGCGTGGCAATCGCTACATCCGGCGTGGCGGGCTGCTGTCTGCATCTGATCTTCGCCGCGCCGGTTCCGTGGTCCGCGTGGGCTTCGGCAGTCTGGCAGGGAATCGCGCTTTCGCACTCGATCATGGGGATTCTGCTGTTGAGTGCGGGGGCCGGGGTGGTATCGCGGATACTGGCTGTCTGGTTGCTGGCCGATGCCGCGCTGTTCTACGTCGCTCCGCACTGGCCTGTCGGCATGGCGGTGCTCTGGCTCAACGCGGGGACTTGGGCGGCGCTGGCCATGCTGGCTTCCAAATGCGCCTGACCCTACCTTCGGCATCGCCGCCGCAACGCTTGCAAAGCTGTTCCTGAACCGCGCACTGGAGACACAGGGCATCCGTGCAAGTGTTGCTGAAGTGTTGGGCTACGCCACACAGACCACATGGCTGAGCGGTGCATTCAGTGCCGCCAACCCGGTCATTCTGCATGTAGAAACACCATTTGCAAAGACCTTGCGCCTTGCGGACCTTGCGTTGATTGTCGGACGTGTAACCCGCTGCTGCGGCGATGGTTTCCTTTGCGGCTCTATCCCACATGTTGGTTCTAAACTGCACGGAATAGGAATCGATCTTTGCTGCTGCCCTGTGGTTCATTGCGCCACCTTCAGGACTTCGGCGGTTGCGGCCCACTTACGAATCTCGTCATCCGTGAGATATAAGTGCCCACGGAATGAGTAACCAACGGTCTCCGATATCGCCACTGTGTCCTCCACCCTTCCGACTATTGCTCGCTGGCGAAAATCTCGCCTGAACACGTCTCCCGGTTTCGGGTCGCTCCGTGCGTCGTCTGCTGTTCTCATCGCTGGTCCCATCCTTCGGCGAGATTGACAAATCCATCACCCTCGGACTTGAGCGCGACCAGACACATTGCAATGCGCCGGTCAGCGTGGGAAGCCTCAAAGTGATTGCGCTTGGACCCATCCACTCGGACCAGCCATCCACCCGAACCCTGGCGCATCGCCCAACGCCAGCCTTCGTACCACATCTTCGCTTCCAGCCGATAACTCGCCGCCGGGTCGGAACAGAAGTCTGCGGGTTGCCAGTGGCCCTTAAATGAGCCAACGTCCTCGAACGTAAGCGGCGCGTCCTTGATCCACAGCCACGCACCGCTTTCGTGAATCGCCCGGCGTTCGGACAGAGGCGGCTCGGGGCAAAACACCGTCTCCGCGACTAAGCGGTTCAGGTCGGATCTACTGTTGATTGTTTTCATGTTTCATCGCCTCGTCAATGGCTTCGCGTGGGGTGTCCCCACTATACGTAAGATACTCCTGAGTTGGACGTCGGATATTCCACTTCCCCTCATCCGACTGCCATAGTACATAGCCGATGCGGGGGAATGCATCCAGCCGCGCCGTATCCTTCCGCGACTCTTCCAGTTCCGTGTTGCGTGGGTGGCCGTCTAGTTCATCGCAAATTTGCATCAGTTCCATTGTGCCGAACGGGTCGGCTAACGCACGCTCGGCCAGCGCCTTGACCTTCTCAAACGCGTCATACGCCTCTTCCAGTTCCGCGTTGCGCTTCTGGTGACTGGCTGTGCAAGCTGCAAGCTCGCGTTTGGTCTGCGCCAGTTCCAGCAGCACTTCCCGCATATCGGCGTTACCGTAGACGGCGGTAAAACGCTGTTCGGGCGTCAGGTGATCAAGTAATTCCTTTGTCATTTTTCCCACCCCCACCCGCATTCCTCGCAACACCACTCTTCCGCGCTGGTCGCTGGATTCTGGCCCAAGACCAGTTCGCATCCGCATTCATCACAAACGAGTAATCCCGGCGTCATTTCGTCACTCCTGATTTATCAACGTGTCGATTGGCCGATGTCCAAGTATCTGCAGCCCCGTCTTTATGCTCCTCGACCCATGCGCGCATGTATCGGCACAATTCAACGTGCCAATCCACTTGCCGCTTCGTGTAGTCGGCAGATCGAAAGTGTTTGTGGTCACTGGCGATGCTCGCACTTTTCAGGTACTCGTGAATCTCGCCGGTCCAGTTGACCATCGGGAGGTACAGCCATCGCGGTGTCAGACAGATGGCCAATTTGTCAGCCACGCAAAGCCGCGAGAACGGAAGGGAGAGCTTTTTTGCATAGTAGCGCGAATGGAGGAGGCTTAAGTCGTGCCAATAAAATCTAGGGCGGCGCAACAGCGTGAACGTATTTTCGCAAGTGACGATTTCCCAACCATCGACCAACAAAGCGTTAAATTCTTTCGTTCCATGCCGCCATGGCACCCCCTTGCCCCCATTCGGCCACTCATACCACTCAAACGTGTACGGGCGACAATCGAAAACCTTCATCACCCTTGCGCCTAACTTAGGGTGCTGTTCTCCTTCTTCGCCGTCCATGTTTGGCTTGCCCCAGTATCCGAGATCATGAACAAAGAACGCCACCCAAAGGCGAGGGTCGAATGGGAACCCGTACAACTTCCACCACGCCAGCGCGACAAACCATGGGTGCAGGAAAAAACAATGCGCCCCGAAAAGTACAGATTTAGTTCCAACCTTCATCAGAAACACCTCCATGAAACCGCCATCACCAAAATCATCAGGTTGAGCGCAAACGACAGCATGGCCAAATGCTTCCACTTCGCACGCTGTTTGATCCACTCAGAAACCGCTTCCATGCACGCGATGTTCTTGGTGCGCAGCCCTGCGATTTCCGCGCGCTGCTGCTGTTCGCGGACCCATTGGGCCTCGCACATCCGGCAGTCGCCGAAGGGCGGCGCAGTGCTCGGTTGCGATTGTCGCGCATTACCGTCCGTCAGCGACGCCATCAGGCGGAGTTGGTATTCATCGCTGAACTTATGAAACACCTGTTCGGGCGTCATGCTGTCACCTTCCGATACTCCACGCGCCAAACCCACGGGTTTTTCGCCCACGACATTCGCTTCGCATTTGCCTTTTCCATGCGTGCTCTGCGTGCGAGGCTGGCAGTTTGGGGAATTACAATTTGGTCGCCATTGATCGAATCCCAGAGTTCCCTGAAATAATCAGACGGTGCCCAGTCGATAGTAGAACTTTCGAGTGGCGATCCATCCCAACCAATGCCGATATGTGGCGGCGCGACAATGATACCCTCCCTGATCGCATCCTCTTCCGTAATATCGTGCAACCGCTCGGCCCGCACGCTGACAGCCTCCAGCGTCAGGCGCGAAGCCCAACGGGGCATAAACAGCGACGACTTCGGCTTTGTCCAATCGCCAAACGAAGGGTTACCATCAGCCCAATACCAAACATCTGACGAATACGGGATAACCTCCACGGGCTTGATCCCCATATAGCAGTGCTCAAAGGAAAAGCACTCGCGAACCCAAAGGCGATCACCGGGCGCATATGGGCACTTGGCCAACGTTTCCTCCCACTCGCCATCGCCGCAATAGCGCCGAAAGCAGGCAGCATCTACGGCAGGGGAGGACAACAGAGACCACATCCCGGGCGATTCGTTAATCTTATCCAGCCCGCGCGTGCGCCGCGTGACCTTCTTGCGGTCTTCGATTGTCGCCCGCACCATCGGGGCGGAAAAGAGTATCGGTAGTTCCTTCATTTGGCCAATCTCCAGTCAATAAATGCGAACGGCGTGTCAGGTGAGTAATGTTTGCGTGCGCGCAAGTGAACCACACGCGAATCGTCCACCCAAACGCCAGCGTCTGTCAGCGCGTCCATCGTGCTGCGCACGAGTTTGTCCAGATCGGGCTTCTTGCTTGGCACCGCGCCGCGTTTGGCTGATTTCGGGCGGGGCAAGTAGAAATCGATGTCGACCGCGACCGGGCCATCAATCGGCGGCGCGCCGGCCAGTGCCTTCATCGCTTCCCACTTGACTGCCTCGCGCCAAGGTGCGACCTTCTTGGACGATTCAATCATGATGCCGCGCCCAACGTGGCGCTTGCTTCCTTGGGGCGCTGGCGTGCCGTAAACAATGATCGTCATTTGCGCTGTCCTTTCAGCCGCCGCAGTTTCTTCCGTATCGCGGGCGGAATCATTTCTTCACCTTCCGCCAGCCCAAGTCTTCCCAGAACACAGATTCGTCTCCGTCTGGACCGCGTAGAACCATGCAGACATGGCCGGTAAAGACGACCTCCAATATGCCTTGATACCAGTCCACTGCCAGTTTGTCGCCGACCTTGAACCGGCGCATCCATTTGGGCTTCATTCTTCACCTGCCTTGTAGCCAACGATCTCCGCGATGGCGCGCCACTGGTCGGCAGTCAGGTCTGCTTGGTGAACTTCGTGTGCGATACGGTTCTTGTGGACACAAACGAACCGATAATCTTTGCGGTCCTTTTCGCTGTAAAACCATTGAACCTCGCCTTTTTGCGGCTTCTTCGGCACCAGCCATACCGATCCACGATTGATGAACCACTTCCATGTATACCCATCGATTTCCGCGTTCCGATTGTCGTATAATCGCTGGCACGCTTTAGCGTATTTTTCTCCCAGATACGGCGAAGCCACAATCCACGAGCGCGGCGTTTCACCGACAACGTTGTACTCGCCAGAATATCCCCAAATGCGCGGGAAGGTGCTCATTCGTCACCTCCCGCGTCCGCGCGCCGCTCGGCTTCGTTGTTCGCCACCGCCCGCGCAACCTCCGCCTCGTGGGCCTTCGCCGCGTCCGGGTGCATCCAGCGGAGGATGGCGTAGGCTGCGGTGATCTGACTTCCGATGTCGTTCAGTGTTGTAACGTGAGCGATAAGGTTACAGGTGGTCAGGTAGGAATGAGTTTGGCCGAGCAATTCCATCGCCTCACTCACCAGAAACAGCGCCATCCCCGGCGCACACGACCGACAGACGAACTCGCCCTGAACGTATTCGCAAACGTCGTTCGACGGCTTCCCGCACGATTCGCAGCGGCGCGCGTCCTCTGCGGCGTTGATGGCGTCCTGCGTCTCCCGCGCTTCCATCCGCGATTCGTGCCGTGACTCGCGACGGCTCATGTTGTCGGCGCTCATTCCGCACCTCCGTAGATCATCAGCGCCAGCAGTCCGCCGATGGTGACAATTGCGAACGCCGCGCAAAGCAGCACGCCGAGCATCGGCGCTTCGTCGTCGTCAATCCATCGGCCCTCGTTGCGCATTAGCCATTCGTCGGCAAGCCACGCCAAGCGGTCGTATTCCTCGTAAATTGCAGCGGCCATCAGCCGCAGTCTCAGTCCGATCATTTCGATGCTTCCTCCATGTCCTGTAAAACCTGAATTGCCAGCGCGATTGTCTCGCCGGATGGTGCCAACTGGCCAGCGCACCGCGCGCATTCGTCCCATTGCGCCACGCCGAAGCCTTCGACCTGCGCGGGCGTGAACGCCGAAGACCGGATATATTGCGCGATGGCGAAGGCTTTGCGCTCCCGCATCGCCGTGGTGAAGATGCTCATGCCAGCAACTCCTTGACGCGGGCAAACGCCTTGTCGCGATTCCGCGCCGGGATTTCATCCCACATCGAAACGCCGAACTCGCGGGCAATACAATCAATAACGCGGGCCTCGCCGAACATAGTCACCAGCGCGGCAAACTGTTCGTCCTGCGGTTCGGCGGCGGCCTTGATTTCGATGAGTCGCTTGGACATTTCCCTATAGATGGATTTGCCCTTCGACAGCGGCTTGATGAGGTTCGATTTCGCGAACCCGTGAGCCAGGAGAACTTCGTAGTACGCCGGTTCCGCGCCAAACTTCTGAAACTCCTTTTTCAGGTCGGCAAAGGCTTCCAGCATCTTGAACTTGTCCGGCTCCGGCGCGGATTCGTCGGCGGTCGGCGGTGGCGGCGGCAATGGCGGTTCCGCTTCGATGTCGATCACGTCGCCCTTGAGCGTGGCCAGCTTCGCGGCGGCAACTTCCTGCGCGGCTTGAATTTTGTCCTCGCGGGTTGGCTGTTCGTGGCCGATTTCCTCTTCGGTTACAACGCCGTTGATGGAGAATGACCTTTTCAGCGCGAGGACTTCAGCAACCTTGGATATCATGGCGCTTGGGTACTTCGCCCAAATACCGCCTCCCTTGGAATACTCACTGAAATAGGCCTCGCAGGTGATGGGGTGCGAACGATCCTTGCGCCATACGGAACACGTGGCGCGGATCGGGACGTTTTTCGGATCGCGCTCAACCCGCGTTTCCATCCCGTCGAACATCGGATGTTCGTTCGCCACGCGAAGGTACCCGTCACGGCCAGCCATAACGCCAACACCAGGCACGAACCAGATTTCCTTCAAAAACGGATTCAGTCCGGTGGCCTTGCAGATTTCCGCAAACATGCGGAACTGCGCCGGGGTTGCATCCTTGCAGACGGTAGCGCGAAGCGTGCGCTCCATCTCTGGATCATCCCACTTACTGGAAGCGCTTTCGATGCGGGCGACTTCGGCGCTCATAACTCGGTGTCCTTTAATATGGACACGTCGCTGATCGTGGCTGACCCCTCCAGCACCTCGTCGCATGTCTCTCGATTGAATGCGGACACGGCAGACAGAATGCCGCCTATCCGCGCCAACTCGTCTGGCGGAATTTCGATTGTGATTTCGATTCGCAATTTCTGCATGGACCCATCGTAATCCCTGCCGCACCGAATTGCAAGAGGAAATTTCCGCAAATTTGCGCTTGACTACGGAGGCGGGATGGATTACGATTGGTGCATGACCTTCAAGACAGGTCAGGATGGGACGGGAAATGAAGACAAAAAAGGTGAGCTTCCGGGCACCGGAGCACTTGGCTGATGCTATCAAAACGCACACGAAGTCCGAGGGCCGCACAATGGAAAGTTGGCTGGCAGATGCGGCGCGGGATGCTCTGCCGCCCGCCGTTCGCCGCAAGCTGGCGCGGATCGCGAAGGGGGAGAAAAATGGGCGCTAAAACCGGCATCGCATGGACAGATGCAACGTGGAATCCGATTCGCGGGTGTTCGATGGCGAAGGGGTCCGAGGCGAAGGGTTGCCTCAACTGCTACGCCGCGCGGCTGGCTGCGCGGAACTTGCCGGAGTTGAGGTCGCCGACGACGGGCGAATCATTCGCGCGTATCCTGCCATCCGGCCCGCGCTGGACCGGCAAGGTCGAACTGATCGAATCGCAACTGTTGTTGCCGTTGCGGTGGCGCAAACCGAAGCGGATTTTCGTCAATTCGATGAGCGACCTGTTCCATGAGGCGTTGTCGGATGAGGCCATCGACCGGGTGTTTGCCGTCATGGCGCTCTGCCCGCAGCACACGTTTCAAGTGCTCACGAAGAGGCCGGATCGGATGCTGGCGTACATGACGAACGTTAAAACACTTGGATGCTTTTCGGAGCGGTTCGGTGTAGTGTGGCCTGCCACGGAAACAGGGACGGTCAAGGTTGCGCCAGGCATAGAGTTTCCCGTGATGACTGAAAGTTGGCCACTTCCCAACGTCCACCTCGGCGTCTCGGTCGAGGACCCGGAAACCGCTGAGGCGCGGATTCCGCTGTTACGACAGACTCCGGCGGCGAAACGGTTCGTCAGCTACGAACCGGCACTGCGGCCGATTGGATTTGGGAGATACCTCGTGGATGGGAGTGGGCCGAAGTTTCTCGACCAGATCATCATCGGTGGCGAATCAGGCCCGAAGGCGCGACCGTTCGATGTGCAATGGGCCTACGACACCATCCGGCAATGCCGCGATGCTGGCGTGGCGTGTTTCGTCAAGCAACTTGGGGCGAAGGCATATGAGTCAATTGACATAAAACGCGATTGGCGTAGGAACTGGACGCATCGTGATCGCGCCGGGGCCGATCCGTCCGAGTGGCCAGCAGATTTGCGTGTTCAGGAGTTGATATGAGCGAGATACCGGGAGTGCCGAAGGGGATGAAGGTGGCGCGGATCAACCTGGCTGGAAATATGCCGCCAGACCTTCGCCGATGGGTGGCCGAACTGGTTCCCGACAACATATATGATCGCCCGCTGGACGAAGTGGTGGCGGATATCCGCAAGGCTGGACATGAACCGCTGATGGAGGGCGGGGATGTGGTGCTGCGCACACCGAGATTGGATGAGGAGTTTTGGAATGGGAAGCGTGGAGTGCGACAAGTCGGATACGCCGAAGGCCAATACATCATCCTCGCGCCAAAGGCCAAAAAGCGGTACCTGGTGGGGCGTTTTGAAATTGACCATGACGGGATGGTGTTGGTGAATCTGGGGCTAGTGCATGGGACGCAGATACGCGAAACGGCGGCTCGGTTGTTGCTTCAGCCCGGCTGGTCCATCGTCGAGGAGTCCGAATGACGCCCGCGATTCAGCGGTGCCGGAACGAACAGCGGCAAGCGGCCACGTTGCTTTTGGCTGGGCACCATGAGCAACACGGGCTACGCATGGCGGTGACGGATTGGATACTGGAGGAGATTTTGTTGGAGGACACATGCAGTCAGTAGTGGACGAATATCAGGAGTACCTGGCGGGGAAACTGGTATCGGCACCGGCAAGCGGGTTCGAGGTTGCAGAATCCGAGTTGAACTCGCGGCTGATGCCGTGGCAACGGCGGATTGTGGCGTGGGCGTGCAAGCGCGGGAAAGCGGCGCTACTGCCAGATACCGGCACAGGCAAGACGTTCATGCAGCTGGAATGGGCGCACCGGGTTTGCTTGTTCACTGGAGGCGACGTGCTGATTTTGGCACCATTGGCGGTTGCCAATCAAACCGCAAGGGAAGCGGCAAAGTTCCAGATAGGCACGCCGGTCACGGTTTGCCGAACGATGGCAGATGTGCGGCCAGGTATCAACGTCACCAATTACGAGATGCTGGAGCACTTCGACACGGCGCACTTCGCCGGGGTGGTTCTGGACGAATCGTCTATTTTGAAGTCATATTCCGGAACCACGAAAAAGGCGCTGGTGGCAGCATTCGCGCTGACTCCGTACAAGCTGGCATGTACCGCAACGCCAGCGCCTAACGACCACATGGAGATCGGCAATCACGCGCAGTTTCTGGACGTGATGAGTTCGTCGGAAATGCTTTCCCGCTGGTTCCTGAATGACACCATGAAAGCGGGGGGCTACAGGCTCAAAGCGCACGCGGTCAAGGACTTTTGGCGCTGGGTAGCGACGTGGGCGGTTACACTGTCTAAGCCGTCTGATATTGGCTTCTCCGATGAAGGCTACGACCTTCCGCCGCTGGAGATTCTGCAACACGTCGTTGAGGTGGACCAGTCCATAGCAACTGAAGGCATGCTGTTCCGTTCGCCGGATCTGAGCGCAACCGGGCTACACAAGGAAATGCGGCTGACTGCACCGGCGCGGGCTGCGAAGGTGGCGGAGATTATCGCGCTTCGCCCGGATGAGCAATGGCTGGTGTGGTGCAACACGGATTACGAGGCTGACGAACTGGCGGCGCGGATCGACGGGTTGACCGAAGTCCGCGGCAGTCATTCGCGGGCGCATAAAGAGGCTGCAATGTTGGGGTTCTCGGAAGGGGCGGTTCGTGTTTTCTCCAGCAAGCCTGTCCTCTGCGGGTTTGGGATGAATTGGCAGAACTGCCGCAACGTGATTTTCGTTGGGCTGAGCTACAGTTACGAACAGTTCTATCAGGCACTCCGCCGATGCTGGCGGTACGGCCAAACGCGGGCAGTCACGGCGCATGTGGTTTGCGCGGAAACCGAGGGCCCTGTGTTGGCCACAATCGAACGGAAACGTAAGGACCACGAAAACATGAAGGCTGAAATGATTGAGGCGATGCGCGGTCAAACGATGGAGCAATTGGGAGTCGGCCCGAAACTGAAGACGGATTTCGAGCGCGACATTCGCACAGGCAATGGCTGGGAGATTCGACTTGGTGACTCCGTGGAGTTGTTGCGCGAGGTTCCGGATGGTCAGATTGACCTGTCTGTTTTTTCGCCGCCGTTTGCCAATCTCTACATCTACTCCGACTCCGTGCGCGACATGGGCAACACTGCCAACGATGCCGAATTCTTCCGGGCGTTCGGCTTCATCGCGAAGGAGCTTTACCGCGCTACCAAGTCCGGGCGGCTGGCCGTGATCCACTGCAAAGACCTGCCGACGTATCGCGGGCGGGATGGTGCCAGCGGTCTGAAGGACTTTCCGGGCGATATCGTCAGGTTGTTCGAGGCACACGGATGGGACTTTCATTCCCGCGTGACGATCTGGAAGTGCCCGGTCACTGAGCGGGAGCGAACGAACAATAACGGATTGCTCCACAAGTCAGTGACGCGGGATTCCAGCCAAATACGTCAAGGCATGGCGGATTATTTGATTGTCATGCGGAAAACTCCGAATGGCGATAGCAATCTGTCGGAAGTGCCAATCGCACGACCGGAAGGGTTTACGCGCTACGAGGGAGAATCGGACCCGCGCAAGAACAGTTTCCATCCGTCACCGTTCGCACGCACCGAGTTCGACGGCAAGCGGGACTCTATCGCGATCTGGCGGCGCTACGCTGAGCCTGTTTGGTGGGATATCAATCAGACCGACGTGCTGAATGTGAAAACTTCCCGAACTGAGAACGAAGAGCGACACATATGCCCGTTGCAGATGGGCGTAATTCGTCGCGCAATCGAGTTGTGGAGTCTTCCGGGCGAGTTGGTGTTCTCTCCATTCGGCGGCATCGGGTCGGAAGGCGTGGGGGCGCTGGAAATGGGGCGCAAGGCACTGCTGTTCGAGCTGAAGCGGGAGTACTTCCAGATTGCCACGCGGAATCTGGACGCGGCAGAAGTGCAGGAAACACTGTTCGATTTTGGAGGGAACGATGAGTAACGAAGAGAAGGAAATGCGCAGTGGTGGCCCCGCATTTCCCACTGTTGGCGATGGCCCGTATATTCCCGGCATGACATTGCGGGCCTACACCATCGCCGACGCCATGCTTGCGGAGCGTGCGAAATGACACGGGAAACATGGGAGTTGATCTGGAACATTTCCGGTAATGTTGTTTTATCGCTCTCTGTTTCGTTCGTCTGGCTGCGGCATATTTGGGCGGTGAAAGCAGCGGGGGATGAGGTGGCCCGGTGCCTCGAGGAATGCGCCGATGATCTGGAAGCCGAGGTAGTCACGCGATACGGCGGGCAGAACCCGCCGATAGAAACGGAACGAAAACGCTTAAACCGCGACCTGCTCCCGGTGCATGAGGCGCGGGCTGCTCTGGCGGCGTGGGAGCGTGCCAAGTGACGCCAGAAGAGCGAAAGGAAAGCGCGTTGCGCCTCGCGGAATGGGCGCTGGAGCAGATTACCATCCCACGGAAGGACGACACATTGGAAGAGATTAGCTCATTCGCGAAGCGGCGTTTGGCCGAAGTGAGGAAAATACTGATGGGGGATGTTCGATGAACCTCGACCACATCGAACCGCTTGCCCGCGCCCGTGCCCTGTTCGCGAACGTGGGCACCGTCCATTCCTCCGACCCGCGACCGGGCGAAGTTCGTCACCTGCCAATTCGCAACAGGCCAGCTCCGCCGGATGAGAAACTGGACAACCAGACGCGACTGGCGGGCATCATCCACGACCATTCGCGAACGCGACTTCCGGCGCCGCAACGTGAGGCAATCTCGCGGCGGTTACAGGTTGAGTACGGCGGCGAACAGGCACCGCGTGTTGCGCGTGCCGTGACGCCGAAACCGTCCTCCCTACCAAAGTCGAAGCGCCCCGGCGGCTCCCGGCGATCTGGCATCATCCGCCGGCCGGTTGACCAGTGCAACCACATGCACGAAGGCGTTCCGGCATGGCACAAGGCCGGGAAATGGAGCGGAGAACAGCGTTACGCTTGTGCCTGCTGCGGCGGCACTGGATACATGACAGACGGGGTGATTCAGCAGCGCCCGCGCGACATGAAGAAATACGAGTCGAAAGACCCGGCCCGCGCGATGGCCCGCGCCATGTGCACGCATCCGAAGTGGCGCAAGGATGGCAGCAACCACGGTCACCAGCGGGAGCGGTGCGCGGAGTGTGGCATTACCAGGAAGGCGGTTGTATGAGGCCGGAACGCTGGGTGATGTCCGCGTTCGATCTGGTGGTCTGGCCGGAAGTGGTGGTGGCAGATGCTTCACGATAACCCGCAGCCAGGCGACAGTTTCCGGCGGGCCCGCCCTGACGGCGTGCTTTGCGCGGGCCGGGTGCTGCGAGTGGCCGATGGCCACGTCTGGTTCGAGTGGGACCGGCGCGGGCGGTGCATGTCTATGGCCGAATGGACGCCGTGGGCTGCTGGCGCGAAAGTGGTGCGGCTGGATGCCTATTCACCAGCTGAAAGCACGCTCGATTTCATGTAGATTTTGCGGTACAATGATCTTGTGGGTAGCTCCCACAACGGACTGGAATACACCCGGCTTGCAGCCTACCTCCTGTGGGCCGGGTCCATTCTCGAAACTTTGAGGTAGAGAGGTAGATCATGGAAATCCCAGACGGGGCGCAACTTGCGCCCAATAACCCAATGCCGGATGACGAAGTTCTGGCCATTGCCAGTGCCTTCGATCCAACAGCCAACAGATGCCCGACTTGCGAGACGTTCGGCACTGTCTATTGCCTCCAGCGTGGTGGACACGGGGCAACACAGGCTGACCATTTGACCGTGCGGCGGCATATGCGGGTGCTCCGATTGGCGCTGGAAAAGATAATCCAGCAGTGCGATGCGGGGCGGCGGCTCAAACAAGCCATCCCTGAAATGGACGCCTACTACCTGATCCAGAAAACGGCGGAAGCTGCCCTTCGGGAGTGTGCCTGATGCCAGCGATACCCTACATGCCGCTGTATGTGGCTGACTACCTGGCCGACGCCGGGCACCTAACCACAACCGAACACGGGGCCTACCTGCTGCTCATCATGGGCTACTGGCAGCGCGGTGGTCCATACCGAGCGTCCGATGAACGGACGTTGAACGGACGTTTAGCGAACGTTGCACGGATGTCCATCGGCGAGTGGGCTAAAATTTCGCGTGTCATAGCCGAATTCTTTCAGGTGACACAGGATGACCACATGGAGTGGTACCACAAGCGCATCGAGGCAGAACTGGCCAAGTTTCGAGCTAAGTCATTGCAAGCAAAGGAAGCTGGGATCGCGTCCGCTCAACGGCGGCTCAGTGGGCGTTCAACGGGCGTTGCCATTCCGTTGCAACGGACGTTCAACCATACAGATACAGATACAGATACAAGAAAGTCAAAGTCTTTAGCGCGCGAGGCGCGCAAGAAAGCAACGAAGTTTCAGCAAATGCCGGAAGGCTTCGCTGAATACCCGAAGACCAAGTTTCACTGGCAACAATCGCGGATCGACCGGGAAGCGGAAAAGTTCGCGAACTACTGGACCTCGAACGGAAAGTGCATGGTGGACTGGATGGCAACCTGGCGGAATTGGTGCCTGAACGCGGAGGAGAGGCAATCGCCGAAGCGGGCAGGGAATGGCTACTACGGCGATGATTTTGTCCCGATGCCGTTGACGGACGGCGACGGGAACCCGATTGGCAAGGCCAGGGTGGACATATGACCGGGCACGATCTGATTGCCCGTCGTGGTTTGCCGATGGCGCTCGACGCTGAACGGTTCGTGCTCGGTTCGTGCCTGGTTGGCGACTCGGAGACGTTTGAGGCGGTTTCATCGGTGTTGGTGCCTGCCGATTTCGCTGTAACCGCGCATCGGGAAACCTACATCGGAATGCTAGAGATTGCCGGGGCAGGTTTGGATGTTAACCGGGCCGTGCTGAGCCAGTTTCTCGCGGACCGTGGCGACCTGGCCAAAGTCGGTGGGGTTTCGGGCCTTTTGGACCTCGAAGAGGGGATGCCAACGGTTTCGGTTGAGTCCGTGGCGTCCTATGTGGCCGTTATTCGCGAGAAAAGCGCACTCAGAGGCATTATCGAAGCCTGTAACGACTCAATCTATCAGGCGGCGGGCGGCGATTCGTCTGAGGCCGTTCTGGCGCGATTGGACAAACGGCTAACCGGGCTGGCGGAAACATCGGCGGACGAAGCCGAATGGCGGACGCCAGGGGAAGTGATCATGGAGCACCCGGGCGGGCTGGATTCGTTCCTGTCGCCGTCACGCGGCGGCGAAGGGCTTGCAACGCCTTGGCCAGCGTTGAATCGCTTGATTTGCGGGTTACAGGCGGGTGATATGGTCATCGTGGCGGGGCGACCGTCGCACGGCAAGAGCGTTATCGGCATGGAGATCGGGCGACACGTGGCGGCGGATGCGGGAGTTTCTGTCCCGTATTTCTCGCTCGAAATGTCGAAGGAATCGCTGGTTCGGCGGATGATATCGAGCGCTGGGCCTGTTGACGGGCAGCGGATGCGCCATGGTCATCTGAACGCGGATGAGCGGGCAATGGCGCGTTCGGCGGTTCAGAAAATCCGCGATATCCCGCTGTGGATCGATTACCGCCCATACAACACGGTCCGAATGCGCCAGGCGCTGAAACGCCTCATTGCAAAGCTGAAAACCGGTGGCCATCCGCCGCTTGGGGCCGTGATCGTTGACCACTTCCACCTGTTGCAGAAAGCGCATTCCGGGCAGGACGAGCGGCACTCCTTCGTCCAGGCCAGCCACGACATGAAGCGGATGGCGAAGGAATTTCAGGTTCCGTTCGTGGTCCTCTGCCAGCTGGGGCGAAAGCCGGAGGATGAAAACCGGGAACCGGCGCTATCGGACCTGGCGGAAACATCGGCGCTCGAACAGGATGCTGACGTGATTATGTTCACGCATCGGCCTGAGTGCTACGTCAGAAATCGGGGGCGGGATGATCTGCGGGGATACGCGAAATGGATAGTGGCGAAGCAGCGGAACGGACCGACCGGGGCAATAAATATGGTGTTTTTAGCGCAATATCAGCAGTTCAGGGAGGCGGCCGATGAGTCCTGACTGGCCCGCAGAATGGCTCTACCGCTATGAGGAACGCTGGGCGATCCGGCACTTTGACGGCGGCATGAGCGAAGCGGATGCCCGCGCGGCAGCGCTTGCCGAAGTATGGGCGGAATGGCAGGAGATGAAAAAGCGCCCGCATGGTTAGCGGGCGCTTCGGGTTTATGATTGCGGCCCGCGCTCCGGCACGGGCGGGAAGTTAGTCTCTCATGGCGTCCTCCTTTGGCGTATAGCACAGAATCACGTCCTGAAGCTCTGCAAATCGCTCCGCCGTGGGGATCACTGCCGGCTCAACCGCCGGGCCGAAGTCATCCTGCAGCGCGACAGCAAGCGCCCAGCAGAGCGACAGCAGGAACCCGGCGCAAATGGCGAGTAGGAGGTAGATCATGCGCCCCTCCTCGCAAACAATCCCACAAACTCGCGGGAAGTAGGGCGAAGCTTCAGCAGCGTGCGAATACTGAGAGCGTAGCGTTTGCGGGCTGTAGCGGGGTAGAACAGACGCAGTGGTACCCTTGCCGGGTGGCGCGCCTGATTCGGCGGGCGGAATCGCTGGAGCGGTTTACGCGGCTAACGAGAGTCGCGCGGCCCTGTCAGCACTCCAGCACGTTTCACGGTATGGGTCCGGCTGCGCGGGATCGTCCGCTCAACTAATGCCACATACCGCCCGGAAAATCGCCCGATCTACCGCGCTGGTGGGGTCCAGTACTCGCGGAATGTCCGTAAACTCAACGATATCCGACGCTACGTCCTTGCTGCTGCCAGCAGTCGCCTGCTGGTGCTCAAACTCGCCAGCGTGCGGGCAGGAATCGGAGCATATGCCGCCGGTCCTGTCGCAAACTCTGCAAACTTGAACCACGATGTGATGTTATCACAGGTTTCCGATTCTGGTGTAAGATAGCGTCATGAGCAAGAGCGCGCGCGTGGTTGATTGGATCGTGATTGGCTTCCTGGTGGCCGCGTCGATGTGGATGGCATCGCTCGATATCGACCGAGCAGCTGGCCCGCAGACGATACGAACGGAGTTGCGGTAATGGGCCGCGTTGGCAGCTCTCCCGCGTTTCGGCGTAACGGGCGGCAGAACCCGCACCCGCCGAAACCGGCAATTGAGGAACCCATCCTGCCGCTGGAAGATCTGACCGACGAGCAGCTAGCACAAGAGGCTATCCGGGTGCTGAGGTCTCAAATGCTGGCCCCGACTCGGCACGCTACGGCTGTCACCAGCACGGCGCGCGCCATCCTGGAGTACACAAAGGCAAAGCCAGCGCAAGCCACCACGTTGAGCGGCCCGGCTGGGGGCCCAATCAAGTCCGAGCACACTATCAGATTTGTGGACCCGGCGGAAACGGTGTAAGATGAGTGTTGGCGAGGCACCGCATAGAACGATGCCCCGCCGCCAAGTGGGCATAGGAGGCCCGAAACATGGCACAAGAAGAGAATAGCAAGCCTTCAGAGACCGTTCTGATCGAACTAGATTGGGATTCCGGGCCGTATACCACTTTCCGCGAGGCACGCGGTAAGTCGGTAGTTAGTGGCGGCCAACAGCACCGTTTGCGCGTAATTCCCACGGCTATGTGGATCGAATATCAGGAAGCATCGGCAAAGACCGCAGAGCTTGAGGACAGAATCGCGGGGTTGTCCCATGCTTAACGCTGCGTTTCCAACGGCGGCAGGTGCCGCGAGTTTCTGCAATGTTACGGCTACAGCATGACCGAAATCGGCAGTAGAGGGGCAAATTGGGTTGCGAGGTTTACAGGCACAGAATGACTGTCGATTTCCCATCAAAGCTCCGCCCACTGTTCACGCCGTCGCGGTGGAAGTCGATACGCGGCGGCCGTGACGGCGGGAAGTCATGGGGCGTTGCGCGGGCACTCTTAGAGCGCGGGGCAAGCAAGCGCGAATTCATCGTTTGCGCGCGCGAAACCATGGAGTCGATCAAGGACTCAGTACATAGACTCCTGGTGGATCAAATCGAAGCGCTCGGCATGCAAGACCAGTGGGATGTGGAGAAAGCGGTGCTGCGCCATCGGTTTACCGGCACTGAGATTGTCTTTCGTGGTCTGAAGAACCCGGACGCGCTGAAGTCGCTGGAAGGCGCCACTATCGTCTGGATCGAGGAAGCGCAGACGGTCAGCGCGGAATCGTGGCGCAAAGTTCCTCCGACAGTTCGCCGTGACGGGTCGGAAATATGGCTAACGTGGAACCCGGAGCTTGAAACCGATCCCACCTGGCAGAAGTTCGTAGTCCATCCGCCTCCGGGAATGATCGAGATTATCATGAACTTCTCGGACAATCCATGGGCGTCGAAGGTTCTGCAACCAGAGCGGGAACAGATGAGAATTCAGGACCCGGACGAATACCAGCACGTTTGGCTGGGGCAACCGAAACGACAGATTGAGGGCGCGGTGTATGCCAAGGAAATCCGGCTTGCTGAGGAACAGGGGCGAATTGGGCAGGTTCCGTATCATGACGGCGTTGTAGTGCGCTGCGGCTGGGACTTGGGCGATTCGGACATCATGGCGGTGTGGTTCATCCAGTCCATGCAGGGACAGCACCGAGTAATCGACTACTACGAGAATCGGCACGAGGATCTAGATCACTATCTGAATGTCTGCGAGTCGAAGGGCTACAAGTACGGTGAGGATTACTTCCCTTGGGATGCGGCCAGCAAAGTATTGGCTAATGCGCTTGAGACTACCATGCGTCAGAGGGGGCGCAATGTAAGAGTCCTGCCGCGAATGTCGCGCGATGTAGGGATAGACCGGGTGCGGGAAATGCTCGGAACGTGCTGGTTTGACATCGACAAGTGCGCGGACGGGCTGAATCGGTTGCGGTACTACCGATATGGGCAGACTTCGGTTATTGATCCACGGACTGGTGACCGGAGTTTGTCGCGTGAGCCCTTGCATGACGATAACTCGCACGGGGCCGACGCACTGCGATCGTTTGCGATGGGTTACCGTATGCCGAAGGAAGGCCCGAAGCCGATTCCGCCGGGGTCGAGGATGCCGATTCAGCCACCGCCGCGCCGGAGCGGGAGTTATTCTCCGTTCGGATAGAGAAAGTTGGTGGTTGTGGTATTTGAAAGTGTGATACTGTATTTGCATGGACGCGAAAAAGACAGCAGCGGAATGCGCCAGCCAGTACGGCGTTCGGCCCGGCCAGAGGGTGACAGTGGCGGACCTGATGCGGAAAAAGGGCAAGAAGTAGCGATGACGCCAACCGTTATTGCGTTGCGCGGGCGAGATGGGCTGAGAATTTCTCAGGAAACGTTTCGTTCAAGCGTGGCAGTGCGGTCTGTTCGGGTGACTTTCCATGGTGCTACGGTGGCGTGTCGCAAGACGAAAAACGCATGGAAGTGCGGTAAGTGCCAGCGTGGTAATCTTGGGGCCAGACCTGTGATTGGGGCCAGATGCAAGGTTTGCAAAAGCGAGGTTGTTCAATGAAGATCACATGCAAGGCGTGCGGCGGCGGTGGCGACGATTGCAAGACCTGCAACGGCGAAGGGCGGATTGAGGCCTGTATTACGGCCTTCCCTGAAGTTCCGGCGACATTAAAGCCATCAGACGACATTCAGCCCGAACAGGGTACACGAGCGCCGGGACTCACTACCCGGAGAAAGAAGTAAACCATGCCATTACTCACCCAAACCAACGGCGGAAGTCTTCAGAATTCCACGCTGGCCACCATCAACACGATTGCGGCGTCGATCTTCCCGTCTCAGGGGAACATCTACTTTGTCGCACCGTACAGCGGGAGCGACAGGAACCCCGGTACCGTCGCCGCGCCGTTCAAGACTTTGGCTTTCGCGCTTTCACAGGCGACGGCTGGCCAGAACGATGTTATCTACCTGCTGGCGCAGTCGAATACTGCCGCAAACACGACGGATTACCAGACGGCCACGCTGAACTGGAACAAGGACCTGGTGCATTTGGTCGGCGTCAACGATTCGCCGTTTCTTGGCCAGCGTTCGCGTGTGGCGTTCGATTCGGCCTATGCGACGGCCTCAAACCTTTTCACGCTGTCAGCTAACGGGTGCCTCATCAGTGGCATCAGCTTTTTCGCTGGTGTTGCATCCGCGCTTCCGACTGGTTGTATGCAGGTCACCGGCCAACGCAACCGCATTGTCAACTGCCAGATTTCCGGCATGGGGAACAGCGCGAACGACATCAGCGGAGCATATTCGCTGTATCTGAACGGCGCGGCGGAAAACGTTTTTGAGAATTGCTACATCGGGCTGGACACGGTTACGCTCGGCGCTCAGGCGAATTCCCAGATCAAGTGCGCATCGGCGGCGACCCGCAACCTGTTCAGCGATTGCCAGATCGTGACGTACACCAACCACGCGACGAATAACAACTTTCTGCGGTGCCCGACTTCAAGTCTGGACCGCTGGTTGGAATTCTCAAACTGCCGGTTTGTCAACCCGATCGATTCCAGTTCCACCAACCTGACGCAGGCCTTCATCGTGGCATCGGATGCGGGCGGAACTGTGTTGCTGACGGGCGGAAACACTGGCGTTTTGGGCGCAACTGACTGGAATTCGACCGATAGCGGCAACGTTACGGCGATCAACGGCACAGTGACGGCTGGCACTTACGGGCTGGCGGTTGACGTGACCAGGTAGTAAACTGGGGGGCCGTCTTCGGGCGGTCCCCATTTTTCAGGAGACAATGCAAGTGGACTTTTCAAAGTGCATGAACGCCAGAGACGAGCATGGACGCATTATCATCAACCCGGTTCCGGTGAACCGTAAGCCCATCGCTCTGACCGAAGATCAGATCCTAAAACTATTCCGGGAGCGTTCGTAATGGAAGACACAATCGACATTGCGGCGCAATACGCGGGGATTCGGGCAGACATCCCACTGGAAGCGACTCATCTGGTGATGACGTTGCCCAGCAGGCGGAATGCAGGGATGTGGCGGCTGAAGGACGGCATGTTCATCGGGGAGGCCGCTGACAAGACGGTAGTTTTCGGTCCTAATCCGAACAAACGGGAATCGCGGCTGTTTATTTCGCACGAGAAGGCTAAAAGCTACCTGATTGACGTAGTGGCCGCTGAAGATGCGGAGGACGGCGTACCGATCATATTCGAGCATAATCAGGAAAAGGCGTCCCTGATCGTGCTGCCTGGTGGCGATCCGTCGCTTGTCGTTAACGGAGCAGTGCCGAACGTGCGAAAATTCAACTAAATGACTAAGGTTTCGTGGTTGTTGATAATTTTCGGTATACCAATGGCGTCCATGCCAGCGGCATATCAATTGTTGCACCCAGATGCGACTACATTCCGAGCCGTGATTGAAACAGCCCCCTATTCCATTGCTGGACCTTTAATGGTATGGGCTGGATTCCTGATCTTTAAAAGTTTAGAGGAATAATGCCGACCATCGCCCGCAAAGATATCCCGCAGTTCGTCCGCCGCTGTTACGATGCCTGGAAAAAGGCCGGAATTCAGACGCGGATGGAGGAGACAGAGCGGCTCAAGTTCTATGCGGGCGGTGATGGGCAATGGCGGGATGCGGAGATTCAGAAGCGCCGCGACTCAGGGCGTCCATGGATCACGATAAACAAGTGCAAGCCGCCTGTTGACCAGATCGAGGGCGATATCAGGCTGAATCCTCCGGGGCCGAGCGTCAAGCCGGTTGGGGAAGTGGCAGATGCGGCAGACCCGGATATCATTGCTGGCCTGATTCGGGAAACGGAGTACCGCAGCAGCGCGGTAAGCGCGTATAGCACGGCTGGCAAGTACGTTGCGGCATCTGGTTGCGCTTATCTGGAGTTGGCGACGGAGTACGTTTCCGATACCAGTTTCGCGCAGCAGTTGCGGATTGACGCAATTGAAGACCCTGCGATGGTGTTCTTCGATCCTGCGTCCCGAAGGCTGGATCGGCGGGATGCAACGTGGGCTGGCAAGATTCGGATGCTCTCCAAGGAGCAGTATGAGGCTACGTTCGGAAAGCGGCGGGTGCTGGAACCTGCGGGGGTGCAGATTGCGGCGGGCTGGATTCAGGACGCTCTTGGAATCGGCGGCAACATGGCCGAAATCAACGAATGGACCGGCATGGGGAAGGGTCCATTCTACGTTGTTGAGTTTTATCTGGTAGAGACGAACCCGACGAAGTTGCGGCTGTACTCCAACGGGATCAGTTACTTCGATGACGAGACAAGGCCAGATGGAATTGTGCCGAAGGGTGGAGAAGAAAACACCCGCATCGTGCCGCGCCGCGTGGTCACCAAGTTCGTAGTGGATGCGTTGGAGATTTTGGACGAGACGGAATGGTTGGGGGATATGATCCCGATATTCCCGGTACTCGGCCCAGAGGTCTACATCGATGGACGGCTTCACCGGCTGAGCCTGATTGCGGGCGCGATGGATTCTCAGCGGGCGCTGAACTATGTTGCGACCACGGCGGCGGAACTGACCGGGGCGCTACCCAAGGCGCCGTGGATTGGGCCGAAGGGATCGTTTGAAGATCAGCGCTGGGAATCGGCCAATTCGGAGATGTGGGCGTATTTGGAATACACTCCGGTTTTCGTCACCGACGAAACGACGGGCGGCCAGACGCTTGCGCCAGCCCCGCAGCGCAACATGTGGGAAGCGCCGATTCAATGGCTGATGATGTTGGGGCAGTGGTACAGCGACAACATCAAGGCGACGACATCAATCTACGATGCTTCGCTTGGGCGTGAAAAGGGCGATCAGTCAGGCAAGGCGATTGAGCAACTGCGGAGTGAGTCGAATGTTGCCAACTTCAGTTACGCCGACAATCTGCACCGGGCGATTGAGGTGATGTACCAGCAGATGTGCATTATCTTCCCGAAAATTTTGGACGGCCCGCGCGTCGTGCAGATTGTGCGGCCCGATTCGCAGCATGAGACAGTGCGAATCAATCAGATTTTTGGGGAAGATGGAATCGACCCGCAGACGGGGAAGAAGGGGAAGGCGAACAATATTGCGCTTGGCCAGTACTCTTGTCGCGTTGTGGCTGGCCCGAACTTCCAGACCCGTCAGGACCAGGCACTCCAGATGTTGCTGGATGCGGTCAAGATCAACCCGAACATCCTTGCGAATCCGGCAGTTACGGCAAAGTTGGTGCGGATGATTGGGCAGGGTAACCCGGAAATGGAAGGCATCGCGGATATCATTGCGCCGAACGATTCCGACTCCAACCCGCAGCAGATGGCACAGCAGATGCAACAGATGGCGGCGCAGAATCAGCAACTTATCCAGGCCGTGCAGGCGCTGCAAATGGAAATCAAGACGCAGGCTCCGAAACTGGCTCTGGAGAAGTACAAAGCAGATCAGGACGCGGCGGTGAAGTTGGCGGTGGCCGAAATCGGTGCCAAGAATCAGGCGGCGGCGCGGGCCTCGGCGGATGAACTGGCGACACGGCAAATGCATGAAGAGATGGCGCACGATGTGGCTATGGCAGCGCAGAATCAGGAACACGCGCAGGAGAACATGGCAGTAGAACAGCAGCGGGAATCAGTGCAAGCGAATCAGGAGACAACTGAATGAGCACGGCAACGTTAGAACATCCAACAGAACAGCAGGTATTCGACGCCAAGGCATACATGGATGCGGCCAACAAGGGAGAGCGGCCCGCGCCGGGAAAGCCCGAAGAAAAACCAGCAGAGGAAGCGAAGGAACCGGAGAAAGCAGCGGAATCACCGAAACCGGCAGATCATGAACAGCCGCGACTGCCGCGATCTGTTCGTCGCGAGCTGAACCGCCTTCGCGAGGAGTTGGGGGCGGCAAAGGCAAAAGCTGAACTGCTGGAAAAATTCGGGGCGAAGGCGCAGCACGTTGATGCCGACGAAGATACCGAGCCTCAACGGGATGACTTTGGCAGCGATGCGGAATACCTCCGCGCTGTTAGTAAATGGGATCGCGCGCAGGAAGCCAAACAGCAGCAGCAGCAGGGCAAGACCGAGCAACAGTCTGCGGAAATCCGCGCTCACCTGAAAGCGATGGACGAAAAGGCCGTGGCCGATATTGCGGCGTACTTCCCCGACTGGGACGAAGTTTCCGCTGCCGCCGCTGAAGACGAAGACGCCCCGGAGTTCAAGTTTGAGGAGCATCCGCAATTGGTCGGGATGCTATCCGGCAGTGAGTTTCGTGCCCATGTTCTGTATCACTGGGCCAAGAATCCTGATGCTCTTCAGTTCATGCTTGACCTGACAGCCAAGCCATCGGAGCAGATCAGGGCTTTCCACCGTCTTGAAGGACGGCTGGAAAAGGAGTATAGTGGGAAACAGGCCGCGCAAGCCTCTGAAGCGGAAACGCCAAAGAAAGACCGCAAGCACCTCGCAGACGCCGAAAGGCCGGGCGAAACCGCAGCGGATCGAGATGTCCGCAAACCGAGACCGTCTACGGATGTAGCGGCTAGGGGTGGTTCGGCCCCGCCAGATGAACCCGCAATCGGGTCGGCTGCGTGGATGGCAAAACGCAATCAGGCGGCTTACGCTCGATAGCGACACCCTAAACCGTAAAACCCGGCAGAACCTCGGCACCTTACACAGGAGCGCGGTATATGCCAATCAATTCGGTTCCAGTACGGCAAGAAGTCACTGCTGAAGTCTTGCGCGTGCTGATGAACAACTGTTTCGCGTTACGGATGATCCGTCGCGAACACCAGAAGTACTTCGAGCAGAGTACTCCAATCGGGACAACTCTGCAAATCAAACGTCCGTGGCGTCCCCAGGGTCGTCAGGGACAGGCTTTCCAGCCGGAACCCATCGTCCAGACCACCGTCCCGCTGTCCATTTCGTACTGGCGCGGCGGCGATTTCGTCTACAACGATACCGACGAAGCCCTGTTCCTCGACATGGGCAACTTCCACCGCAACTATTCGATGCCGATGGGCGTCATGATCGCTAACCAGATCGACTCTGATCTGCTGGCTTTCATGCAGGTCACGGCCCCGAACTTTGTGGGGACTCCCGGCACTCTTCCGACCACAACGGCGGTTTACAACTCGGCGCAGACCAGCCTTAATAAGCTGCTTGCACCGCAGAACGATCGCGCTGTGATTTACACGTCGGAATACAACCAGAACCTCGTCGGCGCAGGTCAAACGCTGTTCAACCCGGCGCGCGACATCAGCGACCAGTACCTCGAAGGGTATGTTGGCAAGTACGCCGGTTTCAAGTTCGGCATTGACGAACAGATTCCTGGCTTCACCGTCGGCACCTACGCTGGTACGGGCCGCGTCAATGGCGCGAGTCAATCGGGAACCAGCCTCATCACCGATGGATGGACCGCTTCGAGCCTCAGCCTGAACCCCGGCGACCGGTTCACCATCGCTGGCTGCTACAAAGTGAATCCGAGCGGTACTCACGTTGCGTACTCCGGTACTGCCAACCTGATGCAGTTCGTGGTCACGGCGGCGGTCACCGATTCGAGCGGCGATGCAACGATCCAGATTTACCCGCCGATCATTCCTTCGGGGCAATTCCAGAACTGCACGGCTCCAGCCGATAACGCTGTAATCACCATTGCTGGCGCTTCGGGGTCTTCGTGCAACACGGCTTTCTACCTTCAGCAGGATGCGTACACCGCCGCCTTCCTGAAGCTGCACAAGCCGTCTAACGTGGAATGCACCGTCATGGGCGGCGAAGAGTCGGGCACGCCCGGCATCTACCTCCGCAATATTCGTCAGTGGCAGTCGAGCGGCCCTTACCAGGGCTACGAGACCGACCGCACGGATGTGATCTACGGGTTCGCCCCGCAGTACGCGGATTACATGGCGGGGGTTATCTACGGTTAATTCGTAGAGGAGAAACGACATGGCTTCCACAATCACTCAAACCACACTTTCCGGTTCCATCAACCAGAACGCCCTCGTTCTGACGGTGGCTTCCGCAACCAACATCACGGCACCCGTCGCGAACTTCCAACAGTCGATTTACGTCATCAACCCGGACCAGACCAAGGGCGAGTTGATGTACGTAACCGGCGTCAGCGGTACGCAGATTTCGGTGGCCCGTTCCAGCCTCTTCCGGCAAAGCTTTTACACCGGCGCGATTATCATCATCGCCCCGGCTCCGGTTGCAGGCTCCGCGTTCGGCGGCAACTTCAACGGCGGTTTCTTCGAGACCGATCCCGTTGGAGATCCGAGCGTGTCCGGCTCCTATCCGGGCGCTCCCGTCGTCACTCCGTGGGTTAACGTCACCAACGGCAACCAATGGCTTCAGGGCATCAACGGCCAGTGGGTTCCCGGTTGGAACAATCCGAGCGGGATCAAGGGCGTAACAGCGGCGGTGGCTTCGGCTGCTGGCGCTATCACGCCTTCCGGCCCGCTGTTCCACGTAACGGGCACCGCAGCGGTCACTGGGTTTACCATCCCGGTCGGCTTCTCTGGCGGTTCGTTCACCATCATTCCCGATGGCGTTTTCACCTGGACTACGGCAGGAAATATCGGCTTGGCCGGTACCGCTGTCGTTAGCCGGTCGTTGACGTTCACCTGGGACAGCAACGCTGGCAAGTTCTATCCTTCGTACGTCTAAGGGGAACGTGTCAGCAGTCATTACCAGCAGGGTGCCCGCGCCAAACTCGCGGGCACCCGTTGGGTTCAACATCGAAACAGGAGACGACATGGCAAACGTTCAGGTAATGGGTGGAGTTTCCACCGAAGGCGGATTGAAAGAAGCGCAGGCAGTCCAGCGGCGGCACAATGCGGAGGTTGCTGACGCGCTGCTGAACATCAGTGGCGTGGGCACTGCAACGGGAGAGCCCGCGCACAAAGACGACGCCCGTCCCGCTTACAAGCATCAGCAGTTCCCCAAGATGCTATACAAGCCGCTTCCCGGCATCGACGGCGAAAAAGTCGTTATGTCTGACGTGGAGATGGCTGTTGCGGTTCAGAACGGCTGGCGCGAGGAACCTTATCCCCGCGCACCGCAGGCAATTCACGATCCGGCGCAGGAGAAAAAAGAACTGCTCGATACCAACCAGCGGCTCCAATCGCAACTTATCCAGCAGGCCGAGCTTATGGAGAAGATGGCGGCACGGCTGGAAGCCATCGAAAAGAGCGGCAAGAAGAAAGGCGAGTAAATGCCGACAGGCCAAGCAGTCATCACCAACACGCTCACGAAGCTTGGGTTGGTTCCACAAGGTGGGACACCGAGCGCGTCAGACTCTACGTATTGCCTCAACGAGTTAAACAATATGTGGGCGGCGTGGGGGATTGACGAGGGCCTGATTTACGGCCAGCAAACCTTTCAGTCGGCGTTAACGGCGGGGCGCGCGGTGTACTCCATTGGGACAAATGGAACATTCAACACTTCGCGACCCGCCCGCATTTACAAGGCGTTCGCGCTTGGCGCCGCCGCATTTACGGCGACCACAACCAGCAGCAGCGCGGTGTTGACTTCTATCGCGGACACATCTTCACTGGCTGTCGGGCAGATGGTCATGGGCGCGGGCATCCCCGCCAACTCTTACATCTTGTCCATTGTCACGAACACCTCAGCGACCATCAGCAACACGGCCACGGCATCGGCAACAATCACGGCTTACGTTACGACCGGGAACCGCAACGAGATCAAGATCGTAGAGGCCGGCCAGTATTACAGCCATAACGATCTTGGCGCAACGGCCAAAACACCGGACGAACTGTACCCGGACTACCTGACCAGCGGGACGGATGGCACGATGAATCTGTACCTGTTCCCGGTGCCATCCACAGCCCCGATTGGGATCGAGTTGGATTTTGGGGCGATTTTCTCAACATGGGCATTGGGCACGAATTACCTGATTCCGCCAGGGTATCAGGACTGTATCGAATGGACGCTGGCGTTTCGCGTGCTACCCGGCTTCGGTGAGGCAATCAGTCAGGGAGTGGCTGAGGTAGTTGCCGCGCAGGCGACAAAGGCAGAGGCGAGATTGCGGGCGATGAACGCATTCAACCGACAGATACCACCGCAAGCCGTAACCGCGCCCGGTAGCGCGCCCGCCGCGCAGCAGGGGGCCTAATGTCTCTCATCACGGCGCAGGATTATATCTACAACGCGCTCAGAAAATGCGGGCAACTGCGACCCGGCTACACCGAATCGGCGGAACTGTTGAGCGATGGTCTGGACGAGTTCAAGGCGATGTTTGACAGTTACAACGCGCGCCGCACGATGAACTACAGCATTCCTGATTACATTTATGAAATTGGGAGCAGCACCGGACTGGATGGGATTTACGGCCCATCGATTCAGTTCACCATCGGACCATCGTTCACAATCTCGGCAACATTGACAAGCGGGCTCACGACGGCGCTGGTGGCCAATACCTTTGGCCTTATAATCGGCCAGACGATTACCGGGACCGGGATTCAAAGCGGAACCACGATTCAGGCGATTTCGGTCAATTCCAGCATTACCCTGAGTAACGCGGCGACGGCGACAGGCGCACAGATCATTACGGTTCTTCCATCGTTCTCAGGGCCACGGCCAGAGGGCATTGTTCGCATGAATTTGTACATGACGAGCACCAGCCCATCGCAGCCAACGCGAATCCCGATTCAGATGGTGAGCGCAGAACAGTGGGCGGCAATTCCCGTTCTGCAAATCACGGCGATTAACGTCACCACAACCTGCTACTACGATCCGCAGATGCCGCAGGGCGTGTTGAATGTCTGGCCTCCGCTGAACGGCAACTCGCTCGAAATCTTTACGTGGGGATTCCTGACGCCGCCGGTGGCACTGACTACCGGTATCAGCCTGCCGCCGGGATATGCCGATGTGATTATTTGGGACTTGGCGCGGCGCATGTGGCCGATGCTGACCAAATCGGTGCTGGTCAACAAGGTTTCCCATCAGTGGTTATGCGGGCAGGCGGCGATTGCGCGAAAAGCAGTCATGGACGTGAACCGCCCGCGCCCGAAGCTGACCAACGACTTCCGGGGAGGACGCGGCAGCAATGCGGTCTGTGATTGGTCCCTTCTGCTCACTGGTTCTCCGTACTGATTGACATGAGCATCAACTTCGATGGCTTCATCGGCCCTTCGTATCAGTTGGACAATTCCTATGCGGGGATTGAGCGGCTGGTCAACGCCTTCCTCATCG
>Ga0075471_10000078_pt1 | contig 42360 bp, 77 predicted proteins | sample DEB19_08_DNA_2_FD_74787 | JGI IMG/M metagenome (GOLD analysis project Ga0075471, IMG submission 74787) | Aqueous microbial communities from the Delaware River and Bay under freshwater to marine salinity gradient to study organic matter... | ecosystem: Environmental > Aquatic > Marine > Coastal ...
GAGAGGGTGATGCCTTGTCCGTCCGCGAGCGCCTGGAGACTCTCTCGGAGTTCCGGCTCCAGCAGGATGGACATACGGGCAGGCGTCATGCGGGCGGCTTAAAGCCTGCCAGCCGCGCAAACGTCAAGCCCTAAGTGCAAGTCTTAAGGGACCGGCTCTTCAAACAGCGCAAGCTGATTCGGCCTGCCGGGGTTCTTTGCTGCGGGCTTCCCTCGCACGCCTGGCGCAAAGTTCAGAACTGCGTCTGCTCCGCGCAGTTCCAAAGCCTTTCGGTCATACGCCCGTGCGCCTTCTTCAGCCGTGAGAAACAGACCCAAGTGATACCACCTGCCCGCGTGGAGAATCCTTGAGCGGAACTTCCTTTTCTCCTTGTCCCAATACACCCCGATGAATCCGCTTGTGTTTACAGAGAAGCGGGCTCTGTTCCAGGTGCTCTGGCTTGCTGAAACTATCCTCAGATTCTCTCTTCGGTTGTCGAGTTTGTCCCCGTTGATGTGGTCAACGATTACGCCTTTTACTCCGTCAATCTGAAGAATCCGACGATGCAGAAGGACAGGGCTTATGACCCCGCTTGCGTTCATCCCTTTGAATCTCACATATTTTGCGTACCTCTGTGAGCCCGTCCAAAGCGGGATACCCGCAAAACGCTCGGCAACGTCTTGGTCAACGAGCGTCCACAGACCGCCTTTTACCGGAAGCCGTGCGCTCACTGGTCGTCCTCCCGCTTAAGCGCCACCTCGACCTCGGCGCGGGGCTTGTTGGCATCCTCGTGCCGGTACAGGTGCAACTCGCAGACTTGGGAGTCGTTGACGTAGGCGTGGCCCTGGAGCGCGTCCAGAATCAGCTTGGCGCGGTTGTCCACGTCCCCCGCCTTCCGAGGCCGGTACAGGTGCATGGTGACCACCACGTCCCCCAGGACGGGCCTAGCGCCCGCTACACGCGCAAGAAAGCCCACGGTGGTGGCGTAGCGGCTGGCCTCGTCCGTTTTCGTCACCACGCCCCGCCAAACGCGCCACAGGCGGTTCGTGGAGGGCGGGTAGGGTAGCGTCAGAAGCAGGCTCATACCGCGAGCGTCCCCGCCGCCTCGGCGTAGAAGTGCCTCTCGCACACTCTGCCGAACCTGTCGCTCTGGTGAGTCCCGGCGAAGTCGCAGCCCAAGTGCGAGCACCCGGAGCCGTCGTCCAGCGTTTCCGCCCGCCCCACGGCTCGCGAGGGAGCAGCCGCCTTGCTCGTGGAGCGCGTGTCGGGCTCCGTCGTGGCATAGGCATTCCAGTGCCGAACGAGGTCCGCGAGGCTGTTGCACGTCGGGTACTTCTCGCGGGACAGCCCGTTGCGCCAGCGGCGCACCACCTCGTCCTCGCTCCCCTGGGCCAACTGCAACAGCCGCTTCCCGGCCTGCTCGTCCGCGTAGGACAGGGCGAACTCCGCGCCGCGAGCGTAGCGGAACTCGGCCTTCACGCGGTCGGCGAGCGCCTCGCCCCCGAGCCCTTCGTGCGCGTGCGCGGGGGGAGTAGTTGTTTCTTCTTCGTCTACGTCTACGTCTACGTCTATAGAGCGGACTTCCGCGGACTTCCTGCGGACATTCTCGTTTGTCCGGTGGACTTCCTGCGGACTTCCTGCGGACTTCCGCTGGACTTCCTGCGGACGCGGCTTTTCCGGTGGACTTCCGGTGGACTTCCCGTGGACTTCCTGCGGACCCGCCCGCTTCGCCCGAGCCTCGGCTTTCCGTCGCCGGTCTGCCTCTTGGCGCTCGAAAGTGGCCGCGTACCTGTCCAGCCCTCGCACGCGGAATCCGCCCTCGACCACCTCCATCAGGCCAGCCTCCACGAGCGCGTCAGCGACCTCCTGTGCCTTCCCAACCCACTCCAGAGCCCCGGCGACCTGCACGGCAGGGCTGCGCCCCACCACGAGCCCGTCAGGCATCCCTTCGCCCCGCTCGACCGCCCACTTCCACAGGTCAAGCTGGAGGCTCATGGCGCGGTGCCTGTCGCAGCCCAGCAACGCCGCGAGCACCTTCGCCCTGTCCCACGCATCGAGTCCAATCTGCATCCAAGGCAAGCGCATGGGTGGCCTCCTATCCGCGCAGGGACTGTTCCAGTTCCTTCCACTCAGCCTCGGTCCTGGGCGGTCCATCCATCCCGTGCGAGCGCCAGATGCTGTCCACAGCGTTCGACAGGAGGCGCTCGACCATGAACGTGAGGCTGACAGCCTTCGCCTTGCTGCCACCGGCAGCGGCGAGTTCCGCCTCGGCGCGTAGTTGCCAGAGGCGAAGCGTTGCGTCGAGCCGGTCGCGGAGCGGCTGGTCGATGCGGAGAGAGAGGACGGACTTCGTGGGAAGCGGCGGGGGCAGGGTGAATGGGTCGCTCATGGGGCGGCACATACCCTACCGCGAAGCCGAACGCAAAAAAATAAGTTGCCCGCGCTTACGCCATGCCGTACAAGGCGCGGCGAGGCCCGAAGCCTGCCGTGTCAGACCCCCGTTGTACTTAAGCCGCACAACCCCAACCGAGGAGTAAGACGTGACCACCCCCAGCCACATCACCTACACCCCGAACGCTGCCGCTCCTGCCTCCGTCACCGTGTCCACCAACGGCACCGCGCCCCTGGTGGCGTTCAGCCGCGAACAGGTTGACCTGATTAAGCGGACACTCTGCCCGCAGGACACCACCGACGACGAGTTGAAGCTGTTCCTGCACGTTGCTCGCGAGTCGGGGCTCGACCCGCTGCGCCGCCAGATTCACTGCACGAAGCGCAAGGGGCGGCTCGCAATCATTGCGGGCATCGAGGGACTCATGGCGCGGGCCTCTCAGCAGCCTGACTTCCGGGGCGTGCTGGGCAACACCGTCTGCCAGAAGGACGAGTTCCTCTTCGACGGCACCACCAACCGCGTAGTGAAGCACACGGTCAACCCGTTCGGCGAGCGCGGCTCACTGGTCGGCGCGTGGGCCACGGTGCTGCGCGAGGGGCTCACCCCGTACACGGTGCTCGTGCGCTTCGCGGAGTTCAACCAGACGGAGAGCCCCACCTGGAGGGCCATGCCGCACCAGATGATTCTCAAGGTCGCGAAGAGCCAGGCGCTCCGCGCCGCGTACCCGGAGCGGTTCGGCAGCGTCTATGAGCCCGCCGAGGCTGAGTCCACGCAGGAGGTCTTCAGCGCACCGGCCACCGAGGCTGCGCCGCTCCCGCCGCACAACACCGTCCACGGTGTGTTCAACAAGCGGGAGGTGGACGTGGTGGACGTTCTTGCAGCGGACGCCGAGGTGTCCGACGCGCACCTGACGCCCGAGGAGGAGGCGGTGGCGCACATCAACGAGTCACCCACCAGCGAGCACCTCCGGGGGCTCGTGGGGCTCATTCAACGGCTGGGTGTGGGCGCGAGCCCGCTCGTGCGGGACGCCTTCAAGGCGCGGCAGAAGGCTCTCAGCCGGGAGGGCAAGTAGCCATGCGACGGACAGCCCTTCGGCCTGGTGTTTCGGAGTACGCAACCGTAGAGCGTTGCCTCGTCCGCATGATGGGTGCTCGCTCTGGTCCGCACCTCCTGTCAGACGAAAAGTCGGCACGCGGTTACCGACTGATTGAAGCGGCAAGGAACCTCTTGCTGGCAGCCCAATACTCCGAGGTGGGCCACTACACCAAGCTGACGGCTCGGTTGGACGTTGTGCTGTCAAGCATTGAAAAGACGATGAAAGAGATTGGAAGGAAGGCTGGATAATGAGCAACCATCGTTGCGAGAACTGCGACCTGCCGAAGGCCACGCAGGAAGACTTTGACACCATCCCCGGCGGCGAGGGTGGGCACCTGTGCTGGGCCGAGTTCGGCACTGTGTGCGAGCCCGCACCGTGGCGCGAGCGTGCGCTGAAGGCCGAGGACCGCGTGCGCGGACTCGTGCAGACGTTGGCAGACCGCGCCGCCTACACGAGGGAGTTGGAGGTCAACGTGAAGCGGCTCGCGGACGAGCGCGACGATGCCCTCGGCGAGGTCGAGCGCCTCAAGAGCGCGTACCTGATGGGGCTGGCAACTGGGCTCGCCCAGGGGGAGGAGCCTGACCATGAGTAACCGTCTGTCCAACGTGCCCGCGCACGCGGTCGAGGCGTGGCACCTGTTGAACCTGTCCGATGCTCGGCACGAGGCGCTCCGCATCGTGGAGCAGAATCCCGGCCACACTGCTCGGGAGTTGGAGCGAATCACCGGCCACCGCAAGCTGAACGCACGCCTGTCTGAACTGCACCGGATGGGGCTCGTGCGCGAGGCGCGTATCCGCTACTGCACCGTGTCCAACCGGCAAGCGGTGGAGTGGGTCGCGGTGCCGGGAGCAGTGCCGATTCCGCTGGAGCGCAAGCCGACGGCCCGCGAGCGCATCGTGGCCTTGGAGGCCCAAGTGGCGCGGCTCCAGCGGGAACTCGACAGCGCGAACCAGAAGCTGTGGGACGCCATGAAGCGCGTGGGCGAACTGAGCAAGAAGCAAGAGCAGTCCTTTCTCGACTTCGGGGGTGACCTGTGAGTGACGTTCTTCTGCCGACTGCCAGCAGCCTGCCCAGAGCCATGAAGTGCCGCCCGAGCGCGTGGCTACCTCAGACCATCCAGCCTCGCGGGGACGCCGCACTGCGGGGCACGCACGTCCACGCCTTCCTGGAGCACGTCGGCACCCTCGGACGCGAGGCCGCGCTCGCGAAGGTGCAGGACGAGGACGCTCGCCGACTGTGCGAGGCGATTGACCTCGACAGCATCCCTGTGGCCGGGAGCGAGTGGGCCGGGGAGGTTGCCTACGAGTTTGACCTCGGCACGAACCAGGCTCGCGAGGTGGGGCGCAACCTCGGGCGCGACTACCCGCGCAAGCCGGGGTGCCTGTACGGCACTGCGGACCTCGTGGCTGTCAGCCGTGACCGCTCGGTCGTCTACGTCCTCGACTTCAAGACGGGCTATGCGGACCTCGGGGCACCGGACGCCTCCGAGCAGTTGCGCTTCCTCGCGCTCTGCGCGGCTCGGGTCTACGGTGCGCTCGACGCCCGCGTGGGCTTCGTCTTCGTGCGCGAGGACGGCACCTCGTGGACGAAGTGGGGGGACGTGTCCACGTTCGACCTGGAAGTCTTCGCCGCCGAACTCGCGGGCTTGCGCGAGGACGTAGAGAAGCGCCGGGGGGACTTCGTGGAGGGCTCGCACTGCCGGTACTGCCCTGCGTTCGCCCAGTGCCCGAGCAAGGTGACGCTGCTGTCCAAGATGCCCGAGGAGCCCACCGCACTCACCCCGGAGACTGCGGCGGCTGCGTGGGCGTGGCTGGAGAGGCTCCAAGAGGCGGCTGAGAAGGCACAGGGACTGCTGAAGGAGTTCGCCCGCGAGAACCCCTTCACGCTGCCCAGCGGGCTCGTGGTGGGGCCGGTGGAGGCGTCCAGGGACGAGTTGGACGGACGCATCGTCTTCGGGGTGCTCAACAGTTTCTATGGCCCCGAGGTGGCCCGCGCCGGGGTCGAACTGGAGGCGACGAAGAAGAGCCTCGACCGAGCCGTCCGCAAGGTCTACGAGGAAAAGAAGGCGGCTGGGGAGAAGGTGACGCTCAAGCAGTTGAACGAGCACGCCTTGGAGCAGGTCCGCATCACCGGGGGAGTCGTTACGAAGACGAAGACCGAGGTGAAGGCTCACAAGCCAAAGAAGGACTAGACTTTGTTGGGTGGATATGTTTCCACCCAACCCCTCCAGGAGAACGCAATGAACGAGTCCTACTACCCCCAGCACGCGCAGACTGTGCAGATTGAAACGCAGACGCCCGAAGCCGAGTTGTCCCGGCTTCGGATGCGGGTTGCCGTCCTTTCCGAGGCGCTCCGCATGGCCGAGGAGTTGCTGGCCGAGGACAACGTCAACGAATGCAAGGCGTGCCTGTTGCGGGCGCGGCTGGCAGACACCAACGGGAGCAAGGCATGAGTGACGACAGGCAGGAGAAGGCGCAGGAGTTGACGCGGGAAGAGTTCTTCCGGCGCAAACAGCATGACCTCTCTGGTCTTCCCCAAGGGCTCCGAATCACCATGCGGGGCGAGGTGAACCGTGGTCCCACCCCCGAGGTGGTCGCCATGTTCAAGAAGCACTGGCAGAAGTAGTCCAACCACAACCGGAGAGACACATGGCAAAGAAGAACGAAGCCGCAGAGGCACTGGCAGAGAAGATTTTCACCGTTGCCGCCGCCGACGAGGTTGCGAAGTTCGCGGAGGACTACGCGGGCGAAAGCCGCAGCGAGTACGCGGACGGGCTGGAGGCTCTCAAGGCGTACCTGTACGCGCTCGCGGATGCCGCCAGGGCGGCGGCTGACACGTTCGCCGAAGGCCCAGAGGAGGACGACGAGTGATTAGCCAAGAGCACGATTGGAAGGTCTGCCGCTGCACGTCCTGTCAGAGCATCGTGATGGACGTGGAGCAGGCCCGCCGCGAGGGCGCGGAGGATATGCGGACTCGCATCCTCGACTTGGCGAAGAAGTTCGGCGTGCCCGCAATGGCAGTCAGCTACCTCAAGGGGCTCGCTCTGCCCGAGGCGAAGTACAAGTGACGCTCGCCGACTTGAAGGCCGAGGCGCTCGTCCAGGTTGACCAGTTGCGCCGCGAGCGCGACGAAGCGCGGGCCGAGGTGGAGCGGCTGCGGAAGGCCAAGCACACGAACGGGTGCCGTCAACAGTCCGCGTACAACGCCGAATGCGTGTGCGGCGCGGACGAGGCGCAACGTGACCTGCTCCGCACCGTGGCCGAGCGCCAGCGGGAGGCGTGCGCGGCGGAAGCGGCGGGCGTGGCCTGCTACGGAAGCACGGACGAGGTTGAGGTGCGGGAGTCATGCGTGGCTTCGGTCCGCGCCACGCCGCTGGTGACGGAGGTGAAGCCGTGAAGACCGCCGACGTGGTGCAGGCTCTCATGGACTACGAGGACGGGCGGCTGGGCGAAGAGGAAACAGTCGCGCTCTTCCAAGTACTCATTGACACCGGCATGGTCGGCTCGATGCAGGGACACTACGGGCGCACGGCTCGGGAACTGGTCGCCGCAGGAGTGTGCAGCCCGCCGAAGCGCACGGTTGACGCCTCCTCGCGAGCATGAGAAAAACCCCGGTGTTTCCGCACCGGAGAGGCCCATGACGCTCAAGGAACTGGTTGAAACGCTGGCGAGCGATTGGAGCATCACGCAGAAGCAGGCTCGCGGCATCCTCGACAGCATCCGCTGGCACATCAACGACTTGGCCGAGGGCGAGGAGTTGCGCTGGCCGAAGCTGGGCGTGTTCCAGCGCAAGACAGGCGCTCGGAAGACCGTCTACCTTCACGGCAAGAAGTACTGCTCCTTCCCCGTGAGCAGAGTGACATTCCGGCACAGCCGGTCGAGGAACCCATGAGAGTCTTGGTTGCGTGCGAGTACAGCGGCGCGGTGCGTGACGAGTTCGCTAGGCTCGGACACGATGCTTGGAGTTGCGACCTCTTGCCCTCGGACGTGGGCGGAAAGCACATCCAAGGGGATGTGAGCGCAGTCCTCGGTGACGGCTGGGACTTGCTGGTGGCGCACCCGCCCTGCACCTACCTCGCAAGCAGCGGGCTGCACTGGAACAAGCGGGTGGAGGGACGGGAGGCGAAGACCGAGAAGGCTCTGGAGTTCGTGCGCCTGCTCATGGATGCGCCCATCCCGCATATCTGCATCGAGAACCCGATTGGACGTATCGGCACTGCCATTCGCAAGGCTGACCAGTACATTCAGCCGTATGACTTCGGCGACGATGCGTCGAAGAACACGGGGCTGTGGCTCAAGAACCTGCCGGTGCTTCGCGCCACGTCCTACTTCCCTCCGCGCATCGTGGAGAAGGGTGAGCACGCCGGGAAAGAGCGGTGGAGCAACCAAACGGACAGCGGGCAGAACCGCCTCGGTCCCTCCGAGGACCGCTGGAAGGAACGCTCGCGCACTTACCCCGGCATTGCGAAGGCAATGGCAGACCAGTGGGGGCGCGGAGGGCTGGTCGTCAGAACGAAGGACGGGGACCAGTTCGTCTTCGCGTGGAGGTAGCCGGTGGCCGCTCCAAGACCAGAGTGGAAGCGAGTGGTGTTATCGGCTGACTGCGACGAGGACGGCAACTGCCCGAACTGCGGAATCGACTATGCGGGCTGCGGCTGTCCCGGTCCAACTCAAGACGGATACGAATACACCGAGATTGACGGTGTGCTGTACGCAAAGCCAACAGAAGAGGATGAAGAATGAACTACCAGAACAAGAGTTTCTCGGTGACGATGGGCAACGTGAGTCAGGAGAACTGGGACCGCATCTTCGGGAAGAAGAAAGACCCGGAGGAGCAGCCCGAGCCGACGACGGAGGAGTCTCCGCTGCCTGACCTCTCCGAGCGCCAGTGCGCCGCGTGCCTTCGCCGCAACGGTTTGCAGTGGCTGGACTCGGGCCTGATTGAGTGTGGCTACTGCATGGCCCGCTTCCCCCAGGTGCGCGAGGAGCACCTCCTCGTGAAGGGCGAGGACGCCTGCACCTCGTGCGAGGGCACGGGCAAGCTGCGAACGCAGTTCAACGCATTCGCCTGCGGCAAGTGCGGCGGCACCGGCAGCAAGTCGCACGCACTCAAGATGGAAGCCGAAGAGGCCGAAGCCGAGCGCCAGCGGCAGGAGGAACTCCAGAGGCGCAAGGCAGAGGCGGCGAAATAGAGGTCCGTATGCCAAAGGGACTTGGCATCTGGTCGCACGTTCTCCCTGGCTACTACACAATGTCTCAGGCCCAAGCGGCTTTGGGGATAAGCCGAGAGTCTGCGCGAAACATCATTGAGGATATGAAGCCTCGCGTGAAGAAGATTGGATGCTGCTGCTTCGTCAGTGTTGACGATTGGGAACGATGGTGTTTGGACTTCTACAAGCCAGAGAAGGGCGAAGAGGAGAGGCGCACTCGGGTTCGCGGGGCGTGGAACTACCCGATGGGCATGGACGGAAAGCCCTACGGGGTCAGGATTCCCGAGGTTGAGTTCAACCACTTGAATGTGACGATGCACACAGCCTAAGACTGCTCGCGCCAGCCCTGCACATGGGCCTTCGCACCAGCCGGTGCGTCGAACACGAGGTACTTCACAATGGCTGCAATCACTCCCGTCCTCCTGGACTCCGGTGACGCTTCCGTCACTGTCTCTGCCGTTTCCACTGGTGCCGCTGACACCCTGTCCTTCGCGGACATTTCGTCGGTCCTGCCCGCCGCCGCTGCTTCCTCGCGCATCAAGGCGTTCCTCGATGCGGCGCGTGGCTCGGTGGCCCTGACGGTCGCCGCGCTCGGCAGCAACGGTGCCTGCGTGACGTGCGTGGGCTCGGCCACGTCCATCCCGGTGTTCGTGTCGGCTGACCGCACGTTCGCGGGGCTGGCGGCTGGCACCTACGCGGTGCGCCTGTCCATCAAGTACAGCGCGAGCAACTAGCCTGAGACTCCACCTCTTCGGGTGGTGAAAAGAACGGGCACCGGCCTCCTCCCCGAGCCGGTGCCCGTTCCCTTTTGTGCTAGGCAATGGGAATGGAACAGAAAAGCCTTGTCCCTCTTGCCCTGGGCGCAGCGGCAGTCGTTGCTGCCATTGAGTACCCCGTCAGCCAGCATTACGCGACGGTTCCGTCAACCACAACGGGCAAGCGGATGCTGATTGCGGGCGCAATGGCATTTGCGGGAGTGCTCGTGGCAGGCCACCTCATGGGGCGCTCCGCGAAGTAGCCGTGCCCACTTCGGACTCGGCGTTGTGGCTCGTGCTGACAGCCATTCTGGTGGCGGTCGCGAGCCTCTACGCGCTCGGAAGAGCGGCCTCTCGTGGCTTGGACGAGGACGACGAGCCCTAGATTGCCGCGCTCCGCTGGAACTTCTCAACGTCCTCGGCGGTGGGGTGGACGTACCGCTGCGTGGTGCTCACGTCAGCGTGGTTCAAAGCAGTCTGGATGGTGAAGAGCCCTGCCCCGTCCCGAGCCATTCGCGTTGCGTAGGCGTGCCGTAGGAGGTGCGGACGAAGCCCCTGTATGCCCGCTTTCTCGCCCGTGTCGCGAACCAGCAACCGCAGGGCTTCGTACTGGTTCTTCGGCCCGCCCCCGGCGAGTACTTGGCCCGCGAACTCCCACACGCCGCGCTCGGGGGGCTCGCCCACGCGCACCGCGCCCCGAGCCCTCGGAGCCTCCAGCAACTCCTCCAGGAGCGACTTTAGCCGCGACACGCGGATGCCCTGCTCGACGCCTCCCTTGCGGAGGACGACGAGTTCCCCGGTGCGGACGGCACGCTTGACGGACTCGCGCTCCAGCCCGCACACCTCGGCGGCGCGGAGCCCGAGCAGCAGAGGCAGCAGAGCCATGACGCGGGTGCCTCGTGGGAGTTCCGCCGCCGCAGCCTCATAAGCCCGTGCCTCGTCCTCGGAGGGGCTCTTGACCACCTTGCGGACCTGCCAGCGCACTGGGAGCGCCTTCGTCACCCAGGTGGGGTCGCCACCGGCCTCGGCCACGCGGCGGCGCATGGCGGCACGCAGGACGGCACGCATGGGCTCATTCCACCTCTGCACCTTCTCGGGCAGGGTGGACGTGATGGTGCCGCTCGGGAAGACGCGGGCGAGCACGTTGGAGTACAGCCGCTCGGTTTTCGGGGACAGTGGACGCACGGCAGGGACTATAGACGGGCCTGCCTGCCCGCCTGGGCGGCTTTCGCGGTGTTCTTGACGTACTGGGAGGGGCTGGCCCTCTTCTTCGCTCTGGTGGCCTTCTGCTGCGCCGGGGAGAGGGCTTGCCACGCAGTCTTCGGCAGGTACCTGTCGCACCGCAGGGAGCCGCCGGGGAGCCGCTTGCACGCCTTCTTGAGTGCTCCAGGGGCGGTCTGCCACTCCTCGGCTGTCCACTTCGTCAGCTTGCGCTGTGCGCCTGTCTTGCGCCCGCAGTAGCCGCCCCCGGCGTCCCGGTACAACTTGCCCGCCAACTGCATGGCCCTGGCCGAGTGCCGCCCCAGGCGGTCCACCGCTTCCTGTTTAGCGGCGGTCCACAACTTCGGGTTGGTGCGGCCTTCGACGCAGGGCATGGTCAGCAGCGTATCAGAGGCCGGTCAACCACGCCCCGGAGTGGCCTGCGAGCGCGTCTGCCTTCTTGCAGATTTTGTCCACATAGCCGGGGTGGAACGTGACGCTGTCGAGCGGCTGCTTTGCCAGCACTGCCTTTGCCACGCGCCCCGCGCCTGCGTTGTAGGAGGCAACCATTGCACGGTCGAGGTCCGCGCCCGCGAGGCCGGGACACTTCTGCTTCAGCGTGGCTCGGCCACTCAGCAGCAGCTTGCACGCCTGGTCAAAGATGCGAGCGGGCTCCTTCCACGCGCCGCTCTTGCAGAAGTCGAAGTGCGCCTCGTAGTCGAACTGGAGGAGTCCGCAGCCCCAGCCAGTGCTCGTGGGCACCCACGCATCCACTGGGCCTGCGATTTTTCGAGCCTTGATGCCGTCCGCGAGGCGGCGGCGCTCCACGCCGGGGAGCGGGAAGGACTTCATGCGGGCGTCACGCTCGGGCGTGCAGGGCCGCGCAATGTAGTCCCCGGAGCCCGCAGGCCCAGGCGGCTTGAGTGCGAGTCCGAAGTTGCTCTCGGCGTAGCAGATGCCCAGCAGGAGATAGGGCGGCATCTTGTGCGGAGCGCACGCCTTCTCGGCAATGTCCACGAGGTACTCGGTGTCCTTCGGCAGCGGCGAGGCGAGGTGCAGTGCCATGACTAAGCCTTTCCCTTCTTCTTCGACACCTTGAAAGCCTTCTCAAGTTTCTCCAAACGCTCTTCCAGCACGTCGGGCTCAAGCCCCCCGAGCGTGGGTGCCTCTGAGCGAACCTGCTCAAGGCTCTTGGCGACCTCGTCCAGCTTCCGCATGGCCCCCTCCAGACGCTCGGCAACCTGAGACAGTTTCGCGTCGAGCGCCGCCCGCTCGGCCTTGCAGGCACCGTGCTGGTCGTCGCCGCGCTCGATGCGGGCCATGTTCTCCTCGTGCTTGCGCTTGCTGTGCTCGGAGTAGAACTTCCACGCCGCGCCGCCCCCGGCGACGGCAACCACCGCCATGAGCACGGTGAAGCCGTTGGTGTCAGCCGCCTTCGGCAGTGCCGCTTGCAGGTTGGCGGGAGCCGCCACGAGCGCCTCGACGCTGGGCACGCCACCGTCAGGAATGAGGGACAGGAGGGACTCGGGGGTGGAGGCAGGGACAGTCTCTTCTACAACTTCAAGGGGTGCGGTCGTCTTCACGTTGTTCTTCCGGGGAGTGGGGTGGGGTGCCTCTTGTTCCTCTTCCGGCTCCACGGTGTACAGCACGAAGCCGCTCTCGTTCTTGAAGTTGCAGCCTGACACTTCCTCGGGCTCCAAGTGCGCGAGGTTCACGAGTTCACCCGCCTCTATCACACAGGCATCTGCCGCCTGCCGGTCGAGCACTTCCTGTCGCTCAAGGACTCGGCTGGGCATTGGCCTTCACCTGCGAGCGGACCTCCAGAAGCACCACCACCTCAATGGCAGCAACAACTGCAAAGGTGCTCCATGCCAGCCGCCTCGGCTGTCGAGTGCCGGTCAACCACAGCGCGGGCGCGACAATGGCGGCTCGCTGAAGCATCGAGCCGAACACTGCGTGCCACGCCCCAGGTTGGCCGGTCCAGACCTTGGTTGCCGCCTGTACTGAGGGAAGGGTTGGCTGGGTGGGTTGCATGAAGCCCTCTCACGGTGCGAGTAAGGTACCCACGGCTTACGCGAGGATTCAATGACTCCAGGACTGACGCTGTACGGCAGACGCATCCCGTGGTGGCAACTGGCGCTCGCCGGGGCGGGGCTCTACCTTCTCTTCCGGGGAGGCAAGGCTATCGCCACTACGCTCGTGGGCATCCGAGACAGGGCGAAGTGGAGCCGTGGGCTCTATGACGCTGTTGGACGTGTTCTTCCGCAACTCGGACCTACGTCAAAGGCAATCATCGTCGCGCACGGTGCCTTTGAGAGCGGCTACGGAGTAGGTGCGGGAGCCAAGTGCAACAACATTTGGAACATCACCACCGGCAAGGCGTGGATGGATGCTGGAAAGCCGTGGTGCCCTGGGCCTGACACTGAGTACTTGCCTGACGGCACCGTGGTGAACATTCAGCAGAAGTGGCGCAGCTACCCGAGCACAGAGGCGGCTGTGAAGGACTATTGGGACTTCCTCGGCAGTCGAGCAAGCCTGAGAGCCGCTCGCGACGACTTGGAGGCGGGCGACCTCTCCGGGTTCGTCTACAAACTCTACTCGGCGAAGTACTTCACGCTGCCTGCGGACCAGTACCTGTCTCGCATGACGGGGGTGCTCAACAAGGTGCAAGGCTACCTGTCCTAGCGCGGCACCTTGCAAGCCTTCGGCTGGTGTCCCCAGTTGCGGAGGGCGACCACCAGTTTCTCGGTGCAGCCCCACTTGCGCCGCATACCGCTCATGCGCGTGTTGAAGCTGTTGACGCGGCGGGCGTAGGTGCAGTCCTTCGCCGACAGCGGCTTCCCGGCTCGAACCTTCTCAGCGAGAGCCGCGAGCGCCGGGAGTCGGCGGCGCGTGGACTCAAACGAGGCCCGCTTCGCTCGTGGGTCTTTCGCCCAGGCGCGAATCTCGGTCGGGCTCATGTTGGTGAGCCGCTTGAACGTGGAGACAACCTCGCGAGGGCAGGACTTCATGGCAGGTCAAACAGACGCTTGCAGTTCACAATGACAGAGGGAATGTCTGGCACTGCTGGAGGTCCCACGACGGCAGGGAAGTGCTCCAGCGAGGTGTTCGTTCCCGTCGTCATAAAAATCCACTCAAAATACTGACCGGCATTCAGCGCAACCTCAATCTGTAGGAAGGGGCAGGTTCGATTGTTGTTGTTGCCCATTTCAAAACTGGTTCCGCTCCTCGGAACATTCACTCCGTCAATCCGAGCCCAGAACGTGATGATTACCGTTCCGCCGCCCGTGTGGAGAATCTGCGGGGACACGTCGAGCGAGTAGATGCCGCTGACAGGTGCGGTGATGCGGGTTGGACGGAGGGTTACGGGGTCGTTGACGACCGTCACTCCTCCAGCCAGTTCCACGGTGTTCAACTGAACCGCCAGTGGCACGTTCGGAGCAAGAGCCTGGTCCGTCGAGTCAGAGAAGACTCCGTACACGCCCGAGCCGCCACCCGCACCAGCGACATAGCCCTGCCAGTTGACCGGCGTGGCTCCGACAGCGTGGATGCTGTGGTCATACTCGCAGCGGAAGTTCGCCGAGGCCGCGCCCGCGCTCCCGTTTGTGAAGGTGACGCTCGTGGTGGTGGTTGCGGTGACCGCAATGGGGCTTGCGCGGTCGCAGACGACCTGCGTGGGGACAACACCTTGGTTGTTGTAGTTGAGCCCGTGGGCGACGGTAACGGACGCGCCCGCGCCGAGCGGGCCTACTGCAAGGACGTTGACGAGTAGGGGTGCCATGACGTGTCAAGGTTGCAGACGTTGAAGCCCGCTGCAACCCGTGGCACCGTGCGCTTCAACGGAGGCTTACATGGCGGCGATTACTGGACACCTGGAGCGGACCCCCAAGCAGATTCGTGAGGACGAAGGCCCCGGAGCGCCGGGGACGGAGGAGTCTCCAAGCGGGAAGTTCAATGGATTTGGCGCGAGCAGCACGAAGCCGACGATGGAGCAGAAGCACGCCAACCTGACACGGATGGTGTTCGGTCGCCGCGTGATTGAGGAAACGCTGGCAAAGACGAAAATCACGCTCCGCGAGGACGCAGGGAAGTACTACTTCTACCTTGACCCGCCGCTTCGCGCAGACGTGATTCCTTGGTCGCCCGCGCCTGCGAAGCCGAAGAAGGACGAACTGCTGGACGACCCAGACCTCCCGGTCGCTGGGAAGTACCCCCGGCTCTCGCTGTGGGGGCTCGCCGGGAAGATGGGTTGTCCGACGTGGGACATTCCTGCGGGAGCGGCTGCGGTTGGCGGCGCGTGCCCTGGGGCTCAGAGCGCACAGACTGTCATTCTCAAGAGCGAGCGCGAGAAGTACTTGGACAAGTCTGGCGCTATCAAGGACGTTCGCGCCTACGAAAAGGGCGACCTCAAGGGGAAGGAAGGGCTTGTCCGAGTTCCCGGCACTCCGGGTGAGAATCCAGGGTGGGGCGAGATTGTCCCTGTGAAGATTGAGGATACAATCTGCGGCTCCTGCTACGCCTATGTTGGTCAGTACAGCCAGCCGAACGTGCAGGGTGGCGAGATTGCGCGGTACTGGTGGATTCGCGCAATGCTCGACTCGGGTCAGTCTGACATTCTGGAGGACGTGCTGGTCCGAAGCATCCTTGCCAACAAGTACCCACTGACTCCGTATGAGTTCAACGGAGGGCCTCTCAAGCCCGTCCGCATTCATTCGTCCGGGGACTTCTTCTCGGAGAAGTACCTGCGTGCGTGGGTCAACGTGGCGAATCGCGTCTGGAGTATCGACCGAACTGTCCGGTTCTGGGCTCCCACGAGAATGTGGGTGCGGCCTGGTTGGAATGAGATTTTCAAGGAAGAACTGGGGCGGCTTGAGGGGAACAACCTCATGGTGCGGGCGTCCGCGTATCACTTCAACGACCCTGCACCTGGGAAGTTGCACCCGAAGAACGCCGCTGGCTCTTGCTCCATCTACGAACAGGACGACAAGCGAAAGCGAGGGCAGCAGGACGAGCGGTATGACATTTCCTGCCCCATCTATGACGGAGACTTTCCGGCTGGAGAGAAGACGTGCGCGGCTGCTCCAGCCCCCAAGGGCAGCGGTCGAGAGGGCCAGCGGGGATGCCGTGCGTGCTGGATTATGAAGGACGCACGAGTCAACTACCAGGCCCACTTCTAGGAGAATGCCATGCGCCGCTTTGCCGAAGCCGAACCTGTGAAGCCAAAGAAGTTCAAGGAAACCAAGAAGGCTCTGCGAAACAGGAAAGAACTGGAGGCACTGGTTGCCAGCGGAGTGGCTCCAAAGGCAATCACTGTCACTGTTCCGCAGGAGCGGCAGCAGAAGTACAAGAAGTCCTCCTACGGTCCTGCACTGATTACCGAGGAGTACGTCCCGCAGATGGTGACTCGGGCGAAGAACATCACAATCAAGACCCTCAACCCCTGCAAGCCCTCGGCGCGTGCGGGGACGAGCCGAGAGTGTCAGGTTGAACTCACGTTCCTGTCTGAGCGAACGGCTCAGTTCGTGTCAAAGCGGAACGGCGGGATGCGCGTAGACCCTGGGCCATACATGAGGGTCTGCCTTCGTCCCGAGCAGCCGGGGCGGCTGATTCCCATCCGTGACCCCATTGAGGCGAAAAACTTCGCGGAGCAGTACTGCCGCTGCACGAAACGCAGCGACACCACCAGCGAAGCCTGCTTGCGCGTCGGGCAGGAAATGTCCCGAGCGGCCTTGGGCCGCGCAACGCCCCGTCGTCGCCGTCGCCGGTAATGCCTAGCCTCCCGCCCTACCTGGTCCGCGACACAGCAGCCGCGAAGCGGCGGGCGCGGGAGCAGCAGTACCTCAGAATCCTCGCTCTCTTGCGCGAGGGATTGTCTCAGAGCACTATCCAGCAGCGACTGTCCGTTTCGGGCAGCACTGTCCACAGAGTTGCCCGCCGAATGCGCGGGACGAAAGGAACATGACAATGCGTCGGCGTTACCGTGGGTTTGGAGAGCAGTCCGCGTCTGAGGTTCAGAAGATTCAGGAGGCGGGCGGCAAGTGCGTGACGTTCAAGCGTCCCGCAAAGGGCGAGAAGGCTTACTCGGCAGAGGAAAAGGAGAAGAAGCACTCGGTGTGCTTCCGCGTGCGCGGCAAGAAGGACACCGCGACCACCTACAACCCTGCAACCTTCAAGCGTAAGGGCAACAAGAAGGCCCTCACGATTGGCTGTCAGCGCATGAAGGGGAATATCAAGTACTCCGAAGCCAAGAAGTCCAAGCTGCGGGCCGCTTGCAAGGAACTCGGCGTCAAGATTTAGGCTGCGTCAGCCACGCCCAGTGCTCGCTGCTGCTCCAGCACTCGCTGGACGCAGCGGCGGCACAGGGAGCGGCTGTCCATGTTGAGTTCGTACTCCCCGCTCGCGACCGGCTCGACCCAGTGTCCATTGCGGGTGCTCGCATTGCGGCAGTAGGACACCCCGCCACGCGCCCAGAAGGCGTGTAGCAGGGTGCGCGAGGGCCACCGCCGGTACTGCCAGCGGATGGTGCGCCGGGGGCTCACGAGCCCCTCTTCGGCTTGTGAGCGGCCTCCAGGAGCGCGTCTTCCTCCGGGGTGGTACGCCCGAACGAGCCCTTCCTCGACAGCTTGGACGCCTCCCAGAGCGCCAGCGAGCGCATCCAAGTGCCGAGCGGCATCCCGCCCGTGGCCCGCTCGCACAGTGCCCGCTCGGCGGCAGAAAAGTAAACCAGCAGCGGCTTGTCCCTCCTGCGCGGCCCGTTAGCCATTACCGAGCCTCCTCGGGCTTGAGGGTGTCGAGGGCCAGGGGGCCGCGCTTCAGCCGCTCCTGCGCCCGCTGGAGGGCCTTGTCGAGGTCTTTGACGGTGACTGCCGACTCCAAGCGCACCAGTTCCCGACCGTCCTCGGACTCGATGATGAGCGTGGGGGTCGCCATGATGCCGTAGGCGTCAGCCCACTCGTTGGCGTCCTGGTACGGCACGCCTTTCTTGTCGGCGAGGCACAGCCGCAGCACGGTGACCTCCGGGTGCGCGGCGGCGAACTTCTCCAGCGTTTTGGCCTTGTCCATGCCGAGACAGGGACCGCAAACGTCGGAACCAAAGCGAAGGAGGCGGAACTGGGTCTTAGCGGACGAGGGCATGGTCGATTGACTCCACGAGAGCGCGGGTGGCCCTCCAGGTAGCAGACGCGGACGCTGCGTCAAAGCGTGGCCGGTCAAGAACGTCCCGGCACATCTCAAAGGCTCGGCGACGGGCGAGCAGCAACACCTCCTGCTCGCGCTCCTTCGCCCGCTTTTCCGACAGGTCAGAGGACAACTGGTAGACGAACGCAAACATCAGCGGCACCACGAGCATCAGCAGTTCCATGTTCAGTGCTCCAAGCGAAAGGGAATGGGGAAGAACGGCGGCTGCTGGAGCCCCGCGAGCACGCGGAGTTCATGCGTCACGAGGCCCAGGTACACCTCGTCCAAGCCGTCCGAGTTGCCTGCGAGGAAGGGGTTCGGAAGCCACTCCTCGGCCTCGGCCCGCAACAGCACGCGGGCGACCTCGGGGACCGTCAGCGGCTGGTGGTCGCCCATGCCGAGCAGCAGCCGAGAGGAAGACAGCCGCAGCACGTCTTCTACGCGCACGTCAACGTCCTCGCGGACATAGGCGTGCAGTTCAGTTCCCAAGTACTGCGACAGGTCAACGGTCTGCATGGGTGTCCTCCAGTGCCGCGAGCGCCTTGCGCTCGGCTTCTTCACGCTGGGCCTTCTCCTGAGAGAGCACCGTGAGTGCGTGCGCCGCGTGCGCCCGCCACGCCTTCTGCCGCTGCTCGTAGCTGGAGAATGCGAGCACCGGCTGCAACGCCACCTTCACGTCGAGCGCCGCGTGCTCGACCTCCCGAAGAATCCGCAGGGCTCGCCTTGCGTAGGCTCCCTGCCGGGACGGGTGGAGCCGCTGGCCCGCCTGCAACTCGGCCACCGCCGCGAGCGCCGCGAGCACTGCGGTGGTCAGGCCCAGGTGGGCCTCTTGATACGCCTCTTTCCTCTTCGTCTTCGCCATGTGGTTCTCTCCGGTTAGTGCTGCGCTGCGAGCGGGAGAATATGCACTCCCCCAGCGGCTGCAAGTTTTCAGTTGTTGCGGTCGTACCAGCCTGCGGCGGTTCGAATGTCCCTCCGCAGGAACCGCGTTCGCTCCCGAACGTCCCAGTACGGGATGGTTCTCAAGTATGCGACGACGGACTTGAGCGTGGGGCGGCGGGCGGGCTTCTTTGTGGGCTTCTCGGCGGGCATGACAGTCCTCGTGGTGCGGGTGGGACTACGGGAAGAGCACTTCGTCCAGGGCAATGCCCACGCGGGACAGGCGCAGGTCGGTCGCCTCTCGGACTTCGCTCGGGTGCGGCGCGGAGTTCGCGTAGCGGGTCGAGCACAGGACCGCGTAGGTGCTTTTGCCCCAGTTATTGAACAGGCACAGGTCGAAGCCAGCCCGCTGCATATCCTCGCGGAACTGGGCCTGCGCCGGGGTTTCGTTGGTGAGCAGTTCAAAGGGTTCCATGACTACCTCCACACGCGCTCGATGTAGGCGTAGGGCTTCGTGCCACGCCGCGCCTGCTGCGGCGTCCTCCAGACGTGCCAGACGTGGAGCGGGTCACCGTGGACGACTTTTGCGCTCCAGCCGTTCGCCAATGCTTTCGCGCCTGCGAGCGTGCGGGCCTTCTGCGGCGGTTGGTCGGTCTTGAGATAGACAATCTTGTAGGGCATGGCTCAGACCTCCTCCCCGGCGTTGAGTCGCTGCGCGAGCGCCTGGGCCTCCGCGAGCGCCCGCCGGTACGCGCACCGCTCCGTGCGGCCCACGTTCAGCCGCTCCCACGTTTCCACCACGCGGACCACTCCCTGTGCCCGCTCGCTAATCATCCGCACGCGCTCGACGTGGTCGAGCACCTCCAGGACCGCCACCCGCTTGTACTGCCCCCAGCAGGAGTTCGGCATACAGGCGGCTGCGGACTGCACGATAAACTTGCTCATGTGTCTCTCCGGTTGACTGCGTTGCACTGCGGTGGTGGTGGCGGGAGTTTCAGCCCTCCCGCCAGTGGCCCTGCTACTTCAGCAGCCCCAAGGCTTCTGCCGCCTCGCGCAGGCTCGTGGCGCTCGTGACGACCTGGGAGAGTTCAGCGGCGTTGCGCCGGTCCTCCTGAGTCTCCCGCTGGTCGCGCTCATTCGGACGCCCCGGCAGGTACTGCACCGCGAACCGGCCCGTGCGCGGGTTGAAGAAAGCCTCGAAAGTGCGTCCACCGTCGTTGAAGACGATTGAGTTGGGGGTGGGACGGACAGCGGCGGCGGGCTTCGTGGGGTTGTGCATGGTGGTCATAGTCGGAAGACGCGGGTGGATATTCAGTCTGACAGCTACTCCGCAATGTCCCCACAGTCGGGGTCCAGCCACGCGCAGTAGTCGCAGACCTCCAGCATCACCTGGCGCACCCGCTCAACTCGCTCGCGGTGCTCGCGGGCCGCTTCCGCGTAGGCGTCAGGCCCCTGCGGGTAGTAGTCGCGACCGTGGACGGTCATGGCGGCGAGCGCGTTCACGGCTGCGTCGAGCGCGTTGTACGCGGCCAGAGCCTCCTCGTGGAGGTTCTTCTGGCCGGAGCCGTTGAGGTGGATGGTGGGCAGGCGCATGACTCAGGGCTCCTTCTTGGTGCGGCGGGTGGACACCTTGTCCTCGGGCTTGAAGAGCAACTCGGAGCGCCAGGGCGGGCCGCACACATCGTCCACCACGAGCATGATGCCGTAGGGCTTCTGGCCGGGGCCGAAGGAGCGCGGGACGCGGTCGAGCACCTCGCGCATTCCGTTGCTGGTCAGGATGCGGTCGCCCACGCGCACGTTGCGGGCCTGGATGGTCTTGCAGTCGCTCATGGTCAGTTGTCCTCTGCGGTGACGGTGGTGGTGGTCGCGACCAGTTGCTCGCGGGTGAGCACGCCAGTGGCGTACAGGTGGTTGAGCACGCGCTTTGCCTCGCTGCCGTTGCGAACGTCACAGCCGACGACCTCAGACAGCACGTCGAGCGCGTTCTCGGGCAGCAACTCCAACGACTCGACCAGGGCCGCGTAGCCGGGGTGGGCCGGGGGGACGTGTCCGTGGCCGCACTCCAGCGAGCGCGAGCCCCGGCTCACGAAGAACTTCATCCCGGCGACCCACGCAATGCGGCCAGGGTCATACTTCTCTCGCCGGTCGAGCAGCGGGTTCTTCACGTTGCAGGTCAGGACGTAGCGGCGGCTCGTCAGCAGGGTCATGGCTTAGTTCTCCTTCTTGCGGGTGGCGAGAATCTCGGCGAGCACGCTGAAGCCGAGGTCGGTGAGGCTGTAGGTGGCCCACTGCGTGTGCGTGAGGGTCATGGTCAGGCTCTCCCTATCCGGCGTTGACGATGTAGCCCTTGAGTTCCCGAGCGCACGCCTGCCGCCACTCCTCGGGCCGGTGCGCCTGCTCGCGGGGCGGCTCCCACCCGAGGATGCCGTCGTCGCTGTAGAGGCACAGCCGCGCCGCCAAGGCGAGGTCAGCGGGGAGCCGCTGGTAGCGGGGCCGCTCGCAGTCTTGCTCGTCCAAGACCTGCTCCAGCGCAGCGGCCACGCACTGGACAACGTCCGCGTCGAAGTGGAGCGCGGACGCGCTGTCAGGGTTCATCAGGTCACAGGTGCAGGGGTTGCTCGTGCAGGTCGTCATGGCTCTCTCCGGTTCGGGTTCGCTGCTGTAGACGTAGACGGCGGGTGGATATTCTCCTGACAGCTACATCTGCTCCCAGCAGTCGCACTCCTCCGTGGAGCCACAGAGGTCGCAGTACTCGCACTCGCAGCCGTTCTCCGGGTCAATCTCCTGCTCGCACTCCTCGCACAGCGGGCGCGGCGTCAGCCGCAGGGAGGGCACGTTGCCCTTGAAGTCCCGCCACGCCTCTCCGCCCACGAGGCGGGCCTCTGCCAAGGCGGCTGCTTCGGTGCGGTGTTGCGAGTGCAGGGTGCGGCCCAGCGTGACGCTGTAGGGGTAGTGGCGCATGGCTCTAGCCCTCCACCGGCATGACCACCACGAGCCCGCCGCAGCCGTCCCAGCGGAGGCGCAACCTCGTGGCGCGGACCACGTCCTGCGCGTCCGGTAGGTCATAGCCCAGGCGCTCGTAGGGGTTGTGCCCCATGTGGCACTGGACGGAGGGCAGGACGTAGCCGTCGCGGGTCGGGTGGTCTTCCACCGTGAAGCCTGCGCGCTCCATGTCGCGGATGAACTGCTGGGCCTTCGTGTACGGGCGGCGGGTGCTGGGCATGGTTGTCTCCGGGTTAGGGCTTCTGCTCGTGGGCGTAGTAGTGCGCGGCGAACTCTTCGCTCGTGAACGACTCGGCGTCCTTGCGCTTCTTGAGTGTGACCTTGAGGCCGCACACTGGGCACTGCTTCACCCAGTGCTTGCCTTCCTGCTGCATGGGGACGAACGGTATGGGCTTTCTCATGGTTTCTCCGGTTGGCTGCGGGTTGACGTGGTAGCGGGAGGTCAAAGGCCCTCCCGCGAGTGGCCTAGAGGAGGTCAATCCCGGCAACGTAGGCGTGGCCGGTTTCCGTGCCGCGCAGGCCGGGGCGGTGCGGGCGCGTGACGAGGTACAACCACCCGTACTCGACCGCGTACCCGCTCACCGTGACGAACCCGAGGGGCTCGCCGTCGTTCCAAGTCTGCGGGACGAAGACGTACTCGCCCACGGCAGGGGGCGGCTTGGGGTGGCTCCACTTGACGGTGCTCGTGATGCGAGCGTCCGGGTGGCTTCCCGTCATGTGGACGTAGCGGCGCGGCAGCTTGGTCGTGGCTCCCTCGGGGAGCGGCTCGGCGGGGGTCAGGGTCTTGCTGGGCATGGTCGTGTCTCCGGTTGTGCTGCGTGGCAGTCGCTACTTGACCCACTTCGTGGACTTGGGCTCGGGCAGTCCGAAGAGGAAGCCGGGGCCGTTACCCTCGGAGTCCCGGCTCACCTCCACCACCGTGCCGTCGTCCAGTTCAAAGTAGGGGAAGCCCTCGTCGTTCACTCCAATGCGGTTGATGGTCTTCCCAACCAGCCCGCACAGATACCGCACCATCCACCGCTTGCTGTCCGCGTCCATGTTCTCTCCGGTTCGTTCTGCGTGCCGTGCTGCGTTCGTCAACTGTCCCAAAGAACGCACGGCCAAGGTGGATATTCACCCGTCTTTTTTTCAACCCCCACCTCGAGCCAGACCTGGCCTAGCCAAGTCCGCAATATTACTATAGTATGCGGTATTCGGACTAATGTGTACTTAGTCCTCCGTAAAAAAGTGCGAGAATGCCCCGGCGCGAGGCTGTTTCGGCGGCTGCTGGGGGCTGCTCGCGGCACGTCCCGGCGTGCCGGGAACCTCCCCGGGGCGTGGCGCGGCGAAATCCTCTTGACGCGGAGGTGTGACCTAGGCCACGCACGCACGGGCGCTCCACAGAGGCCCCAGAAGGCCCTAGGAACGCTCAGTAGGGGGCTGGAGGTGCCGAGGTGGCCCCGGCGGCTCGGCGAGGCTCCAGAGCCCGCCTAGGCCCGTCTGAGGGCGCTCGCAGTCAGTTGTGGACGCTGCTCGGGGACTGTCCGCTGGGCTCCGGGGTACAGCAGCGAGGTCAGCGTCCAGGGCTGGACCCGCTCCACGAACAGGTTCGGCCCCGCTATCCGGCGCAACTCCCGCAGGGCCGCTCCGTAGTCGCCGACGTACTCCAGGACGTACTGCACGAGCACCACAGCAGAGTCGTCCGCGAAAGGGAGCGGCTTCGTAACGTCGGCTCTCAGTGAGTTGGGGCAGGAACTACCGGCGAGGTCGATGGTCACGTCCCCGCAGCCCGCGCCCGAGGTCATGCCACCGTCAGGAGCGCCAACCAGCACGAGGGGCTTGCCCAGGGCATCCGCGAGCGCACGGGCCTCGGCGAAGGACTGCACGCGCCTCACGTTGCGCCTGTGCCACCAATAGGCTTCCCAAGCGGCCACCCCGAGCGCGACTTTTGCCCACGTCTGCATGACTCTCACAGTACCGCAAAAAGAAGGGGCTGACTCCTAGCATTGAGGAGTCAGCCCCTGGAGCGGACAACCGGAGAGGGAAAGCCCGCGCCTAAACTACGGCTTGATGCCCATATCCTGGACGTTCACAATCAAGTCCGAAGATGAAACCGCGAAGCCGATACGAATAGCGCGGTAGCCGCTGGTGACTGCGCTGTAAGCCGCCAGCCCGCCCGTGTCGCCCAGGTAGTACGGGACGCCGGGGGTGAGCCCCGCGAGCCCACCGACAACACCATGCGTCTGGAACGAGGCAATGGCCGTAGGAGCCGCCACAGCCGCAGCAACGCCAACCACACCAGCAGTGGTCGGGTTAGACGCCGCTCCCTTTTCAACAGTACCGATGCCCGAAATGATGACGGGGTCGCCGAGAGCAACACCCGCAGAGGTCTGAATCGAGTTCAGCCCGATTGCGCTGTGACCGTGAATGCTGATGATTCCGTTGCCCGTCAGAGCGTTGAGGTTCGCGGCAGTGACGTTCGCCGACACCGCGCTCCCGTTCACCTTGAAGAGGCTCGGGAGGCCCTCCACGTTCAAGCCGTTGGCGTCGATGGACAACTCGTCCGTCGAGGCAACGTCGATTTGCAGTTCCGTGCCTGAGAACTCAAGGCCCGACACCGTTGCAAGGTCAACGGAGAACACCGTACCGGCAAGAGCAAGACCGTTGCCCGCCGAGTAAGTCGTCCCGCCGCCGAACTGCGCGAAGGTGAGCAGGGTTACGTCAGGGGTGATGGGGTTGTTGGTCGTCAGAACCCACTGCGTCCCGGCGTACACCGTCCCCTGCATGACGAACATTGCCATGCCGTCTTGGAGAACGTCACTGGTGCGAGCCCACGCGCCTGCGGTGTCTACATCGTAAACACCGTTCTGCGCGGCACTGGTGCCCTGCTGCTGGTTCGTCAACAGGACGCGGTCGCCCGTCGTCAGGGCCACCCCGTCAACCGTCGCATTGCCTGACGGGTTGATGTAGCTGGTGGCAACGGCAATGACCGGCTGAATCCACGAGGTGCCGGTGTTGACCAGGCTGTCCACATAAAACTTGGACGCAGCCGCAGTGGGACCGGACGGGGTGTTCGGCAGTCCCGTAATGTCCGCGCCGTTCGTGGTCAGCGCAACGCCACCAACTCCGTCCAGTTCAATCTTGCCCAGATTCTGGACAACGTCAGTGCTGATGGTCGGCTGGATATAGCCGCCAGTGGGATTGATTGTAGTCAGCTTGATGTTCGCCATGTGCTTGCTCCGATGCTTGGGTGGTGAGGGTTAGAGAATCTTGTGAAGGAGTCCTGTGTCTCCGTCAAATGTGTACTCGGACAGCTTGATGCCCAGGCGAGCCTCGGCAGACTGCATAGCCTCTTGATACTGCTTGTTTGCGTCTTCGATTGAGGACATTGCTGTCCGCAAGTCCCTATCCAGCTTCGACAGATTGTCCTGCGGGTCTATCTGTTTCAAGTAGGACGCCCGAGTGATGTTCGCGAGCGTGTAAGACTTGCTTGCCCGCTCACGCTCAGAGTGAAAAAGACGCAGACGCAAGACCTCCAGTTCGGACAGGTACAGTTCCTTGATGGGAGCAACCTCGGCTTCGCTCGGCTGCTGCTGGTTCTTGCGGGGACGCCCCGGCTTGCGCTTGGGCTTGTCCTGCTTCTTTTCTTCAGTCGGCTTGTCCACTTAGGCACCTCTTATCGTCCGGTCACGCAGGAAGCGGAAGGCTTCGTAGTACCGGAAGAACTCGCTGGTCATGTACTCCACCTCGGCGGAAGACGCCTCTGCCTCGCCCAGGTCAAACTCAAAGAAGGCGCGGTTGCGGCTTTTGACCTCTACGCCGAGCAGCCGCTTGCCCTTCACGATGAAGTAGGCAGCAAGCCCGATTTTGTCGGTGCGGAAGGTGCTAGGCATAGTCCCGCAGCACGGGCAGGCCCACGCTGACCTCCACGCCTTGGGCGTCTGTTGCAACGCCGATGGGCTGGAGGACGACATACCCAGAGCCCGAGGCAGATGCGAGGGGCGGCACGCCCACCACGAGGCCCGAGAGCCCCACCCACGCCTGGTCGCCCGCAGTCAGGGCCACCGCACTGCCCGTCAGGTCCGCAATGGCGGCTCGCTGCACGGTGCAGGACGTTGCGCTGGCCTTTGCTGTGATGATTCCCACGGCAGGCATCTTGGAGTCGTCTGAGGGGTCCGCAGTCGCCACTTGGACAACACCCGCCACGGTAGGGCCGGTGATGTACACGCAGGCACCCACAGCGTCCCCGGCGAGACAGTCAGCCGTGAATGTGCTGTTGCTCGGAGCCGGTGGCGGTCCACCTCCACCCGTCAGTGCGGAGGCCCATGCGTTGTAGCCCTGGACCGAATGGGGAACGTGGAAAATGAGGTTCGCGGGAGTTCCGCCCACGGTTGCCACGAGCGTGGCTGTCGAGCCCGCCACGGACGCAGAGAGCGTGAGCGTCTGGTCGTCCGCTGGCGCAACCGTAAGCAACCGCGTGAGGAAGGTGACGGTGGCTCGCTCGCCCGCTGGCACCAAGTCGAACAGGTTCTGCGCGGCAGACTGAAGGAACGTCAGTTGCGAGGCAGTCAGGTACGGGCTGGAGGTCGCCCCCGTCACCACGTCAACGGATAGCGCGTTGACGGACGTAGAGCCCCCGGTGAGGCGCACGCCGACGTTCTGCCCGTCCAGGTTCTTCCAGGTGATTGCCATGCCCTTGCCCTCTACCTGCTCTCAGGAGGGCGGTCTACCACATCACAGACTCAGCGTCCGCGAATGGCGCGAGCAGCCCCGGTGAAGCTGTTGAGGACGTAAGCGACTCCAGCGACAGCGGCAATGCCCGCAGTCACCTTCAACCAAGTGGGCCACAGCGTCGGGTTGACGATGCTTGCCGCTACGCGCCGGAAGTCGTCTGGGAGTTCTCGGATGGACCGAATGGCATTCGCGAAGAACCCGTCGCTAACAGCCAACTTTCCGAGGTATCGAGCATTGTCAGCGTAGACCTCGCCGAGAGCCTTCCATCGGTTTAGGTCAAACGGGTTCCCTTCGGGTGTTTTGCCATGCCACACCGAAGTGGAAAGGACCGTCTTCCACCTGTGAATGCGCTCGCCCAGTTGCTTGTAGGTTCCGAGAACTTGCCTTGCGGTATCGCTTACGTCCTCGTCAGCAATGAAGTACCCAGCGGGACCAATGGCTCTCGTCAAGAACGTCTGAAGGTCAATCGGGAAAACCTTCAGAAGGAACCCAGCCCTCCAGTACAACTTGTCCATTTCATCCATTGCGTCCTGCATCTGCTGCTGGACAGCAAGTGCTTCGGTGTCGCTGGACAGAATGATGGGGTCAAGCTGAATGGCACCGAACCTGCCGAACGCATCGAACAAAGCCTCGCCCCCGGCTCCGTTGAGTGCCGTAGGGCTGCGGAATCGGTTGGGTCCGGTTCGGATAATCATGGGTCACTTACCGAGGTTCTTGCCTACGATGTAGCCGCCGCCGAGCGCCAGCAAAAGAGGCCAGGGGCTGCTGGCTTCGGTTGACGCAGACGTGCTGGTGCCAATTTCGGGACATTCCTTCGGAGGCGGGCAAACCTCGCAAGTTGGGCAAACCCTCGCCCGCTCCGCTTCAAGTTCCTGGGCAAGAGTCTGAGCCTGGGCCGAGAGGTCGTTGACCTTCCGGCTGAGTTCCTCAGCAGCGAGGTTTGCGTCTGCCAACTGACCAGCGGCACGCTCCCGCTCGGCGTCGAGAGTCTTACGAGCATCAGCAAGAGCCTCGTCCAAGGAGCCCTGCCACTTCTTTGCAGCATCATCGAGAGCCGAGTCGCATTCGGACTTCATCCGCTCACGCTGATTGATTACCTCGTTCTGAGCCTCTTTCACTTGAGCCTCAAGGCCGGGAATACGGCTCGCCTGACGCTTGAGAACCTCACACGACCTTGAGAGTTCATCGAAGATGCCCTTCGCCTTTGCGAGTTCATCCAGACAGGCGGCGAGGTCACGCTCAAGAGCGGGGATGCGAGCAGCCTGCTTTCTAAGTTGCCCGCAATCCTCCCGTAGCTTTTCGCACTCACGCTCAACCGCCACCAGCCTCTCCACCTGGGCCACGAGATTCTTGACCCTCAAGAGAGCCTCAGAAAGCTGCCCGCGTAGGGCAGAAACCTGCTGCTCCAGCCCAGGGATTCGGCTGTTGTCTTCCTTCAGAGCGGCGGCAATCTTCAAACACTCGTCGCGCTCGCGGGTAGCCTTCTTAACCTCCTCGCCGAGGTTGTTGATTCTGGCCTCAAGTCCCGGCACTTGCGAGGCTTGGTTTTGAAGGTTTCGGACGAGCACGTTTGCTTCCGCAAGTTTGCCGTTGCAGTTGGAAACCTCTCGCTCCAAGCCGGGAACTCTGTCAGCCTGCCGCTTGAGCCCTTCGGCGGCTCGATAGCACTCGTCGCGCTCTTCAGTGCGAACACGAATATTCTTCTGTAGGTCGTCTACCTGCCTCTGCAAGCCGGGAACTTGGTTTGCCTGTCCTTCAAGGTTTTTGGCGTAAAGGGAAACCTCAGAAAGCCTTGCGTTGCAGTTTGAAACCTCTCGCTCTAAGCCGGGAACTCGGTCAGCTTGCTCCTTGAATCTTTCGGCGGCGCGGTAACACTCGTCCCTTTCATCTGTGCGTATGCGAAGCTGTTTGTCGAGGTCTTCAACCTTTTGCTGCAACCCCGGAACTTGGCTCGCCTGCTCATTCAGACGGCCAGCAGAGGCGCGGAGGTCGTCATACTTGCTCTGAAGAGAGTTGCAGTCAGCCGTAAGCGTCTTCAACTTTGAATCGCAGGCCAGAACCATCTTTGCCAAAGTCGCGGAGGGCAACCTCGACAGGCTTTCAAGCGTCGGAGTCTGCGTCTGAGGCTGCGGTGCTCCGAACGAACCGAACGACCCGTACCCGTAGACCATGACTCACTTCCTCCTGGAGTATGCCCAGACACCCGCGCCCACGAGCAGCAGAATCCACCACTTTGAGCCAGAAGATTGCGGCACTGGGCACTGCCCAATACGCTCAAAGCCCTCGGGGCAGTTGCAGTTGGCGTCCACGGGGGCCATTTCTCCCGTACCCACCATGCCTTCAGGCACCTTCTTGAGGCAGTAGGCAGGAGTTGCCACTCGATACGTCGGAGCCCCCTCACGCAACTGCTCCAGCGGAATAGGCTCTCTCACAAAGCTACCTGGACGGTCCACGGACGTTGCCTCCGAAGCACTGCTGGTTGAAACCGAGCCTTGCGGCTGGTCTGGAAAGTTGAAGTACTGAGGGAACTTTTCCACAAGAGAGTCCACAAACTCCGGGGACACCGTCACCCGCGTACCAGGGCCACGCTGGAGGTCCGCAGCAGCAGCCCCCGTGGGTGGAGGGGCGCTCGGCATCATGGACCGGGAGGAGGGCGCAGGCTCTTGAACGAGCGCCTCTGCCGGAATCTGCTGGGGCATCGTTGCTGCTGCCGCTGCTGCCGCCGCCGGGATGCGCGGCCCGAGCACGTTCTGCCTGACCACCGGGAGCGGCTGGGGCACCGGGGCGGCTTCAGCAGGCATAGAGGAGCGAGCGGCTACGGCATCCGGCGCTCTCCTCCTTGGGGCTGGAGCACTGCTGCCCCCTGACGGGGGCGGCATCATATCCAAGTCCTTGTTCTGGGCGTTGATGAACTGAACGTCCCAGGTCGGCTCGCGGTCGGAGCGTAGATTCACGCTGCTCGGCAAGTCCCCTCGCCTCGATGAAAACACCATCAGACGGGAGCCGTCGCGCATGAACTTCAGAACCGGCCATTCAACGTCCTGCACCTCGTATGGCACCTTGAGTTCAACAAGCTGCCTGTCCGCGTCACGCGGAATTGCAATGCGGACGAGGATGGTGCCCGACGCTGCACCGAAGCCCCTGAGAGAGCGTTGCGGGTGGAAGTATCCGAGACTGAAGATTGCCATGAGAGCCTCACTTGGTTGTGAGGACGGCTGCTGCACCCGCCCCCACAAGAGCGCCTGGAGGCCCTCCTACCACGAATCCGCCACCCGCGCCGAGCAGCAGGGCTGCGAGAAGCCCGTCGTCCCCTGACTTCACCACGGTGACGGTCTTCTTCGGAGGTGCCTCCTCAATGGTCTTCGGTACGTCGGGGACATTGTTGAACTGCTGAATAAGCCACAGGATGAAGTCCCGCGCCTTCATCAGGGCCTCTGCAATGTTCCCCAGAATGTCTGCGAGGAACTGAATCACACCGTCAAGAATGTCCCATGCGTGCTTCTTAATCTCGACCAGGCACTCCTCAAAGAACGTGAGGATTCTTGCAATGAGTCGAAGCAGACGAGCGAAGTTGTCGCCGTTCAGCTTCTGGAACACATCTGCGTAAACCAATCGCTCTTCATACGTCAGCACTCGACCGTTCACCGGCTTGCCCATCACGGCATCAAGAGAGCGCGACAGGCTGCTCATGTTTTGACCTACGAAACCCACTGGCAGTCGGTCGAAGGCAGAGTCAGGAGCGTCGAATATGTACTTCTTGAATCCCTCTGGAGTGGGCTCAAAGGCGAAGAGCGTAGCCCTGCCAATGGACGACTTGAATATGCGGAAGAAGTCAGCCCAGTCAGTGAGTCTTTGCTTCGTTTCCGCATCCGTAGATGCAGCAGCAGCGTCAGAGAAAAACTTGGACACCGTTTCCCATGTTGTCTCAGATGAAATCGCTTCCTGTTTTTTGTCCAGTGCTGCCTTGACGATAGGCGAGGCGACCTTCCCGATGGAACGAATGAACACCTTCGCCTGTGCAATGTCTTTATTCTCTGGAACTGTCTGAGGGATGAATGCTGCGGCAAGTTCGCAAGCGTCCTCCAGCGCAGAAGTGACGGGGTCAAGCAGTCTCCAAATCGCGAACCTCTGCTTCGCCCAGACCTCAAAAGCGATTCTCGATGGGAAGTAGTACTTCTGCGCTCTTTGAAGGGCAGGGACGCTTGGCTTCCAGTTTGCCTTGTATTCGTCCGAGTACACCAACTCTCTTCCAGAGCCTCTTGCAGACCAAGGAGCAATGAAGCTGCCGTGACGCTCTTCTATTCTTTCAGCCGCAATGAGGATGCACTTTTCAATGCCAATGGCGATTGGCACTGCCAAAACGGCGAGAGCGCCTGTCAGAATCACACTGACAGCGACCGCAGAGGAAACAACTGTTCCTCCGATAACAACTGTTCCAGCCGCAGCCCCAGCAGTAACCAGTGCGCCAGAACCAGCAGCAGCAGGGAAAATGACTGCTCCAACCCCCCACATTGCCAACGCAAAGATTGTTGCTGACGTTAGTCCAGCCAAGAAAATGATAAGCCCGTTGTTGTACCAGGCGTCACCCATCTTCTGAAAGTAACGAAGTTTCTTCCCTTCATCGAAAGGCGCACTGATTAGGGACCAGAGGCCCTCAATAGCAGTTCCAATAAGTCCCACTGGGCCGAGGAAGGTAGGGCCTCCGACTCTCAGTCCACAGTAAGCCATGATTCCGCACCACCGGGAGAAGTCGGTGAAGAAGAGCGAGCAGAGGTAATCCAACTCCAACTCCTCTTCAGTTGGCTCCCTGACCATTGCGGCAAAGGCTTGGAGCAGACCGCCGCCGGTCGGCAGTCCACGCTGGCCTCCACCCCATTCAGTCCAAGGAGCCTCAAAGCCTGGCGTATTCAGAACACTCAAAACCTTCTTGCACCTGGTCAGGGCATCTACCCCTGCGGTATCCTTCCAGTTCCCCGGCATGAACTTGCAGTCACACCAGAAGTCCCAAGCGACCTTCGGGTCAAACCCAGGCAACTCCTTTTTCCACTCATTGCGAAACGCCCATCGAAGAGTCCCAACGTCCTCGGGCTTTTCTCCAATGGGGCACCCCTTTGCTCCGAACCAAGTCCCAGTTTCGTACATGACCCGTCCAGTGGGCGAGTAGACAACGAAGTTGCCGTCGTCCTGCATCCGCCCATAGGACTCATAGTCTTCAACAACAATCGCCTCACGTCCGCGACACTGAGCCTTCAATGAGCCGTTAGCGAGAGGTTCTTCCACACACAGCTTGTCGCCACGCAGGACAAGGTAGGAGTTCGGACCAAATCCAGTGGCCTCTCGCTTGAGAATGCCCCCATTGATTGGGTCATTTTCTCCCGGTCCTACAACCACAATCTCCCTGTTGAGGGAGTAGAGAAACTGGTACTTGCCGTTGGGGCTCTGAACGAACTGGTTGGGAAGAATCTTTTGACCTTGCAGAATCACCCCGTCCGCTCGACCTACGTTGACCGGGGCAAGCTGGACCGCGAGCGCCTTTGCCAATGTGTCGTTGAGGCTGGTCGGGAAAAAGAGCGGCGAGGTAATAACCGGCCTTTCAAAAGTCCTCGCCGACTCCAAGCTGTACTGGGTTACATTGCCGAACCCTCGAACATCACCAGCAACCAGAGCGCCGAGGGCCTTAAGATTGCGGTCGCTTTTCGCTCGCTGGCACTCTACGCAGATGCCACGCCCCCGGCACAGGCAGGGAGCAACAGCATACGGAGCGAAGCCAAGGGCTCGGTTGTGGATAATCACGCAGTGCGCTCGCTTGTTTCGGGACGAGGCGAAGGTGCCACCTCTTCGTCCTCCGAATCAAGCAAGTCACCTGGGCACAACTCCCCACGCTCCAATGCTTCGCGAATCTCCCGCAGCCGTACAGGTACCTGCTGCATCTGCCGCCGAGCGTTCTCGACCTCGGGGGCGTCCCTCGGAGACAGCAGGAGAGCCAGCAGCGAGAAGCGGTGTCCGTTCGTTCCGGCCATTGGCTACCCCTTCGGTTCGTCTTCGTTCCTGCGAGGCTTGCGCTTCCGCAGGCTGTCCGTCAAACGCAGGTACTCCTGAGACACCGGGGCGAGCAGCTTCCAATCCTCCAAGCGAGCGGCTTGGAGCCGAACGTAGAGGCTGAACTGCACCGCGTTGACGAACAGCGAGAGCGCGAGGAAAGCCGGATACGGGTTGTCCACCAGGAAGGCTTTGAGCCACTCCAGCGTCGAGGCAGGCATGGCTACTTGTCCTTCAGCGGGCCACCGGCAATCCACGCCGAGCACGTCCGAGCCCCGGCGCACTTGAAGTGGAAGGCGCGGCAGTAGCCGAGCATTCCCGCGACAGGGAGGTCATAGGTGTCCGACGCCTCCAGCCCTGCCGCAATACAGGCTCGGACCTTGGACGTAACGTCGAACGCCGCGCAGTTACCGCAGCGCATCGACCACGCCTCGTTCGGCGAGATTCCCCATACCGCCGCCAGCTTCCGCCAGTACTCGTCGTTCGGCAGGCCAGGGTTGGCGGGGCCATACATGGCAACGTCAATCGCCTTCTGGCGGTTGGCGAGGTTGAGGGCAATGTCTTGAGTGGCGCGTGGGCAGTTCATCGGGCGAACCTCTTGAGCAGAGTGAACACCTGGACGGCTCCATCCGCAACCTCTCCGCAGTCCTGACACAGAAAAGCCTGCACGGGACCGACGCTGACGCTCCTGGAGCGGCTTGCAGGCTTCTGGCACACCGGACAGCGGACTTCGGGTGCCTTCGGCTTCTGGACGCGAATACGGGGCAGCGGAGGGGCTTTAACGCTGCCCTGGCCGCTTGCCGTTGCATCCACAATCGGCTGGAGCCTGCGCGGGGCCTCGGAGCCTGACGTTCGGGAGGTTGCCGAATCCACCCACGGCACCGCCTCCACGTCGATGGTCACGGGCTTCTTGCTGCCTTTGCCCATAGTCCGTCCCCGCCTTTGCTGCGTGTCCGACAACCTTCCAGAACGTGTCAGAGTCCATGCGGCCTCCCTAGCCCTTCACGATGGTAATCCCACCCTCTTCGTGCGGGTCAACCATTTCCTCGGGCTTGTCTCCCTCCACGTCTTCGTACTCCTCCATGCCGTCGAAGGCGTCACCATCACCCTCGGCCTCAAGGCGCTCGGCGAGCGTCGGCTTCGGCTTCTCCTTGGAGATTTTCCGATAGGCCCAGTAGCCCAGACCCGCCATTCCCAAGAGGCCCACGATGAACAGCATGGGCGGCATCCCACCTGCCTCTGGCGTCTTTTCCGGGGGAGGTGTGGCCTCTGGGCCTGGGGTTGGGATGTTTTCAAGCCCTGACCTCACGTTCCGCATGAGTTCATCGAACTTCTCGCCCATCGTCAGTTGAGCGGCTGTGACCACATCCTGAAGTGCTGCAAGAAAGTTGAGGCACTCCTGCTGGAACTGCTGCGGGCTCATATTCCCCTGCGACAGGTCCGCGTAGCTTCGCTCGGACAGAACCTTGTATGCCTGCTCAACGCGAGCGGCCACCTCTGTCGGCTTCGGCGCGTTGAGGTTTCTCAGAGCATCACGCACCAAAGTAGCGGCGTCCATGACACCCGAGAGAGAATCCCTAGCCCACTGAAGAATGTTGTTCACGGTGGCCCCTTAGAGTTGACCGTACCGCACGAAGTCAACGAAGCATCCGGCAAGTGCGCCGCCGCTGGTGTCAACGCAGACAACGCCACCGTCGTTTGCAGCAAGTCGAACTGCCGCGCTCGCGGTGCTGCTGTTGGTATCGGTCAGGAGCAGGGTCGGGTTCTGGACAGAGAGGTCACCAGCCGCACCCACCGAGGTGAAGGCGGGCCAGGTCACGTCCACGGACACGGGGTTGGTGAGCGTGACAGCGTTGTTCACGTCCCGGCTGAAGTCGTCGGTCGCTTGGAAGATAAGGCGCATGGTGGCGGGCGCGGCCAGCGTGGTGAGCCCACGGAGAACCATGACCACCTTGGTGGGGCGAACCATTGCGAAGGTGGCCTGCCCACGCTGGCTGATTGCCTGTGTTCCACGTTCAGCCTCGGTCCACGGGAAGCGAAGGGGCCAGTTGTATGGTGCCTGCGAAATCTGACCTGCGCCCGCAGGGGGAGCCACGAGTTGAGCGGGCTGGAATACCTGCATCCGGGTGCGGTGGAAGATGACCTCCGAGTTCGTATCGTAGGCGCTCTTGCTGCTCGGCATCTGGTAGATGGCAAGGGTAGCCATTCCGCCGCCGAGCCAGCCGAAGGGCAGGCCGAACGTGAAACCGCTGAAGCCGTAGCCCTTCTCAGTCCCGCTCGGGAAGTAGACCATCCCAGGCTTGAGCACCAGCGGCGAGGAGGTTGCGCTCTTCCCGCCCGTCCTCAACTGCACTGCCACCGGAGTCTCGGAGGACGGATGCAGTCCGATGCCGTAGCCGGTCAACTGCAAGTCCTCCTTTGTCAGAGTGGCAATGGGGTCTTGCGGGTTCTGCCGCTGGAGCGCCTTCTCCAGAAGCGTACTGTCGAAGTAACTCTGGTACGGATATAGGCGCGTGAGAGTGACGACAGGCGATTCAGTATCAGGCAGCACGGTGGTCTGTCCCACCGCAGGAGCCTGACCGAGTGCCGCACCGTAGAACGCAGACATTTTGCTCATGGCTTACACCTTCCGAAGGTGGGGGAGGTTCTCGTCAACGTCCACAACCGCAGGACGCCCAGGTTGCTGCGGGATGCCAAAGTCATTCAGCGGACGCTCGGTGTACGCCTTGTCCGCTCGGCGAGAGCCAATCATCACCACGCTTGCATTCGTGACCGGCGGCACGAGCACGTTGAGGAGTCCGAGGTTCTTCGCGAGGTTGTCCTCATAGGACACCTGGACGATGTAGTACTCGTGCGGCCACAGGACTCCTTTGGCTTGCCACGAGTTGTTCTGGAGATTGAAGAGCGCGTTGAACAGCGTTTTGTCTCGCACCACGGGGTTGCCGTTTGAGTCAAGCATCTTCGTCGTGAGGAACTCCCCGACGTACAGGAAGTCAGGGACAACGCTCGGAGGCCCTGCGGGAGCCTCATTGCATCCGATGAAGCCCACAAAGCGGTCAACCATGACAGGCGTCGAGTAGGGATTCACCAAGTCGTTGGAAGTGCTCTCAAAAAGGAAAGGGTCCGTTGCGCTGCTCATCTGGAAGTTTGGCGTGGTGAAGCTGGCAATGTACGGGTACCAGTTCTCCTTCGGCTCGATGCCCTTGTCCGCTCGTCGGCAAGCGTAGGACACGAACATCGTGATGGGCGTGGCAGTGTTGTTGTGGATGCGCGGGTAAAGGCGGTCCACGAAGTTCGATGCGTTGAGGTACATCGGCTTCGGCAGTCGAAACGTCACCCCATTCTTGATGGTCGCGAACAACGCAGGCCCAGGCCACTGGGTTTCAGCGGCACCAGTGAAGAGCGAGTTCTGCGGCGAGGTGTTCAGCGCAGCCAGCGGCACCGGAAGGTGCGTCAGGGATTGAGAGCCGCCCATCAGCAACTCCACCCGAATGTCATTCTGAGGTCGGATGTTGTTGTCCAGGGACAGGTAGTTGAACCGGATTTCATCGAGGAACAACGGCTCGTCAAACGCCGGGACGAGGGCAAACTCGTCAGGAGGCACTGCAACGCTGTTCGCCGCAATGGTGAAAGAGGTGGACAGCAGCAGGGGGCGGTTCGGGAGTTGCGGGCGCATGGCTAAATCTCCTCCATCCTGGAGCCAACGAAGCAGATGTGGCTGTAGAGCCCTGCAACGGACGAAGCGGGGTTGGGCGTCTGCTGAACCTCGACTCGGTAGTAGTCCTCGTGCGGCAGGAGCGAGTCCATGAGCCACGAGCGGCTGTTGAGGTCAACCAGAAGCGGGCCGGGAACGTAGTCCTTCGTGAGCATCGTCCCCTCGCGGTCGCGGATTCGGTACAGAAGGCCCGTGGACGCGGGCTCTTCGGCGCTCGTGTCGAGGTAATCCGCTCCGTAGTACACTTCTCCGTTCGGCGTAGCGGGAGGGACGGCACGCTGGTCCCACACGCGCAGAGTCATGCGGCGAATGTGGAGGTCATTCCGGCTCTGGTTCGACAACTGACTTCCGTGGCTCGTCTGGTAACCGGCAGGCGTGGCCTCGTAGAAGAGCGTTGAAGGGATAGGCCAGCGGGCCGGGATAGGCTGTCCAGGAATGACAGCCCTTCCGCACACCGTCATGTTTATCTCAGCAGGCTGAAGCGCAACGCCGGTCGTCGCAAAGGAGCCGGTGTTGTAGGTGAACAGCGGCTGAATGAGTGCAGACGGAGGCATATACATCGGCGTGTGGAACCGCCAGACGGACTGCGTAATGACCTTGATGCCGGTGGGCGCGAGCGCAGAGGAGTCACCAGCGGGATTGAAGTAGAACTGGTCGTTGCTGTTTACCCTGCCGAAACTCCACACCGGGGTGAAACCATCAGTGATGCCGATGCGGCCCACCTTCAAGTCCACACGAATGTTGCCGCGAAGGTCCGACACCCTGGTGGGCGCAAGGGATGGGTTGTTGCCGTTGGTGCTCTTGATTCGGAACCGAATCTCGTCAATCAGGATGCTGTAGCGCGTCCCGAAGTTGAGTTCGCCGAGAGGAGGAGATTGGGTCTGACCGGGAGACAGAGTGAGGTCGGTGGACACCATGATGGGCGCACCGCACTTCAGGTTCGGAACTGGAATCATGGCTAGACAACCTCCCGGTAGCCAACAAGGGCAGTCTGCACTTGAGCAATCACGTCGAGTGCGTTCGGAAGCAGAGCAAACTCAGGGAGAGGTTGGAGTTTGATGCTCATGCTCCAGTAGTCGCCAGGTGCCTGCGTGGCTCCGTCGAGTTCCCACGTCTTGTTTTGCCCGTTCACAATCTCTCCGAGTGGCGTGTAGCGGCGAACGATGGGGATGCCGCCAGAGTCAACAATCTTCGCCTGCATTGTGGCGTAGTAGGTGTTGAGGTTGTACGGACCCCAATCCTTCCAAACCCCCAGCGTTGGAATGATGATGGGCAGGCGAGCAGTGAATCTCTGCAACTGAACCGGAACGTCCCACTTGTTGAACAGGTCAACTGGGCTGCTGGTATCGAATGAGGTGTCCGTCGCCGAGAACTGCAAAGCGGTCGAGTAGTAGCTTGAAATCCAAGGCACGAAGACCTTCTGCGGCTTCGGCGAGTTCCTCGGGAGGGCTCGGCCTGAGTAGGACACGGCGACCTGGACGGATACGTTCGCAAAGCCACGGTGCTGGAACTGAGGGATGATGGTAGCGCCCTCGGGCACGAACACGGGCTTCGGCAGACGCCACTTGTAGTAGTTGCTCACCACGCAAGCGTTGTTGCCGGGGACGGCATTGAAGTACTGCGTCTGCGCGTTCTGGTTAATGTCCTGCCCGAGACACCACGCAGGCACGAAGCCGTTCGTCAACTCAATGCTGCCGAGGTCGAGTTTCACTCCAATGAGAGCCCCCTGGTCGGCTGGGTCGGTAAACAGCGTATTGGCGCTCTCGGGAGGCTGAATCGCAGAGATTCGAAACCGAATCTCGTGAATCTCCATCGGCCCGCCGAGTGGGTTCTGCAACTGCTGGGCGGGCACGGCAACCTGCGAGTTGGGAGAAACCGTCGCGCTCGCAAAGAGGTGCAGCGGGACGAAGTCAGAGGTGTTCTGCTGTCTCATGTGCTCGGCTCCTGGGGACAATGCCGACGCGCATGGACAACCACCCGTCCTGTGGGCGCGCACCGGCTACACCCAAGCAACTGAGTACCGCGCCGCTGCATTGCCATGCAAGCACAGCGCAAAAGAAAAGCGGGCCAGCCACCTCGGCTGACCCGCCTCTCTTGTCCCTTGTCGGAAAGGACTACCGAACGTCGCCCGCCACGTTGCTGGTCAGGTTGACGTACAGCAGGGTCGGCTGACCCTCGCCGTTCGTCACGCTGAACGCGAGCGCGGAGGAACCAGCAACCTCAAACACACCCTCAAGGGTGTCGTTACGGGCCACCGGGATGGGAATCTTCAGCCGCTTGTAGCTCCCCGGCCAGCCGTTGGAGGCCACGGACGCGGTCGCCGCGTTCCCCGTGGTGCTGATGGAGCCGAAGCTGCCGCCAGCGGACGGGAAGAACGCCACGTTGCCCGTAATCTGCGGCTTGTTCGCCACGCGCAGCGAGAAGCTGCACTTGGAGAGCACGTCCGCAACCTCAAACTGGGTCGCGCCGAAGCCACGCGCCACGCCCGTCGCCGGGGTGACAGCCGCAGTCTCCAGGGAGAGGCCGATGCCGCGAATCGCCGCGTCACCGATGCCCGAGCCCAGTTCGCCCGCCTTCGTGAGGTTGGTCGTCGCGGTCGAGTAGACCTGCTGGTGGGGGTTGGTGGTCGCGGTAATGCCCGCGCCCTTCAACTCGGGAATGTTCTGGCCCTGGGGGACCGTGAACAGCTTGGCCTGCCCGGCGGCCCCGTGCGCGAGCACGAGCGCCGAGTAGATGTTCTCGTCGCGGAAGTCCGACTTGCCGTCAACCGCAGTCGGGCTGCGGAACACGGGGTCGGGAAAAATCATGTTCGACATTTGGATTTCCTTTGGTGGCTTGAAGCCTGTGGAAGTGCCCCGGGACGAAGGACTCCGGGGCGAGGCCCACCCCGGAGTCCGATGCTTTCGCTAATCAGCGTCTGTCTTGGACAGCGTTGTGGTGCCAAACTCTAGTCAGAGTCAAGCACCTCTCCGAACTACTCGGAGAACACGTCCATCATATCGTACTCGCCCATCCCGCCCATCATGGCCGAGGCAGTCACGGCAGCGAGGCGCGGGTTGCTGGCAATCACCCCGTTGTACGCACGCATATGCGACGGGTTGTTGCCAATCACCCCGTTGAGGGAGCGCATGGACGGGTTCTGCTCAATCAGGCCCAGGCCGAGGTTCTTCTCGACGTAGTTCCGCATGGACGGCAGGGTGACGTAGCTGGAGTACCCCTTAGTCTCCAGCGAGGGAGCCGCCGGGAACGTGTCAGGGTACGTCTGCTTGAGGTACTCCCACGCGGACACGCCCACGCCAGCGGCGACCGCGCCCACGAGGTGGCCCTTGGCGCGAGACAGAGCGGTGTTCTTCTGGAGCATGAAGAGCGCCACGCCCGCGAGCGAGCCGGTGATTGCGGGCTGGAGGATTGCAGCCTTGCCCAGCGGGCCCTGGTCAGAAAGCAGGCCCACCCGCAGGTTCTTGGTTGCGTCGGCGGGGTCGGGAACCGGCTTCCCATCCACCTTCGCCTCAACCGTAATCTTGTTGAAGGCCCACTGCACGAGGCCCGAGCCAGCGAGGCCCGCGACCGCGCCCAGGAGAACGTCCTGGCCCTTCACCTCGCCCAAAACGGGGTCGAGGAACGCGCCCATGCCGCGACGGTGGCTGCGGCGGTGGTAACGGGCCATGCTGTGCGAACGACGGTGCTTGCGGCGACGAGACATTGTGTTTCTCCCTTTCGGTTTCTGCTTTGGTTATCCGTGCGGAAGCCGCACGGGAGGTTGTTACTTCTTGAGGCAGGTCTTGTTGAACGTGGACAGCTTCCCCGGCTTGCCCTTCGCCTTCCACTCACGCACGCAGGACTGCATCTTGTTTGCCATGCGCGTCATGCCGTAGGACATTTTCCGCTTCGATGAACGCCGCTTCATTTGCTTGCCTCGGGGTTTGGTTCGGGCTTCCCCGAACGGGTTGGTGTACCCCTTCAAGACGAGAATCCTAGTCACGGTCAAGGGGTTGGCCCTCCTACTTGCGTTTGAAACCACGGGGACACGAGCCGCTCTTCGCTGCCTTCACCTGTTCGTATGCCCTGGTCCCCACGAGGCACACGTCAATCGAGGCATCATACTTGCCCTTCGGACAGCCCACCAACAGGTAGGCCGAGCCGCTCTGAATCCACCGCAGGCTTCGACGGTCGAAACGGACTCCCTTGGACAATCGCTTGCGGCACTTGTTCTTTGGCAGCTTGAACTTCGGGGCCTTCATCTTCCCGAATCCTCCACCCCCACGGCTCGTGGGAATGTCGAAGTACTTCTTGTTCGTCCAATCGAGCACAGCCTGCCAGAACTGCTTCTCGTGAGCGTAGGACGAGGTCTTCCGCTTGCTGAGAGCAATGGACTCCACCATTCGCTTGGCTCTCAACTCGTCGCCGCTCGACAGCTTCAGCTTCTCTGCGTAGACGCGCCCAGCCCACTCGTTGGCTTTCTTGACGGTCGTCGCCGGATACCGCTTCTGCCGGTTCTCAATCTCGGCGAGTGATTCTGCTCTGAAAGACAATGCGTCCTCGGTTGCCATTCAACCCTCCACGAACCGCTTCAGCCGCTTGTAGTAGTCAGGCCGCTCGCAGAGGTGCGCCGCCGCCACCTTGGCAGTCTTCTTGAGCCCCAGCCCCGTCACGTCGGAGTGCTCGCGCTCGACCTCCATGCCCTCGCGTAGCGCGGAAGCAGTGATGCCGCACTTCTGAACCTTGCGCCCGAGCGACTTCATGGCTCGCTGCACCTGGGCGGCAGGAATGCGCCCCTTCTTCGACAGGCGACCGAGCGCGGTGCTCCCGGCCTGCTTCAGCATTTCCTGACGCAGCCTCGTGGCGGTGGTGCGCCACACGCTCGCGAGCCGGTGCTTCTTGCGCTCTTCGTAGTCCTCGGCCATGCGAGCGGCGTATGCGGCCTGCTCCTTGAGGTCGAGCATGGAAGTGCCGCGAGGAACTTCAGCGAAAGAGCGGGGCGCGTGCGCCTTTGGAGCGGTCCTGCTGACCTTCCCCACGTCATGGAACTGCACCGGGACCAGGTCGAGCCCAATCGACTCGGCAACAGCCACTCGGTGGTTGCCCTCGGCCAGCTTCACCTTGCCGTCGCGACCCACATCGACGTGCGCCTGGTCGCACTTCCAGCCGTGCTTCTTCATCCACGAGGCAAGGGCATCCCAACGCTCTGGCCCTTCAATCGGGTCGCTGTAGTCGGCGGGACAGCCCCACTTGTTGGGCTCTCCAACCGGCACGATTCCGCGCCGAAGGCTCGTCCTGCTCCACTCATAGTCCTTTGCCTTGGCAATCTCTTGCACCGGCATGAACACAACCGAGCCCTTTGGCTTGTCGCCACCCTTCACGCGAGCAGAAATCTGCTTCAGCGTCATGCCTGACGGGTCGAAGTACTCTGGGAACCTGACGGTGCGCTTCACGAGGCCCTCCGGGTAAGCATCCAGCCAAGCAGAAAGACTGCCACGCCGAATGACAGCGGGCCAGCGAGTGAGCCCTCTTGCCTCGGAAACTTCAACTGCTGGAAGACGCGCTCGGCCCACTTCGCTCCGTTGGCGGCTGAGAAGTGTATGTCTCTTTGGCTAATCAGGTCCGCAGTCAGCGGTCTGGAATCAATGACAATGCCTGGGAATGAGGACGACACTGCCTTGTAAACGTCCGCAGCCCTTTGGTTTAGGTCATAGCTAGCGAAGACGGGATACAGACTCTTAGCAATGCCGTCAGCAAAGGCGGGTGGGCCAACGTAGAAAGCCACAGACGCCCCGGAGTCCACCGCCAGCTTGCGCGTGTACTCAGCCACCTTCCGAAGGGGAACTCCCTCCAGATTGGATGCGTCATTGGTGCCGAGGGACACCACCAGCACATCTACTCTGCCTTGGCTTCGGAACTCGTCTGCGTACTTTCCGACAGCGAAGTCCCGAGCGGCCATGCCACCCACAGCAAGGCTCTCGACGGATGCTCCCTCCTGGGCAAAAAGTGCCGCGAGCCTCTTGCCGTACCCGCCCACAGAGTGGCTGTCTCCGACAAGCAGGACTCTCTTGCCGAAGAAGTCCACAATCTAGAACAGGAAGTAGGCAGCAGCAGCGGCGGCGAGAAGCGGCAGAAGGTTGGTTTCCTTCTTCGGCTCCAAGTCCTGGGGCTTCGCGCAGGTCGGCTGACCATCCTTGCCGATTGCGTACACCAAGCCCTTGCCACAAA
>Ga0075471_10000079_pt1 | contig 42067 bp, 57 predicted proteins | sample DEB19_08_DNA_2_FD_74787 | JGI IMG/M metagenome (GOLD analysis project Ga0075471, IMG submission 74787) | Aqueous microbial communities from the Delaware River and Bay under freshwater to marine salinity gradient to study organic matter... | ecosystem: Environmental > Aquatic > Marine > Coastal ...
TAACAGTCCGTAGCTCTGCCAACTGAGCTATCTGGGAAAGAATTATTTATTAGCTAATTCAATCAAGACATCTCCGTGACATTGTTGTGGAGCACAAAAGCAGATTAAATCTTTGCCACGAAGTTCTTCTATTTGAGATAGAAGAGATTGATTAGATAAAATATAATCTCTATATTTTTGTACTACTTGTTCCCGAGTACCATGAGTACCTATTACAAATGGATTACCCCATTTAGTAGGTCTACCGATATATACAGCATCTGGGGGAGCAGTAGATTTATATTTATTGTGAACAGTGGGCATAATTACCAAGTAAACATGAATAGTAAAGATGTAAAGATAAGTACAGTGAGTGTTAAAATTTCATATCTGTACTGCATGTACTTACGTCCATAAGTAACACCTTTACGATATATCAATTGAGTCTCTTTATCAAACCAGTTGGCACCTGGTAATGAGTGGAAATGATGATCTTCTATAATGTGAAAGTTTTTTATAGCGTAGTCAAAACCACGAAAGAATGCTTTGAGTTTTGTTTTCATAATTAATTAGTTAGACACCGGCTAAATATTCATTGAGTGCATACTTGTATTCATCGCAAATATAAGTAATTGCTCCATAAACAATAGAGGCATAAAGCTCATTGTCAGACTGTGTATTTGATCCGTTTGAAAGATAATTAACAATCCAAGGAATTGTCTTACCTTGATCAAGAACGCTACAAATAATGTCGCCATATTCAATAAGCTTTGCTTTACTCATACTGTTAGCTTGACCTGAGTTATTGTATACGTGCTCAAGATAAGCATCGTATTTATTAATAACTGGAGCCTGAGTAATAGGTGGGGCAATAGTAGTTGCAGGGACTTCCTTAACTACAGTGGTAGTGCCACATGAGCTAAGGAATACTAAAGCAACAATAATTGCTACTAATGCTGATGCAAGTGTAATTGTTTTTTTCATTATTGATAACCTACTTATGTATTAAAAGTGTAACTATATAATAGCACACGGTACCCGAGACCGGACTTGAACCGGTAAGAGGTTGCCCTCCGGGGGGTTTAAGCCCCCTGCGTCTGCCTATTCCGCCACTCGGGCTGGCAGGTTTAAACTGGTTCGGATGCAAATGATGGATTGGTAAGGATGTCAAGCATGCTTGCATACCAGTCAATCAATGACTCTAACTCATCTGGAGAAAGAGTTACGTCAGATGCGTTAATAGTTGCATATTCATTAAGCATGTTCTTGACGAGGGTAATCATTGAAATAGTGTTTTTAATTTTAGCAATATCTTCTTCGTCGGAGCCGACGATAATATTGATAGACATAATTTATCCTTTAGTTATAGATGATTTTTTTCATGTCCCCTTATTTTTGATTTGTCTATCTATAAAACAAGGGACACAAAGATTTACTTTAAATTTTTTATTTTTAGATACTTGTAAAGATTTAGTTCCACAATCTACACAAGTAAGAGGTTGAGGTATATTAATTTTGGACATAGTTTTTATGCATACGTACTACCTGTTCTACTAATTCATATGGAACAGAATAATCAAGTAAAGATTGATAACCTTTTTTTGTTGGAAGAGATCCAAAGACGGCAACAGGACCATGTATAGTTAAAGATGAAACTATACCATATGTATTAAGTAAAGACAACCTATATAGCTGTGTTGCTATTACATTAATAGGAGATGGTAGAAGCTTTGCAAAGTCATCTACATAAATGTGATAATTGGGATGAACAACTATAGGTTGTGGATAACAAGCTTTAGAAAAAGTATAATCTAATATAGATTTATAATCATCATATATCAAATCGGGAGATGTAGATATATCATCATATATTAATAATGATTTTACTTTTGGAGTAGAAGTTGAAGATGGTACGAAAAACTCTGGAGTAATAAGTGGATGATGAACAGAATATTTACTAATTGATTTGAGCATGATCTACCCAAGTAACCATGTCAGTATAAAAGCTGACAGGAGATTCATTAGTAGTAAATATAACTCTATAGATTCCTGCTTCAAGTATCTTTTGAATGCACCAAGCACAAGGCTTTGCCATAACGGTATTTTCAAATTTATCTACTCTAGCCACATACAAGGTAGAACCTTGAGTGTCAGAAGCAATACGCATAGCAGCTATTTCTGCGTGCGTAGAAAATCTGTTGGGAGGTGTACTGGGAGAAGCTTTAGTGATGTTTACAGCACCACCAAGCACTCTTCCAGACTTAACTATTAATGAACCCATTCTAAATCGATTGGGTGAGGTAGATGCTATTTTTGCAGCAGCTGCAAGAAATGATGCTTCACTTTTAGATACAGGTGATTCTATAAAATCATAATCAAAGTAAGGTTCTTTTACATTACGGTAGTAGTAGTTAGAATGCATAGATTCATTATACATGAATGGTTACCAGTTACGACGTTTGTTTTGAATTTTATTGTCAAGCCATTTTGGTCTAGGGTTGGCTTCATAATATTTAGATATAATTTGAGAAGCTGTACCTTTTGTCATATCAGAAGTAACGGGTACTCCAATACGCTTCAATAACTTTTTCTGAGCATCTGTTGGACCATCAGATCGCCAAGCAGCAGTGCTGTCAATAAGAGTCATTGACGCAGATCGATTATTCATAACCCATTTATCTGATCTAACAAAGGCTTCTCTAATGTCTTCGACATGACCAAGAATAGTTGTTTTAGAGGCAGATGATGTGGCTTGAGTAAGCTGTACAGTCCATCTGCCTAGTGGGTCAACATATATCCTAAGAGACTCACCATTATTAATACCAAGATGAAAGTCATTCTCGCCTACCTCTGCCCATACGAATGAAGAATATTGTAGCACAATTTCGTTTGGTGGAGGTGGCATAAATAGATCGATACGCTTATATGCAAGTTCGATATCATCTGGATTAAGAACTCGAACAGCTTCGCCAGGGCAAAACTGTTCTAGCTTTTTATATTCGTTTGCAACGTCAAGAAGATCCTGCCCTTGCAAATCGAATTCGGGAGGAAGGCCAAGCAAAGTTGGTAGACCTAAAGGCTTCTTCCCTTTTGTGGTGTCTGCAATATCTATAATAATACAATGTGGTTTGCCTTCGAATAGTCTGGTTCCTCGACCAACAATCTGAGTATACAGTAGTGATGATCTTGTTGGTCTAGCTAGAATGATGGCTTCAACAGAAGGTTCATCGAAGCCTTCTGTAAGAACACCAACATTAACCAGAACTTTAGTTTGACCTGTTTTAAATCTTTCAAGTATAGAAAGTCTGTCTTCTTCAGAAGTAGTTCCAAGTAATACTTCTGTGGTTACTTTCTGTTGAAAGGATAGGGCCAAGTCGTTGGCATGCTGTACTCCTGAAGCGAAAACGATTGCTTTCTTTTCGGGAGCAATTTGTAGATAAGCAGCAACAACAGAGGCATTGCGAGTAGGGGTATTGATAGTTTCTTCCAATTGCGAAGCAACATAGTCACCATTGTTAGTCTCCACTTCTGAGATGTCAGTGTCGGTTTTAACTCGGTATCCTACAAGACGGCAAAGGTAGCCATCTTGAATAAGATCCTGTATGGTCTTATAGTATACTATCTCTTGGAAGACATCGGTGAGTCTTACAGAATCTGATCTTTGGGGCGTTGCTGTAACGCCAAGTAAAAGATCATAATTGAAGTAATCAAGAATTCTTCGATAAGTAGGAGCAGCAGCATGATGTGCCTCGTCAATAACTATGGACTTAAAATAGTCTTTGGGATATTTTAGTATGCGTTCAGATTCTGCTCTACCAAGAGTAGGAACAGAAGCAACAACAACATCGCACATATCTGCGTGTTGTTCTGCTTTTTCTATTTGAACATCAAGTTGAGGATTAGACCAAAGGATCTTATCTTGTGCTTGAGTTAATAGTTCTCCTCTATGGGCCAAGACAAGCATTGGCAGAGCAGTGTCTAGAACTTTTGGAAGGTGACTAAAGATAACAGTTTTACCTGCACCAGTAGGAAGTACTACAAGTTGCTTATTGATACCATTAGCAAGATTATTAGATACAGAAGACAGAGCTTCTTCTTGATAAGGGCGCAAAGCAATTGACATACGTACTCCTAAACGTAGATTTCGTTGTAACCGTAATATGATTCCTGGAACATCATTGTTTCAATCTGTTCATCTGTAATGATTTCACATTCTTGATTTACAGTGATAAGTTGTCCAGAAATATCATAATACTTTTTTGGTTCAGTATTGTTTTTAGTTTTGTTATTTTTAATTGTTTTCATAGTATATCATTAATTTGAAGGATTTAAAAAATCAACATAGTTAATGTTTAAATCTTTAAATGATCTAAATTGATAATTTTGTGAAGAATAAAATGAGAATAATTCTTGTGGAGTAAATGGAGCGTTGTCAAGATGAGTAAAGACGAACAACATTTCAATCATTTCTTGAGATACAGATTCGTGATCCTTCAGATCAATCTGTGAGAAACGATATTGATCGTCATGCCATGTAATATCTCCATCTGCAATGGAGTACATTAGTTGAACAACATGGCAGTAGATACTTGACATAAAGTAAAGATTAAGACAATCTCCGATAAGAGAATCGTCGTTGTCTTTTACATGGCTATCAAGAACTAGAATACATGAATGGGCTTCAAGTGCCTGAAATGAATATAGCATTTCAGCAATGGTAGCTTTATAGTCTGAAGCTCCATCATATGGTCTAGCTGCAATAGCAAATGTTAGTTCAAGTGAATTGTCAAAGACTGCAAGTCTAGGTCTATAGACTGGATATTGATCATCTTCTGAGAAAGACATAATCTGCTCAAAAGCATCTTGAACATTCTTAAGTTGAACTTCAGGAGAATTACAGTAATGTTCTAGTTCGTTAATTTTAATTGTCATATCAAATCTTTTGATTAGCCAAGAGAGAGAACAAGGCGTATGTAGAGTAAAGGTAAAATGCCACAAAGAGTGCAGCTGTTACAGGAGCACCAATAATGTAGGCAACATATACTGTCAGAGCAAAAGATACTGTTTCCACTGACCAATGTGCCAATAGTGCTGCTGCTTTAGCTTCAGTGCTTTTAGCAAAGTTAAAAGTTTTACCTACTGCTTTTCCGCACTTGTAAGTGAATGAAGTTTTGACGAACATCTTTTCGTAAGTACTAAAGAGTTCTTTCTGAAAATTAGAGTCTTGAAAGATGGACCAAACATCGATGATCTCAGTATTGTCTCTACCTGGAATTGGGTATGATGTCATAATAATCCTTTAATATAATTTGTAAAAGCCAGCTGTCATATTTGTGAAGCCAGGCTGGCGCTGGTTCTTTTCCGGTATATGACTAAACCGGCCTTAAGGATTTGCTAGTACAACGATGTTGTTCTAGGCTGAGTAATTTGTGGACGAGCAGTTGCGAAAAGTACAGGTGAACTTTCGGCGTGTGCTTTTTGAAACTCGAGCGGATGCTTGTAACGAGTTTGGTTACCAAGAGTATCCTGCCAAACCCACTCAACTTTTCTGAGATATGAAATCTCAACATCGCCATCTGTGGTAGCATTGAACACTGGAGATCTGGTAATACCATAGAAGTGAAGCGCAGCTTCAAGATATGGATAAACAAATCTGTTTAGCACAATCTGATCTGTGATTTTACCACCAGTGGTAGGGACATTCAAGGATACTGAATACAGACCAAGAACAAAGTCATGTTGATCTTCAATTCGTTCATGAGAAAGAATTGCGTCAACGATGGTCTGATACAGTGATTCCCAAGAATGTCGTACAATACTACCTGCAGATGAAGTTGTTTCTGAAGTGTTCACACGATAAATATTACTGCGGAAGTTCTTGACAATGGGCAATGCACGGAAATACATACGCTCGCCAAGTTGATGAATAATATCATCTGGGCGAGCATTTTCCTGAGCCCATTTACGAACATCTTCACAGTACTCGTGATAAAACTTTGCACAGAGTTTGTAGATCTGAGTGATCTTACCCTCATGGAATGTGATGTCGTCATCTGGTTTAAGGTAACGTGAGAAACCACGACGTTCCCAGAACTCAATATCGATTGGTTTGCCAGAAGTAATGATCTCACGAACAATTGCTTCTGCCTCATCATCGATAGCACGTACGTCATCAACATCGTCTGGATTAATGCACTTGTCAATCGCTTTCTCAAGCGAACACAATTGCACAGGACGATGACGATGAAGAACCAAAGAATGGGCCATGACTGCGTTTACATATCCGCCAACATTGCCACCAGACATGGCGACGTGCATGTCGTGGATAACGTTGTCAGGAGTATACAGTCCTGTTGCTTTATTCTTTGGACGAAGTTCTGATGGAAATTTACCATAAGATACGTCACCAATGTTAACTGCGTGGCTAAGTCGCTTAGGCCAGTTGCGTCCATTTACTTTAGGAAATGTTACTTCTGTACCGTCAGCTTTGTGCCACTTTGGTGCCCACTGACCCTCCACATAGCGGAAGATTGAGTACTCACCATAACCATTTGGTGAACGGACAACAATGACGACCTTTTCGCCATCATAGAATCCACCTTCCATCTCACGATAGAAGCACTTGAAGTAATCGTCTTCGTCATGTCCACCATGACTGGCGTACATTTCAAGCCAATCAATGTCATTAACGACATGAACTCCAAGTTCATTGATTCTATGAATGGTTTCAGATTCAACTTCTATGTCATAGCCAGCCATCCGAGCAAGCGATTCTGGAATAACTTGTTCATAGACTGAACAAGGAATCGGAATGCGCTGACGGAAAGGCTTGGCATGTGAGGTTGCAAGTGTCTCAAAGAGCCACGGGGATTCAATAACTTTCATCCCCGAAGCAACCCAGCGATAGCCAACATAGCTCATACGAGAGTTGGCTTCTTCGTCTTCAGCACCATGGATATTACGGAACTCACGCTTGTAGAGTTCCTTCCAGTTGTTGAGAAGTTGAGAATTTGTGACTGATGCAAACATCTTCTTATACTCTTCCTCAAGCCACATTGTCATGTCTGCTTTGCGGAAAAGTTTGGGAAGATTAATGACAGTCTGATCATCGGTGATGACGCGTTCATGAGATGACTGAGGTTCTGCAAGAAACTGAAAGCCGTTGTGATAAACGATTTCATTCTTGATATTTTGTGGAGCAGTGATGACGTCGACACCCTCGGGCAAAAACTCGGGGTCAACTACAATACAGTTGCCCTTAATAAAGCCACCTTCGTAGATGATACGAGCATTGAAGACCTTCTGGTTCATCATGTCGTTTACCATCTTATTACGAATACGCCAGTCGTAGTAGTACTCCTTGGTATCTGTGGTATTATGGGGCTGATATGTAGGAATATTTTGGACTGCACGCTCAACAAGTTTACGGGAAATTACAAAGCCACCATCAAGAAGGCGGTCTGTAACTTCCTCTGTGCAAAGAGAATCAATAATATAGTCTTCATCATTAGCATTTGTGAAATCATGACGGCTGTATGAACGAGGATCAACAACCTTTATATTGAGTTCATCTTTTCCAAAATGGGCATTGAGAAGTGCGGCTCGATGGAAAGTCTTAAGACGCTTGCCAGTCTTATCGCCGGCGAAAACTTCGTAGCCCATATCAGTAAAGATATTAAGCCAACCAGGATTGTCTTCGACAATAACGAGTGCAATTTTATTCTTATCAACAACTGCATAGCAGATGTCTGGATGACGAATGATTGACTCTGCAATCTTAGCCTCGTATGGAGTGCTTGGAATGGGCAAAGTTGCCATTCTAAAGCTAGATCCATCGAGATGTTCCAGTGCAGTTCTCAAGATTCCACAGTCGTAGAATCCGAACTGGTATTCGTTCATAGAACGAAGTGGACCATTGTGTTGAGACTGCAACCGTACAACGGGTGAGTAACTTGGCTTGGGCATTATTTATTCCTCCTTACGGAATATATTTATAGAATTAAGCACGAGCAAATCGTGTCTTAAGTTTATTGTATTTTTGGATAGCAAGTCTTGTTCCCCAAATGGGGAAAGTTATGAAACGGATAATGGCATAGAAGACCTTTGCAAGATCTTTAAATGCTTGAATCCATTTCTGGTAAATATGTGATGTCATGTTTCCACCATAACGCTGAGCTTGTGGGCTGTCATAGTTCCAATACAGGAACGCATAACCAGGTATTGACAGCACGGTAGAAATCATTGCTGCACCAAGTGCGATGAGACCTGCAGCTCCGAACAAGATACCAAGAATAAATGACAACAGAACCGATACGGTCATGTTGAACCATTTCTTCTTGTGTGCGTTCTTACGCCAAGCAGGAATTTTAGCAGCAAACATCAGCTCGACAATGCTTGAAGCAATTGCGAGCAATATCATCATTGACAGTAGCATTGAGTTGCTCCTTTTATATTATATTGAATTATGAATTCTATATTTTTGGATTATCTTATATATTATTTTTGAATTAAAAATAGGGATCCCACAAGATAGTGGAACCCCTATTTTTTGTTTATTATTTTTTACATTAAAGTTTAGTTGGACGCTCTAACATTCCAATTCTTTAGTCTGTTAGAAGTGAAGTGTAATATCCAACTAGCAAACAATGCATTAACTGCTGGTTTAAATAAATCTTCTGGAGAATAACCAAGGTTTTCTCTTAAGACTTTAAACCAGGATGAATTGATTTGTAGTAAGCCTGAATCGTATGATCCATTAGAATTTAATGTCCATACGAGTTGACCGTTTTCCCACTTAGCATTGACGGCACCAGGATTGCATCTGGATTCACGCCAAGCAATATAGGAAAACACCTTGACAGGTAAGGCAAACTTTTTAAAAGTATCTTCAAACTCTGGACAATAATACTGTTTACCAGTAGGCAAATATGTTGTATAGGTATTGTCGTTAGTTGGTTTTAGATAGCGGTTGTTTTTTATACAACCCCATCCATAGAATCCAACAGGATCTCTAAAGAATGGTTTATTGGCTTCTTTATCTTGAAGAGTCCTAAACTCATTCTTAGTTTGATATCCGAATACGGCAATGCGGTTGGCAACTATGATTTGTTCAATCACTGTTGCCTTAGAAGGATGAGATGCAAATTCTTTGCCTCCGTATCCTTCCCATGTTGTAGTGGCTATTCCTAGACCACCACCCCATTGACCTTTATCTTGCCAATTACTGTTAGTCTCACATTGTGCTACTTTTTCCCAGTATTTAAGAGACGGTCCCATTTTAAATGTAACTCGTTTCATTGTGGGCATTAACATAACCTGATTAGGTTTTCGGGGCTCGGATTGAGATTCCGAGACACCCCCTAAAGCTTCAGCAGCTTGAACTGGTGAAGTAGGTATTGTTATTGCTGAAAGCATCAAAATGACACCTAGTAATAATATTCGTATGTTGCGCATGGTATCGCTCCTTTCGTATTGGGTTTGGAACCGAAGTTCCATTAGCAAACGCGCAGGTTGCGAAACCGAAGATGTGCGGACAAATACGATATGCCCGTCACAGTTGTGGCAGTTGGTTGCCTCTCCGACTTCACAGTATTTCTCTGTTACGTAGGGGATTGTACCCCCTGCCCGAGCTGTTCGGGCATGGTTATTATTCTATCAAGTTTTTGGTGATGTAACAAGTGATTACTCAGAGTGTGTCTCCTTGGTTAAGTCTACAGCTAGTTGCTCTCGCAGTAATTTAATTTCATTGGAAACTTCTGCAAGGCGATTGGAAATAAGAATAATAGCTTTTAAGTAAATGCTATTGTCTAGTGTGTCATTAGATTGTTTAGATGAATTCTTAAACATGACACATTCCTTTCGCGTAGACTGTTCTTTAGATTCATTACTCAATAGGCCTAGGCCTTTGAATAATCATCTCTGCGCTACGTCTAAATTTTAGACGATAGCAGATATAGTACCGTGTTTATATTTAAAATTAATTATTTTCCCACTCTTCATCGCTGATATTGTCAGTCGAATCGAGTGTGGTGATGGAAGTTATTTCTGAGTTGATAAGGTATGAACCGTATGTAGTTTGTGTGAATTTGATAGCGTTTGCTTTGATGTAGCTGAGCATTGTTGGAAGTGAACATCCAATATGCTCGCACATCTCTTTGGTGCTGAATGTCTTGCCGACATTGGCATTAACAAACGCTTCAATGGCGGGAGTTTTACTTGGCTTTGGCATTGTAAAATGTCCTTTTTTTGAGTGTTGAACGTATATAATGTTGTATAAAAATTGTGTATTCACATATCGTTTAACAACAGATATGTTAAATTTTTGAATCTGCCCATTACAAATCATATAATATATATGTATATGTGACGAGTCAAGTTATATAAATTGACAGGGTCAACATTTTTTGTCAGAATCTGGATCGACTCAAAGCCCTTGTGGGGTCACTAGAGTATACCACAATGGTACCTTCGTCTGTGTATCTTTCGATAATTTTAGATGTATTGCCATCAAAATAATCGATAGTTGTGACACATCCGACGTAGGTAAATTTACCTCCGTTGTTGTCCACGATCCAGGTTATTCTGAGGTCGTCACCTTGTGAGCGACTGTGCAGAATCTTAGATGTTGTTGTGCTAGTCTTATTTAAATTTTGGGTGAGCCAAAGAAAATTGTATCCATTTTCATTTGGTAAAATTATAGATGAAAAGCCACCATGTTCTGGGACATGTGGCTTGTATGTATTGCCATTGAACTGAATGGATGATTCCCGATTCCACAGGGCACTGTGGACCTGAAGGATCTCGGAAATTTTAGAATCCATTTTAGGCGGAGACGCCGGCTCAATAGGCAATTGATCGGTATGGTTTTCGTAGGTTACTTTCATAGAATTAACTGGTGCCTTTTTAAAAAAAGAGCCGATATATACCCTGGACACCTAAGCATGAATTTAGGTGGATTGCTTTTAAAATTAAGCAATCGTACTGCGTAAGGAGGTAATCCAGCACCCAGGGTTTATATCAGCAAACTGGCTGCTCAGATAGCCAGATTTGTGAACCCCTGTGACGGGGCGATTTTGACGGAAACTTTACGCTTTGCGGGAGCAAGTTTCTGTGATGTAACTCGGGTAACCTGAACGATGGTGTTCTTGGCTAGGCGATTGCTGTTAACCTCGACAGTCGAACCACTCGCCTCAAGGCGACTGATGACTGTCTTGATGGTTGACTGAGTGCAATTGCCAAGCTTGCAGAGCTCAGCTACTGTGTGAGGCTTACCGTCAAGCATGAGAGCCATCATGTAAGCAGGCTTGCCTACAGCTGACTTGTTGCTCATGGGGTAAGCAAACAGTGCTGAGATGTAGTCACGCTGTTCTTGTGTAAGGTTTGCAGCAACTGGCTTATCGAACTTGGTTTCTGGAGACTTGGTCGTCTCGCCGGAAACTTTAATGTTCGAAGCGTTCTGCTTACGCAGATTGCTGACCAGTTCTGCGATATCGGTAATGGATCCTTCTGCTTGGAAGGATATATTGTTGAGAGTAAATGAAAGGATCATTATACTTCCTTCTGGTTGATAGTTATATTTAATTATAAGATGATATGAGATTTGCGGGCTTTTAAATCTTTACAGACTTGAAAGCCTTTGGGTGCATAGATAGCGAGATCGAGAGGTTGGCATTTCCACGGCGAACATAGATGATTCGACCGTCTGACAGTTCATGAATTCGCTTGGTCTTCGGCTCAGGAATCTGGCCGGAAACCAGCAATTTAAATTCAGAACCGTCATAGATGAAAACGCCCCACTCTTGAGATCCTGCAGGAACTTTGATTCCGTACTTGCTGGCTCGAACACCGTAGAAATCTAGCTGTTCTCCAGAAGATCTGGTCGCCCGCACAATAGGCTTGATGTAGGTGGAATCAATAGTGCCATCATCATTAATCTTATAGAGAGCGAGGTAACAGTTTGAATAGTCTTTAGGGATAGACATTGTGTTTACTCCTTGTGGTTTTATTTTGGAATTATCTGAGGAATTTAGCGCCCTGAGTAGGATTTGAACCTACGACCTGCGGATTAGAAGTCCGATGCTCTATCCACTGAGCTACCAGGGCAATTCGGATTGAAATTTTTTTATAGTTTTTTGGCAGAAAATCGCCGGCAAAACTGTTTTGATTATAATAGATATAGAGAGTATATCAGAGGTTATTGTAGAAGGGGGATGCTTCGCCCCCCTCTCCCCCCAAGTATGCCTCACTTTGTATTCTGAAAGTGATTTAGCATTAGTAGTATTATGTAGATATAGATGATAATTATACTGTAGATGTGTATGTAGATGTAGATAAGATTACCTTTTCATATGGTGGTATACCTTATTTCATATGGGTTCCCACGCAAAAGGTTAACTTATTTTAAAATCGGTAACAAAAAGGTTAAAATAAAGTACTTTTTCTACCCTATTTCTTACCTTATTTTTATTATTATTTGTATGTTTATAGGCTGTTTTTTAGTATTAGAACTCTATGTGTTTGTTATGTTATCTCTATATAGAGAGTAAGCATATAGATTGTTTCTTTGTGCCGGCGAATTAAGAATAAGATTCTAATTGGTGGTGCCGGCGTGTATCCCTACATAAAGGTAGGAGCACCCGGTCACTCACACACCACCAAAGTGAGTTCCAGATGCTCCTACAGGATACAAGATCTATATATGAAGTTCTATGTTATAGTATTTTTTGAAGTCACGACGGATCGGATGAAGGGCTGATTCCGTTCCGTGTGTCGTGTAAATCGGGCCCCCTAAAGTTGAAGGAGGGATTATCCGGTAAGAGCCTGACTTACGTTGATCCACTGTGAAACCTAGTCTCCGCAATTCTGCGAATACATTCTTCATAGCTTTTGATTGATGCTGCCGGGGCATCTGTATTCTCCTTTATATAGTTCCTATATCCTACAAGTAGAAGTATAACAGATGTCGGATCTCGTAGTCAACTACATCATCATAAAATCTTGAAGTTTCTTGTGGCCGGCGATACGTATAATGATACTCACGCCGGGATCACCTAAATTTCGGTGTTCTGGGGCCTAAAATAAAAATATAATATTTTAATTTAAACCGGCCTAAAAACACTCGAAATTTTTCGGTGATCGTAAACCTACGTTAAATTTTTTGTATCCCTATCTACAGTATGATAACCATAGATAGGGAATACAAGATCAGTCTCCAAAGGGTGAATGCTCTCTGATGAAGTTGACTCGCCGGCGTTGAACAGCTCTGTCGAGACAATCGTCACAGATGATGGCTTGGTATTCATTGCAGTCAAAGATAGATCCGTAGCTAGCAATGATTCTCAAGTATGAAGCACCATCAAGATTGGTAGGTGGTTCATCTTTGATGATGTCTTCACGCCATAGATACATGACAGCTTTTTCACAGATGAGACATGGGGTCAGTTCTTTTCTCATTGCTAGTCCTTTTCCCATGAAGTGAAGTACTCAGGGTTACCGACCCAGAAAGCACCAGTGCCCTTGGACTTGTCCAACCACTCGTTCAAGCAATTGTGCAGGAACTCACGGTAGGTATCCGTGATGATCCTGCTGTCGTTGCTGGGGTTGCAGTTGAAGCAGATGTCAGAGTGAACATTGCCTTCGGGGGTTTCGTATTGGATCTCTCCGCAGAACTTCATTGTGCTTTCTCCTTGGGTGTAAAGATGGATGAGAATGTTGCTTCGAATTGATTGAGGCCGGCTTCGGTAAGATCGTTGTCTTCGTGCCAATGGTCATAGACTTGACGGGCAGACTGAAGAAGATCGTCTTGCCAACGGTCAAAGTCAGTGAGATCGATATCTGGGAATGCAGTAGCATTAACATCAGATTTAAGAATAATGTTAGTGATTGAGACCAGAATCTCGTTGAGTGGACCAATAGACATGACAAATGCCTCCTAAAGTTTTATTGAATTAGTTAAAAAAGAGATCTTTGGTATACAGATAGAACATTCATTGTGGGTATACCAGCCACTCAATATTACGCCTGTCTTCTATCAATCCGGACACGTCGCTTCAACTACGGCTATAACAATAGCCCGGACACGTGCAGCCCGCAGACTTTCCCTATGGTTATCCGCCTCACGGATAGACTAAGAGCAGTGAGGCTACTCTTATTCAACGAAAGTTAGCATATTCCAGGTTCCTGTAGACTCGTAAATTAAACTAGATGTCTACCTTTTTCCGATTCTTGCCATAGGTACTCGGTGGGTGTGAAGGGATTCGAACCCTATCATGTGGTCTCTACTATGGGGGAGGCGTAGAGCACGTTACCTTCCAGGCACCCGTGTAAGCAGTTTTCAGCGATTGTCCCACAAATAGTATGAACAGCACTATTGATTGTGTGTGGACTATGTGACTGTTGAACCTCATGCTTAGGAGAGTATCATATACTTTATTTAAAGTCGCGTTGATACCGTACGACAGATTTAGATAGCATACTCGGTTAGATTATTCTCAGTATGCCAGTGAGAGGGTTTTTCCCGCTAACCGTGCGGGTGGTAACTATTATATTGATAAACTTTCTTTAGGTTACCGTTGTTTATCTCAACTTCTACTGCCCGTAGAGGTGTGGGGAAGATATGACAGCCTTCTACTGCCTCGTTCATTTTACCAGGGTTTACGAGCATCCCTGTAACCTTTTTTGGAAGGATTGGAAAGATAGGGCACACCACAGTGTCGTTTAAGCCGAGCTAGACGCTAACGGACCCCTATTTTTTCCTAATATTAGAATGGCTTCTGGGTGGTGTCCACGACAGGAGCGTTGAGAATCTGCTCAACAGCAACGGTCGGAACCTTGGCACTGTCGCGCCACACGTCGAAGTCAACAACGTCTCCATTGTTTTCAACGATCCAACGACCACAGCCGATGTTCAAGGCGTTGTACTTGTTCATCTCAACCTTGGTGATCTTGTCACGCTGACGGGCAGAACCTGACCACGATGAGCCATAGTTACCGATCATCTTTTCGATCTCAGAGATTTCTCCCTCGATCTTCTTGATGTCAGCCTGCGACAGACCAGCCTGTTCCTTGCGGATGTTGAGACCACGAAGTTCCTTCTTGTGCTCCCACATACGGAGGAAGTTAGACATCACTGCATCAACGAGGTCAATGAAGCCCTGACCATTGGCAGACTGCTTACGGTCCTGAGGAGTCATCTCAAACTGGACGACCTTCAAGCCAGCAGTACCCTTAGGAAGAGCATATGCCGTGTGGAACATTGGGTTGTTAGAGACAGACTTCATGTCGTCAATACCACCGTTAGTCTTGAAGAACTCAACAGCGTGCGCAAAGCCATTTTCGCTTGCACCCATCTGCTGGAGGAACATGGGCATTCCCTCAAAGTTCAGACCACAGTCCTTGATGACCTTGTCGATCTCTTCCTGCGTAGGTGTACCGTTGATGAGGCTACCTGCAACTGCACGAGCGAAATCCTGCAATGACATAACGGTGCCATCGGGCATCTGCAACTCAATGTCAATGACGACATTCTTGAACGAGAAGCCAACGGTTTGGCTCATGCGGGGATCTTCACCTGCACGCACGACTTCGTGATCACGGCCAGTGATACGGTGCCATTCTGCATTACGGAGCGTACCCCATGCAGTGAGTGCCTTACCATTGAACGAGGCCGGAATACGGACACGCTGGTTGAGGATGAGTGTGGTAGTGTTGGACTTCTTAGCGAAGGCCTCAAGGTCGTCTGTTTCGACCTTATACTTGTCGGCTTCAATGCCGAACGTACTGAGGAGTGACATTTGAGTGTTCCTTATTGTGTAATAGTGTTGTTGTTGGTGGATGGTTCGGTAGAGGTTTCATTCTCTACTTCCCCTATTTTTGTGTTAGCAGAAGCGGGTACCTCTGACCTGAAGCCGGCGACAAACTCTTCCTTCTTATTAGAAAGAGTAGTGCTGGTCTTCTTAGGTGTGGTCTTTGCCACTTCTACTGTTTTCTTACCGGCAGCTTTAATACCAGTGAGAGTTTTGCCTGTGAGCTTCCCGAGGGAGCTTGCTAGGTCTGCCATGTTATTGGTCCTTTCAGTTACCAAATAATGAATCGATGAGTTCTGCGATTAGATCGAACAACCAGTCAAACAAATCATCTCCTTTCCCCTATTTTTATCCGGTAAGGATTAGATTGTTATGATGCTCGTGAGATTGGTCCGGAATGATCCTCCCAATTGTAGAGTTCAGCCTTAGGAGACTGTGGCCGGCGATTTAGAATCTTAACCCATCCACGTGCGAGTCCTACGTTCAACAGTAGAGACTGTACGAGAATTGTGGTTACGATGCCTGAGATGTACCAATACCACATCATACTGATACCGTTTCTCCGTAGTTTTCCATGTACCAATCGGCCAATGAACCATGCTCACGAAGACGCTTGCTGTGTTCGAGATGTGCACCAGCGTAGGTCTTGAAGTATTCACGTCCATCATGGAATGATACTTCGGGCTTGCCGGCGATTGAATGGTCGATGATCATCAATACATCAAGATGCATGGACAAGCGAATGTATGCTTGTCCACCATTATGATGGTAGAGATAATCTTGCTGTGCAGCTTGATCAATGATTTGTAGTGCTTGAATGGTTGTAAGGTTTCCCATTAGATACCTTCCTTTGAGTGATTGTGCTTGTAGTTTGCAAACACTTCGTTGACTTGGTCGCGAAGAGTGTTTTCGCTTTCCTTCTTTGCTACTTTTTCGGCAAAGCTGATTACGAATCCGCAGACAGCAAGAATTCCGTATACAATCAGAATTCCCTTGACCCAGATTTTCAATCCCTTGCCGTACTTTCCTTGAGCAAACCAGTAGACTGGTGAGTTGTTCAAGTTCCATTGCCAAAGCTTACGCATGACGATACTTCCTTGTGGTGTAGAGTCCGATGACGAAGGCAACTGTGGTTACAATTACCCCTATTTTTGTTTTCATTTGTTTACCTTTCGGTTGATGTTGTAGATGAAAGCGAGACCAACGAGGTTGATGAGAAGTAAGACCTTAATTGTCATACTACAATTCGCCTTTCTCGATCATTGCGTTGTAATACCGATTGTGCTTGGGGGAAGTAGGCATCAAATGCTTAGCGCTTAAGAAAACGCGTTCTTCTGGAACGATGTCTTCATAGATAAGCAACTGAGGTTCTGCTGCAGGTCCCATGTGTGCATGAACAAGGTCAACGAAATCTTGGACTGCCTCTTTCGAGATGGCCGCAAGGAATCGAAGTCCGTTTTCCAATGGAATCATTTTCTAGCTCCTGAGAGTATGGCCACAAGAAGTAGCATGATGAGTACGTAGAGGATGGTTCCCATGATTACTCCGGGAACATTTCGTTCCAGCAAGCAACATGAGTGCCAGTCATGATGATTTCACGATCATCGATAGACAGGTAAGGAAAGGCTTCCTGAATGAGAAGCTTTCCTTTGTTCCACTGAGTGAATGCATCCATGTCTAGGATGATTGAGTTGATTTCGTTACAGTGCCGGCACTTGTTCGTGTGAACATACGTGTTGCGGCTCTCGTTACTGAAGTTAAACAGTGCCATGGGTATCTCCTTTGTTTTCCCCTATTTTTGTTTACCAGCGGTCTCGAACGAAGTCCGAAACGACCTGGGTGATACGTTCCTTGTAGAAAGGATCGAGCATTGAGCCACGCAGAAGTTCTGCAATAGCCGGACGGATTTCGCACAGTTCGTTGAAGAAGATCTGACCAAGCCGGAAATCCATAGAAGGTTCCTGTGCATTGTAGAGCTTGTGAACGTGAGCGAGAAATTCATCGTAGGTCATGGGTTACTCCTTGTTGAGTCGCGGGGAAGAAATCCCCTATTTTTAGAATAAGTTCCCGATATGGAAACTATTTCAAATTTTTTTTACCAGCGTCAGTGAGAGTGACCAGTCAGAAAGGGGTAAAGAACTGATCACTCCCACTTCAGCCGGGAGGTGCCATGCAACGATTTGAGAAGTAAGATATCAGAGTTCTACATGGCGAAGGAACTACGGATATTTTTTAGAAGGAGTGCCGAATCCATATTTCAGGATCCGACACCCCTTCTGGGATGGATGGGATGGGTGCGTTGGCCTAGAACGGCTGAACGCTGGTGTCCACGACGACGCTGGTGGCCTCGATGCGAGGTGCACGTGCGGGCAGACCGGCCTTGGCGCGAGCCTCAGCGAGGTTGCCACGGTCGTTGGAGACGGGCTTCGCGATGAAGTCCCAGGTCGCGTCACCGACGATCCAGATGGACCGCTGGAGCTGTTCGCGGGTTTCGCCGGCGTTGGGGCCGTTCTTCACCTTGAACTGGACCGTCTTGAGTCCGTTGTCACCGAGCTTGGTGCGAGTTGCATCGAGGCAGAGCACGTGTCCGGACTGGTTCTGATCGTTCCAACCGGAGACGGTGGCTTCTGCGATGATCTCGGCATCGCTGGTCCAGAGGGTGTGCTTGATGCCGGTCCAGTCGACGGTGATGAAACCGGTGACAGGATCGACGTCGAACCCGTGGAACTCGATGGGCGTGGACTCTGAGGTGAACTCAGTCCCGTCCTTGCGGGAGTGAGTGTTGATGGTCGGGGTTCCGACCTTCGTGGCGAGCAGCATGGTTACTCCTTGTAGTAGATGCTCTGGGTGATGGAGGGCGTCCATCGGCGCAGGGGAATACCCCTATTTTTCGGTGACACAGTACGCATTACCACCCCTTCGGGCAGGCCAGTTGCGGCGTAGGGAGTGTCCCCTATTTTTCCTCACAAGTGGAGGAGGGCATATGAGCCCCTATTTTTCTTGAGTTTGCTCCGAAACATGGCCCGAGGCAAACTTTAGAAGTTGGGTGAGGCCTGAGAACTACGCAGACCCCGCAGGGGGGTTTAGAATAACTAATCAGACATATGAGACTAATCAGATACTAAAATCCTACGGAGACTAAGTACACCGAGGTGACTTAGGTCTTACCCATAAAAGGAAAGCCCCAGGAGATTTCTCTCCCAGGGCTACCTTTTCAGGTTGTTGTAACCTTAATCAGTCAAACAAAGTTGGCTGACGCTTGATGTAGGCAGCCTTCTTGACCGCCTTGTTCTTGTTTGCTTGACGTGCAACTCCGCACTTGGTGCAGAATGTACGCCACGTACCGTCTGCCCACAAACGGATGCTTGAATCTGGACCTTTGTACACGTAGGTACGATTGCCGTGTTCATCTTTGCATTCCGTGTTGTAGCACAGGGCATCTTGGTGTGCATAAGCCATTTCTGGCTCCTTTCTTGTTGTGACGTGGTGGGAGTGGACCTCTCACTCCCACCTATGTCAGATTCGAACTTTTAGCGGTGCTCGGGGCACGACTTGTGTTCGATGGCTTCTGCCTTGGTGGTTTCCCACTTGTGGGCAGTGTTGCCCCAGCCGCAGGTCACGATGACGATGCGGTCGGGATCTGTGATGACAGCCTTCTTTGTGACGGGCTTACCCATCTCGTTGGCTTCGATGAGCAGACCGTGGATGCGGTAGCATTCGATCTGCTCGTTGTGGTTGGTGTGCACACCCTTGCAGGCGTAGCACTTCTTTGCTGGTGTCATGGCTCCTCCTAGAGACATGTTGGTGAATGATATTTTAATAACTGCATCATTCTTTAACAGTTGGGTTGACTTGAGGTCTAAAATCTACCCATAAAGGAAATGCCCCAGGTTTCCCCAGGGCATCTCCTCGTTGTTCGATCTTGCTAGATCAGAACTGGTCGGACTTGTTCATCCATTCTTCTGCGGTGTACGACTTGCCGAACATGCTGTTAGCACCGATGACTAGGTTGGTGTTTCGGTCCTTGTCCAGGGCGTGGTTCAGCATTTCAACAGACTTCATGACAGTTTCGTAGCTGATGACGTCGTTGATCGAAGTTGCCTTACCGAACTTTCCGTTGGCTGACTTCGTCCAAATACCGCTCTGCAGCATGGTTTCGCTTGCCCAGTAGCCAACCCACTTGCCGTGGAACTGGAACTTCTTGGTGCGAGCCAAGATCGGAGTCTGCACGTGCAGGCGGATAAGGTATCCACCACGCTTTCCAGATGCACGGAGCACATTCATCTGGATCATTGCAGGCTTGACCCGGAGGTTGTTCTTCACCTTGCGGATGTCGATTGCCCAGGAGGACACGTTCTCGAACTTGCGAGCGACGAAGAGGCGACCCTTCTTGTCGATGCGGTAGTACGGAGCGGTGTTCTCACCACGGATCCACTCGATGATGTGGACGCTGCCCTTCTGGTAGACGAGTCCACCACGGGTGTTGACGGCGAAGAAGGCGAAAGCCTCCTCCATGGACTGGTTGTTGTGCAGAACGACCGCGAGAATCGCCTGCAGGATTGTGAGTGCCATTTCTGGCCCCTTTCTTTGTTTCACATGGTTGAGGATCCACGTGTTTCCTAATACCCTGTTTTACACGCCAGTATTATTGCGTGGTTCTTACTATCACGTAAGCATCCGGCTTACAGTTTATTTAAAGTCCTCGATAGCTCGGACTAGTAAGGTCATAGACCTACCCATAAAAGGAATGCCCCCAGGTTTCCCCAGGGGCACTCCAGTCTCAGGATCCCGTAGGATCGTTAGCTTTCCACCTCAGTGTGGTTGGTGTTGAGGTCGAGGACTCCTTGGATGAAGAGGTCCATGACCGTGGTCTGTCCGGGCTTGCCACCCTGGAAGATGATGCGGTCCGACATACCCCACTTGTTTCCGTTGAGGGAACCGTCCACGATGTAGCGGTACAGAGCCACTGCATACATGTTCGGGAAGGATGTCGTCATCAACTCATCGACCATCTCCTGGACGATGTTGGCGACTGCGTCTGAACGATCAGCTGCCAGCATCATCTTGATGAAGCGGTCTTTGGTGTTGACATTTCCGTAACGCATGTCTGTTGCACGCAACTTCTTCTCGTACTTGACGACGAAGTCCTTGCAGAACTGACGAGTGTTCGGATTGACCACAGGGATCTGCTCCATGATGAACGGAACAAACCAACTGGTCTGTCGGATCTTGAATGAACCCTCAGACACCGTTGCACGAAGCTCCTTGATGGTTTCAAGGTACTTGCGGTGCATGCGGGTCCAGGATCCTTCAATGATGGTCCATGCGGTTGCATCAGCATCTTCCACGTACTTCTTCGGAGCACGAGTGCGGAACACGTAAGCGTCCACCTCCATGTCGGTTGAAGCCATGTCCTCCCACATTCCATCGACGAGCTCCTTGATCATGACGAAGGCATCCAGATCAGCGGACTGCTGGACGATGTCAATGATGTCGTTGCCCTGCGCGGGAAGCGAGGAAGGATAGGAAGGTCCGTTTGCAGACACCCAGAGCATGTTCGCATTTGCAAATGAACCAACACCAGGGTTGGACATCTGCGCAGTGATCATGGACTTGGCATCATCGCGGGTCATTGGCAGACCAGAATGGACCTGTGCACCAGAGATGGGCTGAGCACCCACAACTGCAAGCAGATCATCCAGCGACTCCGGCGAATCAGCAAGGTCAATGACCTGCAGATCCGTAGAAGTATGCATGAATGGCATGTTCTCCCAGTTGATGAGCTCGATGGAGTAACCACCTGCACCGTTGGGGCTGCGCAAGACGACGCCTGCGTGGATTGCCTGTTCGGGTGAGTTGGGAACATCCATCCACTCTGGGATGATGAACTGCTGCCTGCGACGCTCAGTGACCTCTTCATCAGAGGACCAGAGCATGATGTGAATGACCTTGGCCTTGTCACCGTCAGAGTCCCAGGTGTCGTGCAGTGAAGCTGTGTCCACGAAACGACGACCAGGAATGACGATGCCAACACCCGGCTGGTACCACACGTAGTAGTCCATCCACTCTTCGTAAGCGTTGCCCAGCATCTGGGTGTAAGCCTCCGTAGAGATGATGGTGTCTGCAAACGCATGGGACACCGGTACCCACATGGCGTTGCGGTCTTCCGCTGATGCCATCTGGTTGACCACAGAGCCAAAGGCCATGTGGATGATGTTGGCTGATGCAGTGACGGGGAAACCGTTCTGCTGAAGGCGGATGTGGCTCATCTTCTTGGCCTGTTCCGTCCAGTATGCGGTTGCATGGTCGACAACGGGAGTACCGTCATCATCATGCTTTTCCTCATGCTGGTGAATGATCCAAGAAGGGAGTTCACCGTTCTCCAGTGCTGCCTTGATCTCCGGAATGATTGTGCCCAGGTCCTCGTAGAAACGATTCTCCGTGAACAACCAATCGTGATTGTTGACAGCTGTCTGCATGTCCCACAGGACCTTGCTTGCACCGTTGCCAAGACGGAATGCCGTGAAGTGCCAATAGCCATCGTCCATGACGAGCTCCTTCTTGAGAGCTGTCTTGTGGAAGACGACATCGGCATCCAGGTTTTCGTCCGGAACGATGTGAACTGCGCCCTTGACCAGTCCGTCCGCAAATTCGAGACGACCAATCATTGCACCCATTTCGCCTGACTTGATCAGACGGATTGTGTGCTTGCGGGTACGCTCGTCACGGATACGGAATGCTGCCTTCAGCATGAAGCTCTCACGCACTGCGATTGGGCCGTCAAACGGAAGTTCCTCTTGCTGACCGGAGTCAAACTCCATGTAGCTGAGGTCCTCCATCTTGCCGGATGCACGCATCTGGGTGATTCGGGTGAGCTCCTGCAAACGCTTCGGCGTCTTTGCACGGTCGATTGCGGTCATGCCCAGCTTCTGCAAGCCGAACTCTGACAACACTGCCTCTGCGTCCTTGATGCTCTTGTCCTGAATGTTCAGGAAGAAAGCGTAGGATGCATTGGCCCATGCAAACGTTGCGTTGTCAACGAGGCTGTCGACTGAAAGCTGCTTGTGAGCAACTGCATTCGCCAGGTCGTTGATACTGATCATGCCCAGGCGAAACTTGATGCCTCGCTTGTTGAGCTTGTTCTCGAGCAGCGAGTACATGTACTCACCGGTCTGGACGCCCATCAGGGTGTTGCCGTTGAACTGCTGAGGACGATGGGTCACGAGTGACTCGTCATACGCAGTCTGTTCTTCGGCCGTCACCTGATTGGTGATGACGCGGAACTTGTTCCGCAGGAATGTGATGACTGACATCTCATTCCCCTTTCTGTTGGGAGGGTTGTTACCCTCTGGGTTGCCCGGTGGCTGATTTGCCCCGGGATGATCTGAGGCTCGATTGAGCTTCATTTTGCACCTCCATGATGCAGTGTTGATGGTGGCCGACCATCGGCGGTTGGGTTGACCAGACCTAGGACCTGGGATCTACCCACAAAAAAGAATTAAAGTAACTAATCATACTTATCTAACCCGAGAGGTTTTCTCATCATCTGTCTATGTGACCTGTCAATGTCTATTAAACACACTTGTGCTCCTTGTGTAGTTTGGGTCCTACCCATAAAAGAAAAACCCTCTAATGGTCCGAGCGGACGACCAATAGAAGGTTTTCTTTTTTGTTTTTGTTTAGTCGGTTAACCAGCAACCACAGTTGCCGGGACCGTCTGCACTACATGATGTGCATTCAAGGAATAATTCCCCGTCAATCCAAACCTCTTTATAATGAGGTGCAGAATCAACCATGTAGTTGCGTGGTGTTGTTATCAACACATATCGTGCCTCAAAAGATTGAAGCTTTGTGCTTATAGCTGCCTTGTATTTATCAGTAGCATGAGGTGACTTTAATATCGCCTTGTAAACCTCAATCTGACTGATTAAGAAGTCTTTCTCTTCTTTAAGGTTCATGATCTGCCCTTTCTAATGCAGACCGCTCTGTTTGAGTAAACGACTTTATTTTAAAGTCTGGGATCTACTCATAAAAAATAAATTAAGGTAACTAAGCATTTGCACCTCGCCCGAGAGTTATCAATAGTAGAAATAAGGACAACAGCACACAAATCTGTGTGCCGTTTCATTGATGTGTAACATAGACATCTCATTTGAGATTGTCCTTTCTATGTAGGGGTCTATGGCCTACTCATAAAAGAGAAACCCCAGGAACTTACCCTGGGGCTCTCTTTATTTGTCATCCGTGCAGTGGAATCTGGATGATGTCTCCAGGCTGCAGTTCTGTGCCGTATGTTTCAACGAGGTTGTGAGTCAAAGACTCGTACCCCTTGCAATTGCCTGACTGGACTTGTTTTGATGCAATGCCTGACGTAGTATCACCTTCGACAACACGTACCTGGATAGATTGCAGGCATTCAAAGTCTTCGGAAAGATACTCCTCGACATATGAGACGACCTTAATCGCTCCAATGATTGCAAGGATGATGACAATGATTGCCACGATCCTTCTGTACCAGTAAATGCTCATGGCATCCCTCTTTTCTTTTGTTGTTTCCTGCTCGCTTGCAGTCTGAATTGCAATTGCAATCTTCATGCTTACGATCACCGCCGGAATAGCGATGATTATGGTTAGCCAAATTGGCTGTGTGCACCCGACCATTGCCAGGCTGGTAAGGATGGCAGTCAGAGCCACCATCATTGCGTTTACCTTCATGGGTATTTCTCCTTTGTTCTTGGACCTTGGTCCTACCCATAAAAGAAGAGCCCCAGTGCAGCGGGGGGTACTGCACCAGGGCTCTATCTTTATTTGGTTGTGTCAGACAAAGTCTGGATCATCACCTTCTTCTTCTGAGAAGTTGAGTGCTGCATCGATTGCGTCTCGTATCGCTTTACCGATGTTCATGGCTTCTGACACGAATGGCATTGGCTCATCTTCAAGTCCCTCGCATGCAGTGCACTTGAGGTTGAATCCCTGGCTGAACTTGCGTCCGTTTGACCAATATCCAATGTGTTCAAACACAGGGAAGATTCCACACTCATTACAAGTGGGGATGTTCTTTGGCCTGATATTGAATGTGAAGATGTCTTGAGCAGCAATCTTAAAATTGCCACCGATGCTCCAATGGAATTCGCTGAACGGGAGGAACGGACCGTCTGCGATACCACCGTCGATCATGATCTTTGGGTTGATCAATTCGAGGCGACGACCTGATGTACCTGGTTGGAACCAGAACATCTTGACGATGTCTCCGTCTTCGTTCACCGTGATGGTGATGAATGCGAATTGGTACGTGAAGAAAATGAACTTCTTCATGATACCACCTTTCTGTTTGTTGTCTGATGCTGACATGGGTTTCTCCTTTTGTTTTAGGGGCCTTAGCCCTACCCATAAAAGAAAAACCTCGGTTCTGTACAACCGAGGTAGTTCTTTTTGTTTGCTTACCTTCTGCGGATTTTGGCGTTCTGGTGCTTGATGTAGATCGCCGTAAAGGCAATCGGAACCAGTAGTGCCATGACCACAAACCAGGTCATGAAGACGGCAAATCCCAGCATGGGACGGTTACCGTTGTTGGTGATGGTTTCGGGGATGCTGTCGAGGACGAAGACGCTGAACGTAGCCCATGACGCCAACGTTGGCATCACAGAGGCTGCGATCAGGAAGTCCCTGACGGGCGTTGCACTGCCCCCAGCTGCCGCGATGGCAGGGAGCAGGACGAAGATGGTGATCAGAAAGCTGACCACGATGAAGTTGTACATGGTTCCCCCTTAGGAACATGTTATTGCATACACGGAGTGTGCATGACTAACGTAGCTTACAAGTTGCCCCGGGTCAGGTAAATGCATAGCTGGTGTGCGTACCGTACAGTGTACGACTTAAGGACCTTGGTCCTACCCATAAAAGAACAACCCCGAGTTTCCCCGGGGCTGTTCAGTTGTAGTGGGTGGCCCGTCAAAACGGTTTGTTTTTGCTCGAAAGCTTTGGCTACTTGGTGGCCTTGGGCTTGGAGTTGTTGAAGTGCCTCCAGTGGTGGCGGGTGCACGACGGATCGCGCAACACCCTGGTCCAGCTGGTGGACTCGAAGAGCGGGCCGAAGTCCTCGTCCTGCTCGTCGTTGGTGGCGTTGTCGAGGTCGCTCTGGTAGGTGATCTTCGAGGTGAGCTCGAGGATCTCCAGCCAGAGGGTGTACTTGGTGTCGTGCCCGTTGGGACCGACCGAGTACACCTCCTCGTGGGTGGTGAACGTGTTCATTTCTGAACCCTTTCGTTATGCGCACGGAAGTCCCGTACGACTAAGCAGCCTGAGTGCTACCCATAAAAGAAGAACCCGACTCTGTACAGCCGGGTGCTTCTCTTTATTTATTTGTTGTTCCAGCTGATAACTGGACGGATGTTTCCGTTGAAATCAGCGTGTTGTTGCACACCTGACCAACGCCAGATGTCACCTTTGCCACCGTGTCCCATCTCTGGATCACCGCCCGTTTGAGCAATGATCTGCATGATGAATGCAGGGTTGAACATCATTGGTCCAACAATTTCTGCAAGTGTGGGCTCACCGTTTTCTGCATGGACGTACATGCTACGAATGACGGTATTGACGTAGTGGCTCTCACCCTTGACGAAGACGTCGTAGAACATCGGGCGATGGACTCGCTTGATGAATTCTTCGTTATCTCCTGCAATAGCAAGAATAGTGAGGATGAAGGGGTAAATACCCTTCGGGGTTTGTGGTGCCATGACTCCTCCTAGAGTATGGTATTTGATGAGTTCCGCTCATCGACGGTTTGCTTACAAGTTGCCCTTGGGTAAGGTAAATGCATAGCTGATTTGCACACTGTACAGAGTGTGACTTTAAGGACCGTAGTCCTACCCATAAAAGAAGAACCCCCGATTTCTCGAGGGCTCTTCTTTATTTAGTTTTACTTGTTACAGAAGACCTTCTGAAGACCGGCAATATCACCATCTTCAAAACCATCTGCATCCCACACATGCTCATATGACATGATGCTGTCTACTTGATCAACACCATCACCATCAATATGGGTGTGGTCAAGACCAAACAAATGGCCAAGCTCATGGAAAATGATTTGCTTTCCATACTGTTGGATCATTTGCTCTAGATTTGCATGATTGTCATTAACAACAAATGAATGTTCTGTTCCAAAGAACATATTGCTTGTTGTCCAAATAGCTGCACTGTAGTTAACGCCATCAAACTGCTTAACCTTGCTACCATTGATGATCGGTACAATCAATTCACCATCGGCAGCTTTATAGCCAGCATCTTCTATGCGCATTTCCTTACCAACATAAATGCCGACTTCTGCAATGTTCTTTGCAAACGTATTGCGCATTTCTTGTGAGAAGTTAACATTCCATGTAAACACGATTGTATGTGCTGATACAGACGGAAACTCCACATATGCATCTTCACCAGTAGTCCACTGAATGAATGTGTATTCTGTGCCATATGAAACAGGCATATCACATACATACTGTGCAGTAGGTGTAGGTACAGTGGTAGTTGTGGTTTCCTCAACATACTCATTCACAACAGTGGTATCTGTAGTGTATGTATCAGTTGACTGTGCATTGGATGCAGATCCCATGATTGTCAATACAGCTGTAACAACAAGGCCCAGCATAATGATGCCAGCAATTACTGATGCAATGACAACACGCATTGTATCAACAACCATTACCGTATGGTAGCGTACACCTGACCGCATCCAATCAAATGGATCATTGTAGAAATAGCTCTTCTGCTCTTCTTTCATGAATGGATTCTTCATTTTGTTTTCCCCTTTCAAAGGAATGATAAGACCCCATACCCGGGTGGGCTCGTTAAAGGTCTTGAGTACGTTCTATACTCACTATTACCCACTTATAAATTTTTTCCCTATTTCATAGGTATAAGATTTTATATAGGTCTATACAGGTGTATATAGACTTGGCCTCAAAAATTTTTCCCTACCTTCTCAAGGTATAAGAATTTATATAACTCTATACAGCTATATACAAGATGGCCGGCGAAAGAACAAAATAATCCAAAAATACCTCTATATGACTAGACAGATATGATCAAAAGTGTGTATGCTATCCAATACTCCAGATAGACCTATCTGTTGTAATATCACCCTAATGCTAAATCCTTGAAGGAGAAACTAAGAATGTTTGTGGATTGTCCTAAATGTGGTACAGAGTTCATTGTGAATGACTCTCAGGATACACCTGTTATGAAGTGTCCAGACTGTCACCAATGGTTATCAGACGACCTGGATGGCAAAGGCTTCGCAAAGGCTTACTACGGTAGCTCAAAGCAGCTCAATGACTCATATGATGATTATGATTCGGATAACTATGGTTATGACTACTGAACAAATCTAAGCGCTACCTTAGAATGACAAAACCCCCTTTAGGAGAATTATCCTATCGGGGGTTTTTCATATCTCTTATTGTCTTGCCGGCGACTTATGTAATTCTTAAAAAAATTAAAAAAATAATTTTGTCGCGGAAAGTGGGGGAAGGTTTAGCTATCTTGGTCGATGTGATCTTCTTCCCAGGTATCGCTACAGTCTCTACACTTCACGGAAAATCTTAATGTTCCGTCTTCTTTGTTTGGTAGGGCTGAAACAATATGATTGGGAGGATAAGAACAATCTTCACACGAGTTAGGTATGAACTTAGCCATTTTTCTTTCCGTTGGAAGTTTTAATAATCTCTACTAGTTCTGGCATGTTTTTCAATTTTTCAATCGCATTGTCACGGCCTTGCGCAAATGACTCGCCATTGTACTGAACCCACGCACCTTTTTGGATAAGGATTCCTTTATCCAGTGCAACATCAAAGAGGCATCCATATTGATCTATTCCTTTTCCATACATAATATCGAACTCGGCAATCTTTAGCGGAGGTGACATCTTGTTCTTGATAATCTTACCTTTAACCTTTACTCCAATGACTTCTCCATCTTTGGACTTAAGGTCCTCTTTCTTGCGCAGGTCAATGCGAACCGATGATGCATACTTGAGAGCCATGCCACCAGGTGTTGTCTCTGGATTACCAAACATAATGCCAATCTTATTACGAAGTTGGTTAATGAAAAGTAATAGTGTCTTATTCTCAGAAGCAAGACCTGTTAGCTTACGCATAGCTTTAGCCATGAGACGTGCCTGCAATCCCATCTGAGCTGCTTCCATTTCTCCTTCAAGCTCTGCTTTAGGAATGAGTGCAGCTACAGAGTCAATAACGATAACGCCTAGCTCGCCCGTGCGTACAAGACGATCAACAATTTCTAATGCTTGTTCGCCGTAGTCTGGTTGAGAAAAGATTAGTTCATCCAGGTTTACTCCAAGAGCTTGCATATACACAGGGTCCAGTGCATGTTCTGCATCAATATATGCACACTTGAGTCCCATCTTTTGAGCCTCGGTAACAACGGTTAATGCAATAGTTGATTTACCTGAGGATTCTGGTCCATAGATCTCAACAATGCGACCTCTTGGTAAACCACCAATACCTAGAATGTTATCTAGGGTCAATGCACCCGTTGGCACTGCTGGCCAAGGTTGAACTTCTGACGAGCCCAGCTTCATAACTGAACCCGCACCAAACTGTCGCTCTAGCTGAGCCATAGCAACTTCTAATGCTTTTGAATCTTCCATGTAGTTATTTTACCACTTTTTTGGGTTTAATTCCAAGAGCATCTTGTACTTCTTTAATCTTTTCAATTATGCGTGATTCTACAAATCGTAGTTCTGCCTGAGATTCTGGATCGTTACCCAACATGGCTTCACGTGTCTTTAAACGTAGTTCTGTCAATTGCTTTAAGTATTGCATTGATGGTTTGATTTGCTTAGTCATAATGATTCCTTTTCGTAGATGGTATAATGACTGTATCACAGTATACACGAAAGGTGCAGCATTGCAACACAGAATCCAACTTGACGAAGATTTTTACCGAGCAATATTTTTACTTCAAAATAGATTTCATTATCCAGTTGATCTTTTAAGATATTGGGCATTTTCTCGGACCTTGTCTAGAGCCACATCCTAGCATAGAAGATGTTGAAAAAAATAATGAAGATCCGTTTGCATAAAAAGTTTGAATGTAGTAAGCTTGAACGTGACCCCCTACCCCCTACCCCCTTTACTATATACTTATATGTTAATATATACTAATATATTAATATATATTAATATTACTCTATATAGTATATACGGGTTAAAAGTAAGATTAAAGAAAGCCGGATAAAATGAAGTTATATCAAATATATGTTCCGGACTTAAATGTCTACGTAAAATACAAAGTCTTAGAACCAGAAGAGATCGATTCATTTGTTTCTCAGTTAAATACTAAAAACGAAAAAGATAGAAAACGAAAAATCCTTCAGTATGTAATATTTAATATTAAAACAGAAATTTCTTCAGCATTAAGTTTAATGACAAGACCAGATGCAGAAAGATGCGTAGAAGCTCTTTATACACGGATGTGTAATGTTAAACCCTGGTCTCGATATAGATTATTGGGTGGCAATTGCCTATGCTTCAGCTCCGTCTAATCAGGACCTGGATGATGAGTTTGGTTTTAAAGAAATTCAAGAACTCCTAGCAAAAGCTAAATCTTCAGCTAAATCTAAAACAAAAACAAACACCAATGCTAAAAAGTTAACTAAGCAAAAGTATTATGGGCTCGAACCTTATCTAAAGTCCAATATCATTGGACAGGATGAGGCTGTAGATTCCATCTGTTCAGCCCTCCTACGCTCTCAGGCGGGTTTAAACGACGATGGTAGACCTCTGGGCGTATTTCTTTTTGCGGGGTCCTCAGGAGTAGGAAAAACGCATTTGGCTTCAACGTTGCATAGATACCTTTTTGGGGAAGAGTACCCTATGGTAAGAATTGATTGTGGAGAGTTTCAACATAAACATGAAAATCAAAAATTAATAGGTTCACCTCCCGGTTATGTTGGACACGATGAGGGTGGACAATTGGTAAATCAGATCAAGAAAAATCCTCATTCTGTAGTACTGATTGATGAAGTCGAAAAAGCTCACCCTGACATTTGGAATACTTTTTTATCAATATTTGATGAAGGTTTTGTAACCGATGGAAAAGGTGAAAAGATTGATTTTAGAGACACAGTTATTATTATGACCACAAACCTGGGTAATGATAAGACTGTAGATAATCTTATTGGAACAGGTACTGGATTTAATAAAAATGTTAATTATACTAATTCGACTAGTGTAACCCCACCAAGACAGATGGTTGAAAAAAATACACTAGATGCAATTAGAAAATACTTTAGACCAGAATTAATTAATAGATTAGATAAAATTGTAGTATTTAACCACTTAAGTAGAGAAAACTGCGAAAAGATTGCAGAACTAGAAATGAATGTTATTTCTGATAAATTAACCAAAAAAGGTTACACTATTGAATACAACCAAGAGGTTATAGATGGTTTAATTAATAAGGGAATTGACACCATCAAAGGTGCAAGGGGTTTGTCTCAAATCAGAAGAGAAAATCTAGAAACTAAGATAGCAAAATATATAGTTCATTCTAGTATCCCAAAAGGAAGTATCTTTATATTCAATTACGAAAACGATGATTTTACCTTAAAAATATCAAAACCAGCTAAGAAACTAAAGGGTTTGGAAAGTTAATATTACTATAATATAAACAATAAAATTCCCACGAGGAGAATTAAATGGCAAATAGATTTACAGCAGCCAAAGGTATGTTTGAAGCTTCAAGAAGTCAAAAGGGATTTTTTGCAAAGGTCGGGGCAATTGGCAGAAAAAGTGCATCATTACCTTCAGCCGAAGTTTTAGCTAGATCAGGTAAGGCACGATCTGCAATGGTTGCCGGCGGAGCTATGGGTATTGGGGCAATGCGAAAGCGTAGAGGTCCAGGTGTTTCAAAAACACCAGGTAGACCTACTGGAATAAGGAACTACTAAAATGGCAGCAAGAGGTAGAGCATTAGAGGGTGCATTAGACTTTCTTGGAATGTCTAGTAAAAAAGCTGCAGGTTTTATAGATTCAGGTGGAAGAAAAGCCACAAAATATCTAGGAAGAGCCGCAACCAGATATGATGAAGGAATCGCTAAAGGTATAATTAAAGCTCCTTCTCATGCCCCATTGGCAGCTCAAAAAAGATCAGAGATGGTTAGAAATGCAGCAATCAGATCAAGACAAATGCAAGTTGGAAGAAGATATGCAGCAGGTGGCGCAGCACTAGGTAGTGTTGGAATGTACAAGAATAAAACAGGTTCCAGAGGTGGATATCATGGACCAAACATGCAAGCACCAAGAGGATCAGGAAGATTTGCATAAATAGTCAATAATAGAAAGATGTGATATGTGATGAATGATTGGAAAAATTTTGTAGATCAAAATGGAGATTTTCAACTAGCAAATTTTTTATATAAAAATATAAATGATTTAATGAAACATGCTCTTGATATGGGAACGCTCTTATCAAACGATCAACATAAACTCAGAGCTTATAAAGAGCAAACTAAAAAATTATTCAAAAATAAATGGTTTGACATTGCAAGATGTTTAGAGCATTTTGAAGTTATTGAAAAATGCGTATGTTTTTCGGATCAAAGAGAAGTTTATTGTGATGTATGCAAAGGTGCAAGGTACAAGATCTCAAACTACCTTTCTGCTGACGAAGTTAGAGATGTAAGTTTATTCGTTGGAGCAGTACAAGATGCAGAAGTCCAAGAAAAGCTACAAAAAGGCTTAATGAAACTGCTAGATGACCTATCATGATATGTGCAAGATGCAACGCACACTTAGTAGTTGTATCTGAATATTATGATTTTGAAGACAATTTATATATAAGAGATATGTATTGTGCAAACTGCAGTAGTGGTTTAACTGAAAAATTTTATGAAAACGGAAAATATTCTAGCGAATGGATTGACTTTAATGTCTAATGTAGAAAAGTTTAATGATAAAACAGATTTTTTAAAAGAGTTTGAATCTTTGCGACCAGATTTATTTTTACCAGAGTCTTGGTCAGAGCAAGATAAACAAAAAGTTGTTGAAATGGTTAGGCCACAAAAAACACGTTCGTCAATGTTTTCTTCTATACCAATGACATGCGAATCAACTAAATGTATTTTTGCCGAAACATGTCCATTATTAAAAGAAAATTTAGCACCAAAAGGAAATCCTTGCCCAATAGAAATGTCCATGGTTTCACAATTTACTGCAGAATACATGGAACAATTAGATGTCCAACCAGATAATTTGGTAGAAGTTTCTATGATTAGAGATTTAGTTGATCAAGAAGTTCAGTACCTTAGAAAAACAAAGCTTTTAGCAAAAGAACATTTTGTGCAAGAAAATGTAGTAGGAATTGATTCTAATACTGGAGAACCAATACTCAAAAAAGAATTACACTTAGCTGTTGAACTGGAAGACAAGCTTCATAAAAGAAGAAAAGATCTCAGAAATCAGCTTCTGGCCACACGTGAAGCAAAAGCTAAAATAGGCTTAGCTCAAGTTGACAGCGCTCAAGCGATATCGGATATTTTATATAAAGTTCAATCTATTCAAACAGAAAAAGAAAAAATGCTTAAGAAAAAATTGGGCATATATGAAGTGGATGAATATATTGAAGCTCAAGTAGTTCACGATACGGAAGATAATACGGATGGCATATCCGAGTAATCCCCCAATACCACTACCAAAGGGAATTACAGCTGTAGGTAAAGTAATCTCTGCAGCTTCTGCAGCTGCATCTGGAGATTTCGCCTCCTATGCTTCTGGTAAACTTTTACATGATTCTGGATTTGAAGCAATTTTTGGTACAGCAGATCAATTCATGGATAGATATAAAAATTTTGAGGCAGCGTATAAAAGAGCTTTAGAAACGGGTTTGGATCCAGTAAGAGCATCTAGGGCAAATGTTGACTTTTTAAAAGCTGGTGGAAAAATAGATTTAAGCATCTTAGAAAAAGGTGTTAGAAAAGAACTTGAGACTATGTATAGAGACCAAGTTCTTCAACTGCCAACAATATTAAAGAAGTATGGTTTACCAAACGTAGAACTTCCTTCAGCTAACTTATATCGTAGACTATTTAGATATGAAGTAGATACTGCAAGAAATGGTTCCGGTGCAATGCACCCGGCTATGGCTTTGTTAAATAGAGTAATGTTCAACGTTGACCCAAACAAGCAGGGTATAGATGCTTTTAATGTTGGTATCAGCAACCTTATTGGTTCTAGGCAGTTAGCTCAAACTTCAGCAGAAGATGTTTCTACAATATTAGCTTCCGGTAAAAGAGTCAAAACTTTTGACGTTGAAACTACTGGAATTTTTAAGGGCGCACATACAAGATCCATGGGCGTAACGGAAATGCACAATGGAATCATAAGAGGTATCGAAGATCGTACTGTAAACTTTGCATCACCGCAACTTGGAGGACTAACAGTTACTGGTAGAAACAATGTTTCTAGAACGGTAAATCAATTTCTAATGCAAGGAGAAGGATCTAGGGGTATACAGGTTGGGGACCCTGCAAAATTCTTAGATGAGGCAACAAAATTTTTAAATAACGTATTAGAATCAGATGTTATAGCTGGACATAATATTTTTTTTGATATTGAAAGTCTCACAGGAACAATGCAACAGATGGATGGTTTTAGTACACACGCCGGCGCTAAACAAGCAGTATCTCAGATGTATGAAGCAATGCAACAGGATGGTCGAATAGTAGATACACTTGAATATGCAAGAACTTATCTTAATACAGAAGTTAACTCTATGCTTGAATCAGCCTTTCATACAGATGAAATAGCAAGATTAAATGGCTTTAGAGATTTAATATATTCTCCTGAATTTTTAGCACAAGTAAGAGCGGGTGGATCAGCTCCATATGCTTCTATGGAAGCAATATCTCTTAATACAAATCTATTGCAATTATTACATGAAGATGCGATGGGCGGTGATGAGTTTGCTAAGACTACATATGAGAGGATCTTTCAGGGTACACACATAGCAGATACCGACTCAGCACTTCAGACATATATGACAAAATATATGATGCAAGACTTGGTTCCTGGAGATCCAAGTCAAGGAAAGATGTTAAAGGTTACGGATAGAACAAAAGGTCCTTATGGGAAAGCAGTTATAGCAGCACAAGAAGCAATCAATAGATCAAAAGCTCTAACTACAACTACAGATATTTCTGATGTAAGAAATATATCTCAAGACATATTTGATTATATACTTTCAGATGAAAAAGCTAAGCAAAGAGTTTCTTTAACTTTGGAAAAAGGCTTTACCGACGTTTATGGACAATTAGACGTTGATGGATTAGTGGGAAGAAAAGGTAATTTACAATATATTGGTGGTGAATATAAATTTACTATTGGAGAAGCTAGTCCAGGTGGAATAAGTCAAATTACAGTACCTAAATCTAGGGCAGAAGCAATAATTGAACAAACCCTGAGGGGCGCTGATTATACGGATGACCTTGATCTTGGTTGGTCTGCAGATCCGACTAGAGGTCTAGAAGGAACAGTGAAAACCGCCAACAGAGAAGCAGCAAGAATACAAAGTCTTGGAATAAATGTTACTCAAGCGCACGAAATCAATGAAGTTATGAGAATGGTTGGAGCAACAGGATCTGCAACAGGTTCTCCAATAACAAAAGAAGCCTTATTGGAAAATATAGGTTCTACATATAGAATGTTTGGCTCTGGACCAGGTACAGTTGCAGACATGGTTGACATAGCTAGAGGTAGAGCTCCATCTGGTCCACTATTTAAAGCCGGTTTGGCAAATTATGGATTAGACCCAGGATCTGGTGCTGAAGAGATATTTGACGTAGCAAAAAATTATGCAAGAGCTTCTAAGGCAATTGGCATTAGAAATTCAGATCTGAGCGTTAGGAGTCGAGTTTTCTCAACTGTAATGGCAGAGTCAACTTCAGGAAATGCACAAGCAGCAAGAGACATGTTAACTGGACGACTAGCAGAACTAAGTGCGATAGAAATGCCCGACACTGCAATTCTAGACAAGATAACAAAAACAACAGCACAACTAGAGTCATTAAAATATGCAGACTACGCAGATATACTACCAGAGCATGGAGTATCACACTTTAAGGGGCAACAGCAATTAAGACTCTTTAGTCAAATGACAGCAGAAGGCGAATTCCAACCGGCAAGTAGATTACTAGTTCCCCTTCAAATGATGAACGATGCAGCAGACGCAGCATTTGGAGCAAGCGACTCATTAAGAAAAGGAACACTATCGGTCAGCTTAGCTAAACATCATGATGGCACAGAAAGAGTTAATTTGTTTTGGAAACTAGGTGAAGATGTTGATAAAGCAGATAAAAGAAGGTTTGTTGAACAAATACATGATGACATTATGGCTAAAGTTGAAGCTCTTACGGGCGAAGAAAGATTATTAGATGCAAATAATGATTTAGTAAAAGCTCATACTGCAATGAGCAAAATGGGTAGGGATGCATCGGTAGATACTTTGCTTGAATCTTTTGAAAAAGGTGGAATTGGTTTAGCTTTCCAAGACGGAAAAGAAGCTTCTGACTTTGCTAGAAAATCTGCAGCACAGGGTATAGATCTAACTAACGATGTAATGGCAGGAAATTTACAGGGTTCTGTTATAGATACTCTTGGTGATGGAGACTTCTTGCGCACCGGCGCTTTTGCAGATGGCGTTGTGTTAGATGCGTCAAGAACTACACGAGCAAATGGTGATGAAGTTATTAGAGGTCTCAATGAAACCGCTGAGGTAATTTCAGAGTCTGGAATAGCTTCTCAGCTTAGAACTAAAATGAATAGAGCAAAATTGGGCCAAGGCGCAAATAAGATGCTCGATTTTTATATAGGCAATAAAACTAATATTAAGAATGTTGGAATAGGTCTATTGGCAGCTGGAGTCGGTTACTATGCATATAAGAAATATCAAGAAAATCAAGAGTACGATGATGTTCTTGCTCAGCAACCAATAGAAAAGAATACTGCAAGCAGGCCAAGCCCAAGGTTAACTCAGTCAGATATGGCTTCCTTTAGAAGGGATCCTTTGGTTACGGCAGGCGTTGTCGGAAATTTAGATAGATCTAAAATTGGTCACACAATGATGGGACCAAATAAATACAATCACTTATTTGGGAATTAAAATATGGCAGCTTTGGGTAAATTAGGAAAAGGTGTATTATTTGGTGGTTTGGCTATGGCTGGACTAGCTAAAGGAATAGGTTCATCAGCTAGAGAGGCTGCTATGGATGCGGCATTTGGTGATCCAAACGCAGATGAGTCATTTTTAGGCGGACACCTATCTGCTAGGTATATGGCTGGTGCAGCAATTGGTGGAAATGTTGGCGCTGCACTACAATGGTCTAATCCTTCTGATCGATTTAAAATGAATCCAATTGCCCCCAATGCTGGAGGATTAATTGGTGCTACAGCAGTTGGTGGTATAGGTGGAGCAATTGCTGGAGCTAAGATTGCCGGAAGAGCTGGTGGTGGAGCTAGAGCTAAGTTGTTATCTGGAATAGCTGGTGCTGCAATAGGTAGCGTTGGCGGATCTACATTGGCCATGGGCGGAGTTATAGATTACGCACATAGAAATAAAAACTTTTTTATGAATGCTCCACATGGAAATCAATCTTCAGCAACGGCAGCTGCACTTAATGCATCAGGAAATATAGTCCTAGGAATGCATAACTCAAGAAACGGATATTAAAAATGCCCTTAGACCCTTTTCAAGGACAAGAAGTCTATTCAGGAGAAACGCCTCAGCCACCACTTCCCATGAGGATGATGGGAAACCTTCCTGGAATAGCTACAGGTATAGCATTTAACGCTAAACGTGGCGCTAATACCATTATGTCTGGTGGAGGGTTTCTTGATGATGCAACACTCTTTGCTAACAGAAGAGCAACCAGGTATGGTGCTTTTAGAAAGGGAATGAGAGGAATAGAATCTGCAGACGTAATGTCTGGTAAGTCTCTATTGCAATATGGTCCAACTAAACGAAGCATGATGAATTCCGCTGGAAAAATGCGAGATCCATGGTTCAGGGGTGCAAGAATAAATAACGCAACAGCTAGGCCTAGGGCATTTAGAAGAATGCACTCTTTAAGTGTATTTTCAGAAGGTGAGTCTGGGCTATATTCTCATGCTGGTGGCGTAAGAGGTTTAGGTAAAGCTAGATTTGGTCCACTTGGAAAAATGGCTGATAACCTTGGTGTTGGCGCAGATGAAGCATTGTTAGGTCCAGGTTTATTTTCTGCAATTTCAGCTGGAAGAAGAATAGATAAAATTGAGAAGAGAGTCTTAGCCGGAGGTCGTGGTTCAAGACAATTAGCAAAAGTAGATAGAAGTATAATGAGATTAGCTTCTATGAATAATCCAGGTATGATTAGCAGTGTAGGTCCAGGTGGAATGATAGGACCAGTGGAGCCTTATGTTAAAGGTTTGAGTGGTGCCGTAAGTGGCGAGGGTCTCGGTGCAATAGGGGTAAGAGGGAATCTTTTAGCTAGCGCAATGCCAGGAAAAGGTACGCAATTTATGGCTGGATATGTTAGAGGTGCAGCTGGATTCGGTCCAGCAAAAATGGCTGCAGGTCTAGACGCTGCCTCGGTTCAAGAAAAATATATAGCTCAAGGTTTAGCAAGTAAGGCTACACAGCTGGGTGCAAAGACAGCAATTAGAGACACTGCTGCTGCCTTAGGAGAAGGTATCACGACTAAAAGTGGAACTCTTCTAAAGGGTATGGAGGGGGCTAGAACTCTTTTAAATATAGAAGGTAAAGGCATAGTTCGTGAACTGGGCATCAAAGGAGCAATGCAGTTTGCAAGTTCTGGACAAGGAGCCAAGGTCCTAGCAACAAGAGGTTTATATGCATCCAGTAAAGCACTGCCAGTCATTGGTCAAGCAATGCTTGTATATGATTTGGCTAAAATGGGTGGCGAAATAATTAAAAGTGGTATAAACTTAGCTAGAGATGCAGAAAAATCTCTACAGGGATCTTTTAGTAAATCAACTTTTGGCATGGGATATAGAGACTCAGAGGCGGCAGCAACATCTAGATCAAGAGGAGTAATGGCAATTCAGAATTCAAGGCTTAATGCAAGATCCGCACTCGGCACTGAAGCTGGAATGATGTCTGCCCATTTTGGATAATTATGATAGTCGATAAAACAAAACTATTCAGAGAAAAAGTAGCTGAACTTCCAAGGGAAGATATATTACAGATTCTTCGTGATCAAGATCCAGAACTACTTAAACAAGTAAACAGAATTGAATGGGTTTTTAGAAATAAATTAAATCACTTAAACTGGAACGATGGAACTCCCGTATCTAGTAGAGATTTCACAAACGAAGAATTAGCACTTTTAATTGATGAACCTTTTGAATTAGATAAAGAACTCTTAAGTCTTGGTGTTAGCGCTGAACAACAAAGGCAAATTCATATCGCCAAAGATCCTGTAACTTGGGCAAAAAACTTTTTAACAGCAGACCCAAGAGTCTATCAAATAATGATACTTAGACACCCTTCTTTGCGTAAGGTTCTTCGTGCTGGCCGTCGTCTTGGTAAAACTTTCACAATGGCTATTAATCTTTTGCATTATAGTTATACACATAAAGATGGTAGATGTTTAGTTATTGCGCCAATGAAAACGCAGGTAGAGTTAATTTACCAAGAAATTTTAAGAATCGCTGCCAAAAATGATATTGTTATGAACTCCATAACAAGAAAAGTAACCAGTCCTCAATTTATGATTCAATTCTCTAATGGTTCAACTATTAGATTCTTCACATCAGGTATGCGTTCAGGTGGGAAATCTGACGTAGCTCGTGGTCAGGAAGCACATCTTATCATTCTTGACGAAATGGACTACATGCATGCAGACGACTTAGATGCTCTATATGCGATGCTTCAGAAAACCGCAGAGGACCAACCAGATAAAGTATTAATGGGTGCATCGACGCCAACTGGAAGAAGAGAAAGATTTTGGGAATGGTGTAATAGCAATAGATTTAGAGAATTTTGGTTTCCCTCATATTGCAATCCATATTTTTCTAAAGATCAAGAAGATGAATTTAGGGAACAATATTCTGAGTCTGGATATAGGCATGAAATTGAAGCAGACTGGGGAGAAGACTCTGAAGGAGTTTATCCTCGTAAGTATGTAGATAGAGCTTTTATATCTCCTACATGGCAGTACAATGCGGAAATAACATCCGCTAGAAACTTTTATACAATGGGAGTTGACTGGGACAAATACGGTGCAGGAACTAATATTGTAGTCGTTGAAGCTTGTGCAGAAAATTATGAAGAAGCAAGATTTAGAAACAAGACTAGAGTTGCTTACAGAGAAGAAATAATAAGATCTGAATACACTCTAACAAGAGCAGTGGATAGAATTGTAGAATTAAACGCTATTTTTAATCCAAAGCATATTTATGTTGACAGGGGTTTTGGTGAAGTCCAGGTTGAACTTCTACACAAAAAAGGTATAGAAGACCCTAGGAGTGGATTGAAGGAAAAGGTAAAAGGCATTGCATTTGGCGAGTCTATAGAAATTAGAGATCCATATACAAAACTTCCAGTAAAAAAAGAAATGAAACCATTTATGGTGGACAACTTAAGACAATATCTGGAACGTGAAGCGATATATATGCCAGAGTCAGATGAGGAATTATATCTTCAATTGATATCCTACGTTGTTGTTAGGACTACTCAAACTGGTAGACCAGTTTTTGAAGCAGCTGGATCTGCAATGGACCATGCTCATGATGCTTTGATGTTAGCACTATTAGCTATTACTCAAAATTATGGAGAACTCTCAAGAGTTAATTATGCAACTAATACAGAAACTTTTTCTAATAATTTTTATATACCAGGTAAAAAGAAACTTCAAGCTCAAGATGATGACGACAAAGAAGCTAAAACCTTTATAACGGGAAGGGCCTCAGCTATTGGCTCAAGCATTGGGTCTAGAAGAAGTTCGTCTTCAAGAATAATCAGGAAGAAATTCTAGAGGCAAATATGAGTATTAATAACATTGATAAAAATATGCCTGGAACAGATAAAGGTATATTTACAGGTGGATCAAGATATTTTAACGAATCAACTGGTGCATATGAAAATTCTTTAGTTGATACTTCTTTTTATGGAGAACCTCAATTATCTAAATTAGTTGAAGATAAATATAGTTCAATATTACCCAATGTATATGATCTTGCATATAAGGAAGAGTATTATATACCTCTTGATGTTGTTAAGAATGATATAAATTCTATTCATGAAATGATTGGACAGGTTGTAGATAAAATAGATTTATTATTAAACAATATAAATGTTAACTATCTTGCATCACCATCTTTAGAGGAATCACACAAAGCTTTATGGAGAGAGGTTGTTAAACATAATGGCATTACAACCGAAGAGGTATGGAGAAACGACGATAGGGTATATGTAGAAAACCCATACTTTAACAAAGAAACTAATAAATTTTACAACCCTGATGAGATATATCCAGAACACATTTCTTTTGAAGAATATCTATATGCAAGAAGATCTGGTTCCACTGTGGCAAAAAGATTTATTAGAGAATATGACAAAGTTTGTTCTCATTCAGTTTTTTCTTATCTAATAGAATTAAGAAATTTCTTAGAATACATGTTAAATGAATCTTATAATATCAAAGAAATACTTACAACAATTTTTAGGGAGGATTATGAAGATGACGCACAAAAACAAATTGGCGTACAATTCGACGCATGGTCAAAAGTTGCAATGCACTATACGCAACGAGTTGAGCAAGCGATCACCTCAAGACCAGGGGAGATCCCCTCTTCCGAAGTGGATAAAATCTCTGAAAAGCAAGCCGTTGAATTCCAAGCATTTTTCTCGATTCGATTAGATGCAATAAACGAAGAGGTATTAAATGTATTAGATAATCTAAAAAATGATTTTCTAGAAAACTCTGACATTTTTTATCAAAGATATTTATATCAATCTTTAAAGTTTAAAAAAGAAATAGTTTCATCTATGGAGTTAGATTTTTACACTACATCGGTTACAACAGATTTACCAGTATTAGCTGGTGAACTCGTAATTGCTACAAATGTAATGAATGCAAACTTTGGTATGATATTAACAGACTTAATTCAAAGAAATACTTTAATTAATAAAAAAGCTGATAATTTCTTATACTTAATAAATGAAAAAAGAAAATATTCTAATTATATATTTCAACTATCTTTTAAGGGTACACA
>Ga0075471_10000080_pt1 | contig 41905 bp, 62 predicted proteins | sample DEB19_08_DNA_2_FD_74787 | JGI IMG/M metagenome (GOLD analysis project Ga0075471, IMG submission 74787) | Aqueous microbial communities from the Delaware River and Bay under freshwater to marine salinity gradient to study organic matter... | ecosystem: Environmental > Aquatic > Marine > Coastal ...
GGGCGGTTGTCGCGCAACCCCCGCCGAAACTCTTCTCTTCATCCGACGCGGAGCGGGAGCGGGAGCGGGAGCGGGAGCGGGAGCGGGAGCGGGAGCGGGAGCGGGAGCGGGAGCGGGAGCGGGAGCGGGAGAAGCGTTACACGGCCCGATGTTCGGGCGAAGTAACGGCGTTACATCATCCGTTACATCGGGCGAACAGTTGCCGATGTTCAGGCGAACATCACCCGCGACATCACCAACAGCAGGCTCTTCAGCCCCCCCCTTCTTCCGCATTCGAGACAGTCGGTCCTTCGCCTTCTGCCGCTCATCTAAGACCTGTGTTTTCGCGGGGTTAAAGTCAAGAAAGTCATGGATCACATAACCGTTTTTCGTGCGATCCCACAGCCCCGCCTCCACCATCCTGGCCGCCCAATCAATCGTCAGCGCCGGACGACTCACCCCCGAGTCATCCAGCACCGTCAGATCGTCGAACCCAGCCAGGAAATAATGCACCGCCCCGCCAGGGATGAACCCGTCCGTCAGGTGACGACTCGCATAACAGAGGGCACGCACCTGAATCACCATCGCCAGCGGTCCCGCCAGCGCCATCTTCGGATGATCCGCAAACGCATCATCGAGCTTTACCCACATGACGTCATCACTCCGTTATCCATTCTCACCACCCCGGCAGCAGCGCGGCCACCTTACCCGTGTCATAGGCCACCGCAATCATCGGCCGGGCATGCTCCGCCACCGTCTTTCCGTCCGGCATCACAATGTGCGCCATGAACTCATCCTCGAACCCGACAATGCCGCTCTGCACCGCCTCCAGCTTGGCCTTCACCACGAGCGCCAGCGCCCGCCAGAGCCGTCGCAACTCCGCCTCCCACGCTTTCATCGCCTCACCCTCCGTTCGACGCTTGGAGGCGTAGCGCGCATGCTGCGTGAACCGTTTCTCATCCTTCGCCGGAATCGGTAAGCAAAATCGGACAATGCGGCCCTTCGCCCGGAACTGAATCCGCGCCTCCGACTCGCCCCACCACGAGACAAACTGCTCCGCGCCATAGCGGATTAGCATAGATTCAATCTCCGCCTTCGACCGCTCGATCGGCACGCTCGTGCCTTCCGCAAAACTCATCGAATTACCCCCTCAGCACAAAATCAGGAGACTGCACCCGCTTCAACATCACTTCAGTGAGCGCAAGCAAGGATGGCTCCGGCCAATACTCACACTGAAATCGCACAATCATCCCCAACTTTGTCATCGGCCTAAGAAGTAGAAATCTCGCAAACGCCTCATCGCAATCTTGCGCATACACCGTCCACGCGCGTTTGCCAGTGGAGACAACGATGGGCAGCCTCATCCCCAGGCGCTTGCAATCCTCTTCCGTGATCTGAAGCGTTGGCTGCTCCATATCCCCCTCACCGCATCCGCATCAGCCAAAAATTCAACTGCACCGCTGCGAACCAGTAGCCCACGTTCGACCACTGCCGATCCCAGGCATACGCCAGCGCCGCAGCCACGTTCAGAACCATCGAGACGCAGAGAATCCAATCCCCAAGCCTCATCCCTTCACCCGTTTCCCCGCGATCCCGCGCACAAACGGCTCCCCTTTGCATGGATTGCAGATCCGATGATCCGCGCCCGTCGAGTGCATCCAAAATTCACACTTCAGGCAACGCCGCAGCTCCGTCGGCTGCCGATGCAATGCCAGCGCCTTCTTCTCCTCAATCGCAGTGCGCAACTGCACCGAGCGCGTCAACATCGCACCCTCGGCCACGCCGCCAGGCAATCGCCCAGCTCGTGATACACCGGCACCCCGAGCACCTGGGCCAGGTCCACCGCCAGATCCGCCGCGCGCGACTCACCCGGCAACCGCAACACACACCAGCAGGCCGCCACGCGCTGCGCGTCCATCTCCGACCAGCCATCCGAGAGCTTAAACACCGCCAGACACCCCGCCTCAATCAACACCTGCGCCGCCCGCACCGCCTGCTCCGCGCTCCCCAGCGGCCCCACCACATAGACCAGCTCACCCCTCATCACTGCACCGCCTCCCGGCCCGCGTCCGTCACGCGGAAATGAATCATCGTCTCCGTATAGCCGGCCGTCCGCTCCATCAAACCCTTCGACACCAGCCCCATCAGGATCGGATAATGCTCAGAGCGTGGCGCCGCGCTGTAGCTGTTGCGATACGCCACCAGGCACCGATCCAGCCCCAGCGCGTGGCGCAGGATGTCGCGCTCCAGTTCCGTCAATTCCAGCATCTTCATCGAATCACCACCCCCCATCAGAGTCAGCCGGTTCAGCAACGGCTGCGCCGCCACCGCAAACGGCACACCCGGAATCCGCCGGCAGAGATCGTCCGCAATCAACGCCACCCAGGCCATCCGCTGATCATCCGACCGCACCGCCGCAATCACCTGCGCCAGCGCGTCAAACCACCGCTCCCGCCGATCCGCGTCATACAGCGAGAACGTCGTCACATCCGCGCGCAGCTCCTCCAGCATCGCCAGCAGACAGTCCTTCTGAGATATCGGCATCATCGATTACCTTTGCGCTGACACACCCTATCCTTCCTCTTCATCACCTACGCCACCACCTTTGCGCCCGTGGCGTGTGCTTCCAGCCATGCCTTGATGTCCTGCATGGCTTTCAACTGCCACATTTCGCCGTCGGCCACATGCAGCGAGAGGATCGGCACTTGACCGTCTCGGTTTTTCAGACGGAAGATGAATTGCCCTGACGGCTGGTCGATTTCACGGAACGTCCGCCAGGGTGTCAGCGTCACGACGCGCTTCACCTCCTTGTTTTCCGCAAGCACCACCCCCTTGCGCATCGTCGCCACCTGGCCCACGCCATTGTCAGCACTGACTTGCACCTGCTCGGCCGTCAGCAACCCCGCCACCGAATAGAGATAGGCCAGATCAGGAGAACCCTGCACAAAGAACGATTGCAGGCCAATAATGAACTGCTCCTGATCGATGAACTGCCCGAAGGGAAACTTGCCGAACTCAGGAAGAGACGCCGTGGCGTGGATTTGCCGCTTGCCCCACTCATTACAACGCACATCGCAGAGTACGACCTTGGTGGGACTTAGCACATGGAGAAATACATCCGCCGTGCTCGCACCGTTCACGCTCACGGTCAACAAATCGGCCAGCCCGGTCAATGTCGCCACTTGGCGCGCATCATCGTGTGGTGGCTCCATTGCGGTGAGCGCCTTGTCACAGTAGGTCCGCCCGCCATGCGCGACCATGTTGGGCACCCGTGCCGCGCCGATCAATTCCTGCAGCTTCTCAATCGCATCCTTCAGCATAGAAACCTCCATGACTACGCCACCCATGCAGATGACTATTTAACGACCGTGATCCCCTTCGATGTCTCGTCGGCACCGGCAAACATCGAGACTTGGCGCGTATCGAGCGAATAGGCCTTTAATTCACCACTATGCCGCGAGAGAAAGACCGGGCTCGTCGCCACCTTGACCGGCTGCAATATCGACTTGCAGGCAAACGACACCACCGCACCGCTCCGGTCGTCGAGCGGCTTAAAGACGAAACGCAAGGTGAGACCCCTCGACTTACTCGCCTCAGTATTCGGATCGGCGATATTTGCCAAGACCTCGCGCAACTCACGTTCAAATACTTCCGGCACCCCCCCCGTTGCAGATCGTCGTGATCGTGATCGCTTCATGCTCCATGCACAGACTCCTTTGTGTAAGATCCCATCATCCTCACCACCCGGCTCACCAGCTTGAACTGCTGACTGAACAGCTGCGCCAGCCGGGCGCGTTTCTGGCGATGCCGCCGCTTCATCTCCAGTCCATGACAGGCGCGACAGCGCGTCGAGGTTGCAGGCCCGTCACAGTCTTGGCAGCGCCGTATCATCGAATCCCCAACTTCTCCAGCTTCTTCAGGCCCGCCTTCACCTTATTCGTACTGCCCAACGCCAGCCGCGACTTGCGGCCCGACTTCGTCTCCGGCGAGGCAGACCAGGCGGCAATCCACGTCGTCGGCTTGCCGATCAACTCACCGCTCGTAAATGACCGCTCTTCCTTCATGCCCCCACTCCCATCATCCGCCGGTCATACGGCGGCAGCCACAGATGAATCTTCCGCCGCAACTCCTCATTGCTCATCGCCTGGCACCGGCTGCAAAACAACAGGCACACCGTCTCATCCTCCACGACCGTGATCCGCGTATAGAGCGGCCGTTCCATCCCGAGCACATTGCAGTTCTCACAACGGTTCATCGCGTCCCCCTGTTCAGGTTTCCACGCTTAAAACTGCCACCCGCCCGTGAACGCCAGCATGTCGAGTCCCGCATTCACATCGCCGAGATAGGCGTTCGACTGGTGCCAATACTCAAAGGCCACCCGCGCCCGCCGATACCCCACCAGCACTTGCGCGCCAAGACTGAAATTCACCTGCGAGCTCAGCTCCGGCACCGCATGATCGAAATAGCCCACGCCCGCCTTCGGCGTGAACGTGAACGACCAGTTCCCCGCCGCCATCTGCAGCCCATATTGCAGCGACAGACTGCCGATCCCGGCAGTACTCGCCTTGAGATCGAGTCCCAGCCCGCGATCGCACGTCTGCACTTCGACCAGCGCGCCATCAAACGACGACACATGCCAGCTATTCGGATGCAGCGTCATCAGATATCCCGCCAATAGCACCGGCGCGAAACACATCATGGACATCCTCCGTCACCACGTGAGCAGCAACCACGTCAACAGCACTCCGACGAGCGCCAGCGCCACCCCGCCGAGCGCCGTGCGCTCAGCACTCTGAAATCGATTGGCCTTCGCCTTCCGACCATACAGGCGAATCATCAGACTCCCCATGAGACAATCCTCCATCGGTAGCCGCACCCGCTCCCGCACGATCAACGTCCGCATGCGTCCCCTCCCGCGTGAGGCCCTGCGCGGCTTCCCAGCGCGCCAGAAACGCCGCCCGCCGCGTGGCCAATAATTCCACCGTCTCCATCATGCCGCCGAAGTTCAAATCCTCCAGCCGCGTGAACCGCAGATAGCACTCGAAGTTGTTCAGCATGAGCTGCAAATCCCGCCATTCCGCATACTCACTCAGCGTGCGCCGTTGCGCCTCCGTCAGCGTCATGCGCGCACCGTCCCTTTCTTCGGCCCCGGCAGCGGCGCCGGTTTCTTAAATTCGATGTGCAGCTCATGCCCCACCGACTCCGCAAAGGCCACCAACGCCGCAATCGTCATCCGGCCAAATTCCTTCGCCCGCAGATCCAGATCCACCGTCGAATTCGTCGCCATCACAACCCTCCCCAGTGAGCTGGATCAGTGGGCGGTTCCAACTCATCGCGTTCACCCTTCGTCAGCCAGCCATAGAGCGCGCACGCACAGCCCGCCAGCAGCCCCACCACACAGACCGCCATCCAGACAAACAGGCGCTTGACCAGCGACCCCACCAGAATCATGAGCGCCAGCAGCGCCACCCACACCGTCATGCGCCCCTCCGTTGATCAGCCAATCCCGTCAGCGCCAGCCCGCGATCCCCCTGGCGATAGCGATTCATCCAGGCATCCAGATCGCGCACCCGAAACAACAGCTCCTTGCCCGGCCGGTGATGCGGCACGCCCTTCGTGCGCACCCATTCACGCAGCGTCCCAATCGACGTATTCAGGTACGCCGCCGCTTGATCGATCGTCAGATAGCCGGGCGTCATCAATTCAGCCATCGCGGCACCCCCGCAAACACACCACAGCGTCCGGCAGGCCTCCCCCCGGAGGCCCACCGGGCGAGCGTGCGGCGCCATCGCTTAATGAAAGCGGCGCACGCTGACTCGACACATTCGATGGACATCACACCCCCTTCCGTCCGCCATTGGCAGACAACTATCCCTAATGTCAGACAACTTTCTTTTGGTTCAGTACTTCGCTGCTCATGTCAGACAACGAGAGCGCCCGGCTGACAACGTCGCCTTGGCACACCGCCGCCAACGGTCTAACCTGGCCGTAGTAATCGAGGCGATAGGTGAGCATGCGAGCAATTTCATTTTCGAGCGAGGTCAGAACCACTTCATTGAGAGAGGAGCCACGCCGATCTGCCATCGTGCCCAGATCGGCCAGCAACTCCTCCGGGAGTCGAATCGTGACACGCGCATCAAGTTTTGGACGACTCATTAGGCCACCTTGATTGATTGTGAGGTGAGAACTTCACGACCGGCCCGCAGGATGCGAGTCGTTTGCTCGGAGAGTGTGCGACCAGCTTCATGCGCTGAATTTCGCACCCACAGGTCCAACTCCTCTGGGAGATAGACCGTGAACGGCCTTGAGTTTGTGCCCTTGAGTTTTCTTCGGAGTGGCGACTTCATGCCTAGACTATATCCAGACTATGTATAGTCTGTCAATAGCTATTTACTAGAGACGGTCTGAGGGCGGAGTATGGTCAGTACGGCAATGGGAAAACGGGAGCAAAATAAAGAGGTTACCTACCTGCGAGATCCGACGCAGGCACGATTGATTGCATTTGTGCGCGACCACGAAACCCTGAAAAGTAAAAGTCGCGTTCTCGAAGTGGCGCTGGAATTCTATTTCGCAATGGCCGATCAATACGGCCTCGACGACCGCTGGTGGCCTAAGATTCCCGCTGAACTCGAAAAGGCCGCTGAGCACCTTGAGCCATACATGACACGAGGACGGCCGCACCACAAATAGCAGGGATGCTCCTAGTAAAGACGCTGGGCTAGTGGGCTTGGTGGGTGGGCAACATCACAGCGTCAAGGAACTCTGGATGGAGCGGCGTTGCCCGCATCATTACGAACCGCGCCGCGACGGATCGTTGTGCGAGCGGTGCCTACTGGGTACATCAGGAGATTTAGAGTGACGCGTTCCGCATCTTCACTTCACGACCTGTTGATGGACAGTTCACGGCATGATCCAAGAGACTATTTTCCCGGTTTCCAGTGGGCCATTCCTCTTCATTTCGCAGACGCACTCGCTGCCTGCTGTTTTTCGCGCGGAGATACTATCTACAGTTCCCCCCAAGCCTACCAAGCCTGGACACACGGACGACCTCAAGATTTTTTCAGTATACAGGTCGTTGCCGCCGCGAATGAGCCAGCAGGCCATAGCGGCAGCGCAACTTTCAGATCCAATTGGCAATCATCAGTCACCATTGACCTTCGTGACCATCGCAGTTCGGCGCCGCCACAGCGAATCGAGACAACACAAGGGCGTCTCTACACCACTATCTGGCACGGTAATGTCTCCACGTTGCACGTCCACGCCATGCCCGATGAGGCCCCCTTGACATGGGCTGATATAAATCGGCCGGCGCGACAATCGGAAGGTAAGCTCACCGCCCCCGAGAGCATTCTCGAACGCGCCGCCAGCCAGATTTTGCCGCACCCGATTCCCACTCACACTTATTTCCTCATGGCATTCGATCCAACAGCGAAGCTCGCCATCGAAAAATATCGCCAGATCCGGCACCAGCTTACATGCACAGCCACGTTTACCGAGCAAGATATCCCTTCTAATATCATTGCACTTCCCCATAATCAGCCGCCGCTTCCAACTGTGATGATCATCCTCTTTGATATTCACTCGTCAGACAAGGTCGCAGTGCACAATGCGCTGAAGGCCGCGCTGTACATTCCGGCCGATACACAGCAGACACCCGCAAAAGGCAAATTCAGATTACGCACCCATGGCCTCTTATTTGATCCAGCCGCAAACCATCAGCCAAAGAAGATCTATGTGCTGAAAGCCGAGAGTCATGCGATCGACAGCCGGACGGAACTCAGATTCGACTGCCGGAGCAAAAGCCATCCCGACATCCTGCACGAAATTATCATCGAGCAAGATCTAGACGATCGCCTGCTCATCATGACGTGCAGCTGCCCAGCCGGACAGCGGCATTGGCCATGTCGCCACCTATTAGCCATCATCGATAATGATACCGCCATCCTCGCCAACCCCCACGACACACAACAGCTCCATCAGCTCGCGACATTTCAGACATGGCTGCACCGGACAACATGCCTGCAAGACTTGATACGATTGAGAGAATTGGAACACATGACGAATACCCTGACGACGTTAAAAGCTGAATGGTTCGAGAAGTTCGACGACGGATTTCCGTTGCGTGATTAGCCATGCCCGCCCCGTCCAGCAGTCGCGGTCTGCGAGGAAAGCCATACTGAGAGCCACCAGCGCATGAGCACCCTCTACAAGCGCCCCACCGGCTGGTACCTCTCGTTTTACTGCGCCCCCGGCTGCGAAGCCCATCCCGCCGGCCACAAGCAGCACTGCATCTCCCTGCGCACCAAAGACGGCAAGGCCGCCGCGCAGAAACAAAAAGACAAAGACCGCGCCCTGGCCGCCGATAAAGCCACCGCCGCGCTCGGCCTGCCGGTCCAGCCGGCCGCCGACGAGTCCATGACCCTGCAGCAGTTCGTCGACCGCTACGAGCTCCGTGTCACCACCGAGCGCATTGTCAGCCCGGCCACATGGGATCGCGCCGAATCCTGGGCCCTGGGCCGCCTGCTGAAATACCAGCCGCAGGCCATGTTAGCGGACATCACCGAAGCATGGATCCGCGACTACGAGCGCGCCGAAAAGCACCGGCTGTCGCCGCATAGCTGGAACAGCCAGCGCCGCACCCTCAAAGCCCTCGGCAATCGCGCCGGCGCCTGGAAATGGCTCCCGGCGAACCCCTTCCTGCATCTCACGCGAGCGAAGGCCAAAAAGAAACGCCCGAAGCGCCTCTTTCAGGAACAGATCCCCGTCATCATTGCCGCCATCCCCAACCAGTTCTGGCGGCTCGTCACCCTGTTCCTGTACGCCACCGGCGTCCGCCGGCAAGAACTCTGCAACCTGGAGCGCAGCCATGTCAGGCGTCAGCAGGGGTTCATCGAAATCGAAACCAACAAAGAGAACGAACCCAAAATCATTGCCCTCACGCCCGAAATCGAATGGATCGTCACGGAAGCCGAAAAAATCGCGCACTCGACATACGTCTTTTCCCGCGACGGCAAGCCGCTGCACCCAGAAGCCGTCGCCAACTACTACCGCTGGGTGAGCCGGAAAGTGAAATTCCCCGTCAGCACCCACCGCTTTCGTCACAGCCACGGCACCCACCGCATGGAAGCGGGCGACAACCTCAAGACCGTCTCCGACACCCTCGGCCATGCCGACATCCGTACCACCGCCAACTTCTACCTCGACATCAGCCTCCCCGCCCAACGCGCCGCCCTCTCACGATTGCCCATCGACCAACTCGTCACCCTGAGCCGCACCGCCCCGCTCCCGAAGAAGAACAAAAAGAAGAAAACGACCAAGAAAAAAAGACCGGCACCGTAGCACAACCCTAGCACCATCATCCTAACAGATTGATAACGCACACTCGGCTTCTCCCTACGGATCAGAAGGTTACAGGTTCAAGTCCTGTCGGGCGCACCACTCCACAACACCGCAATCACAGCACAGATGCCGCGATTCATGCCGCAAGCCACCCCAAGAGGTAGGCCGGCTAAAATCGGGTTGATGGGTGTTTGATGCCGGTTATTCGTCAAAAATAGAGAGAAACCGTAGCAGAACCCTAGCAGTCAGGTCGGCAAGGAAGAGAAGCCAGGCACCGGAGCCGGGCTGGCCGGCATCCGGGCCATCCAGGCGGCCCATTCTTTGCGCTCGATGTCGGCGGAGGCTCGGAGAAAGGCTGATTCGGCCTCTTGCTCAGCCCTGGCCAGCAGAATCGCCCGATCGACTCGCTCGCCGCAATTATAACAACGCCACCACCAGGCCCCGCGCCGGTAGACATGCTCCCGGATCATCCGCCCCTGGCAGCGCGTACAGGTCATGAGGCCGGAGCCACCTTTGCGGGCGTGACCTTCGCGCAGACTTTCTCCGCATGGTCCTGGCCGATCTCAAATCCCTTTGCAAGATCCGAGTTCACCGGGATCAACGGCGCCAGCGTCTGATAGGCTACTGTGATGCCAGGGAGCCCGTCGCACCCTTCGACGAGCACGCGCTGCACGTCACCGCTGAGCCGGATCAGCTTTTGACTGAACTTCGCGCCATCGCCGGACTTGCAGGCCGTGAGGCTCAGCAACCCGCAGATCATAAGCATCGGTACCGTTCCACTCATGCTCGCCCGCAGGCTGTCCGGCGCCACAGGATCACGCGCTGAGGTCAACAGCGTCTCCGGCCTCGTCGCCGCCAGCATCTGGGAGCCCATCCCGGTCCCCACCGCTTGCGCCACCCCGGACGCATCGCCTGCGAGACCCGCCGCCACGGCCGTCACGAGTCCAGACAGAATCACCTGCACGGAGCGCGGCACATAGGCCCCGGCGAGTCCATTGACCCCCTTCGTGATCGCCGCGACGGCCAGCGGCCCCACCGCGACCCAGATCGCCGGGATCATACTCTTGAGCGCCATCTCCATCAGCATGCTCCACGGATCTGACGGCGCGGGCGAGAGCATTGCCTCCTGCGCCCAGACGGCCCGCACCAGGAAGGTCATCGCAAACACCACGGCACACAATACCCCTATTCGTCGCATCATTGCCCCCTTTGGTTGAAGCGCCCCTGCCCGTGGAGATCCATCAGAATTTTCATCTGATCGTCCTGCTTCTCATTCATCGTCGCCTGGCCCTCTTCAATCCGTTGCAGTCGCTCGGCGATCGCCTGCCCGTTGGCCTGCAGGACGGCAATACTCGTCGTGTGCCCCTCCTGCGCCGTATGCAAGCGGTCGATCCGGTCGTGTACTTTGCCGAGCTTCCCGTTGAACCAGCCGAACATCGACACCACCCCTCCCAGCACGCCCATCACCGCCCCGCTGGCCGCATCAGCCCAATCCCACTTCGAGAGATCCCCCATGCCTCCCTCCCTGTCGCTGCGCACACTCAAAGACATTGTGGAAATAGGCCCGATCATGCACATAGACGGCCCCGCATCGCCGACACCGATAGAGCCTCACGCCTCCGTCTCTTTCAGCACCACGTGCGGATCTTCCGTGTCGCAATCCATGTTGAAAAAGTTCAGACGCCCCACCTTCCCCACGAACCGCTCCGGATGCTCCTTCGCCCACTTGGGCCGCTGGTCGCCCTGGAGCGAGTCGTCAAAATAGCTGTCGATCCCCGGCAGCGGACAGGGAATCAGGCCCGTCACGACCCCGTGCGCGATTTCCAGGCAACGCATGAACGACGGATCGGTTACGAGCGGCCACTTCACGAGCTGCGCGTCGTTCGGGTCGGTCATACTCGAGTATTGCCATTTCCGGCTGACCACATCGTCGATCGTCGTGCCCCACCAGCCCGGATGTGCCACGCGGTTCATCACCGTCGAGGCCACGGCGATCTTCGCCGCGTCCGACTCGCCCCGCGCCTCCCGCCAGAGCATCAGCGCCAGCAGCGAGATCTGCCACATCGTCTTCAGCGTGAAGTCTTTCATGTCGTCTGGCTCCTCACGTGTTAATCGCTCGGACTACTGGAGGCCGTGTCCAGTGTGCCCGTGATGGAGAAATTCCCGCCAGTCCCACGATTCGTCGCAAAGCTGGCAACCGCTTCGCCGTCGTCCAGGTGTAGGTAGAGCAGCGGTGCCGTGCCGGTAGGCAGCGAACCGTCCGTCCCGAGATGCACCGGCTTCCCGCTGGCTGAGATGAACTTGCGACGATTTGCCACGAGAGAGAAATCAAGATATTCCGATAAGTTCACGTAGAGATCGGCCAGGCACCCATTGAATGCCGCAGTCAAATCGCCATACGCGCCAACATTGAAATCTGTACCCGTATAATCCACATCGGCATTTGTGGCGAAATCTACGAACTTATCTGACACGTCGTTTATATAGGCATGAACAGCACTTGCTCCAACTGCCAGGTCCCACGAGGCTAGAAAGTGTTTCCAGGTCGAAGATTGTACATGCGTTGCTGCTGTCTGAAACTGAAGAATTGTTGAGCCGGAGGTACTATAGCCAAGGACAACGAGTCTGTTCGTTGTGTCTCTGAATACAAAAAAACGCCCGCTGCCAGACGAAGGAGCGGTAGTGCATACGGTACACCGTGAACCGTCTGAGCCGTCCATCCTGAACCAAAATGACACAATGCCTTTCTTACCATCGGCATTGCCTGTTAAATCCGCGTTGCGCTTCACGACATCATTCACCCCATCAAAGTCAGCCGCGTCGACCACGCGCAGCGGAGCATCATAGGATGCCATCAGCACCTGTCCGATCATGACAACCCCGTCCCGCTGATGATCCAGCTCGTGCTGCCGATCTTCAGCGCCGTCGCCATGCCGTTCGCCGCCAGTGTCCGGCTGCCGGTCGTGCCTGCGCCGGCCAGCGTCAGTGTGTTGCTCGTGATGGCGATCGTCACCGTGTTGATCTGGTTCACAAACGTGATCGTCGTGCCGATGGGATAGGGCACGTTGGCGTTCGAGTCGATCGTGAAGGTGCGGGCGTTATTGTCGGCCGTCGGATGCAGGATGTGCTTGTTCGCATCCGACATCACGGTCGTATAGGCCGCGCTCTTGCTGTTTTGCTCGACGGTGATCGGCGCCGCCGGGATGATCTGGAATTGCGTGGTCGTGAGCGCGATGACTTCCAGCGTCTCCCCCGCGACGGCGGTATAGGTGCTGCCGCTAGGCACGCCCTTGATGAGCAGATTCGCCCCGGCGGTGAACGGCGCAGCCGCTGCGCAAACGAGCAACCGGCGGCAGCCGGCTTGCGGAGCGGTCGTGAAACCGGTGCAGGTCGTCGTCCCGGTATAGTCCACCACGTTCCCGACGGTTGTGGCGAAGATGTCCGGCGTGGCCGCCGAGGCGACCGTCGTTTTCGCCATATTGACCCCGCCGGTCATGTTCGCGCCAGCCAGCGCGAGCAGGCCGAGATTCGTCGAGGCCAGCGTGCCGATGGTGATCCAGGCGCTGTCGGCCGCGTTGCGGATCTTCAGCAACCCCGTCGTCGTATCGGCCCAGAGCATGTACGCCACCCGATCCGCCGCGCCCGGCTCCGAGGCCCCGCTGAAGATCGATCGCAGCGCATAAAATCCATCAATGATGCGCTGAATGTCGGTGGCCGGTGAAGTTGAGGCCGGGGTGATTAGATCAATATCCCATGTTTGACTCATCGCTCAGACTCCTTTTACGCAATGGCTCCATAGCCGAAGACATCGATGTCGACATTGCCTGCTTTCGCCACACCCGCGCTGTCATAGACCGTGATCGTCGCCCCGGTCGTGCTTTTGCCCGTGACGCGAAACGTGTCTCCCACCGAGCCGCCCTGAATGGTCCCGGTGACGGTCTGCACATTGATGAACGCCGGGCTGAAGGTCAGGGTCGTCCCGCTTGGGCTCGTCGCCTGGTCTTCGAAATGCAGCACCCGGTCCGGCACATCGACCGTCACCAGCAGCGAGGTGAGCAGCGGGAGATAATTCGCCACATCCAGCGCCGTGAGCGTGACGCGGAACTTAAAGGCCCAGCCCTCGTAGGTCCCTGCCAGAAAGGTCTGCCAGGCCGCATAGGTCACACCGTCCTGGCTGATCGCCATTTCATAGGTGACTTCGATCTGCCCCGGATCGCCCGACCAGGGCGCGGTATAGCTCGCCCAGGTGCCGGTAAGATCGTTCCAGACGCCGGAAATCGGCACCTGTTGCACGGTCGGGTGAATCTCCACCCGGCTCGTCATGACCGCGCCCAGATCGACCGGCACCGTCTCATAGGTCCCGGTGCCATAGAGATTGCTGACGGCCAACCAGGACCCGGTATAGGAAGCCCATGTGCCGGTGAGATCGCTCCAGGTGTTCTGCCCGTCGAGCGTCACGCCGGACGGCGTCACCCGCGTCTGACTCTTGACCCCGCTCCATGTCGGCGAGTCGTTTTGCGTGACGACGACATTGATGTCGGTATTGGCCCCGATAATGATGGCCGAGGCGTTGACCGACTCATTGCCCGATGTATCGATGGCCTTGATGAGATAGGTCGTGCCGATGTTCGTCGTGACCTGATATTGCGTGTTGATCGTGATGCCGAGTGGGACGCCGGCGGCCCAGGTGGTGCCCTGCCGCAGCTCATAATGCGAGAGGTCGAGATCCCCGACGGCCACCCAGGAGAAATTGAGCGTGTCGCCGGTGCGCGAGACCACGAACCCCGTCACATCCTCAGGCGGCGCGGTTTTCCCATAGATCTGCCGGGCGGCCGTGGCCGGGAGCGAACTGGCCTGCAAGACATTCACTGCCACGACGCGCACGTCATAATAGCCGGGGATGGCGTCCACGATTTCCGCCGAGGGGCCCGACACCTCCGGCAACGCCGCATAGTTCCCCGTGTCTCGGCGATACTCCACGCGGTAGCGCGTGGCCGTTTCTACCGGCTCCCATTCGATCGTCACAATGGCCTTGACCAGACCCTGCCGGATCGCGAGCGATTCCGAAATCGTCACATTCTCCGGCGCATCCGGCACCAGACCGACCGTGGAGGTTTTCGGCACCCGCAGTGTCAGCCCTTGCTCGATGGCGTCATATTTCGTGGCGCTGTGCTCGACGCCTTGGACTTCGTATTTATGCCGCTCCACTTCGACGATGGAGAGCGCCCGATAGAGACGCGGAGCCAGCACATTCGAGGTCACCATCCAGACCGCCGGAGAGACCGGCGTGGCCGTGAACGCTACCGATACCGTCAGGACCGTCGCCGATCCAGGCGCATTCGTGACCGTGCGGGTGTCGAGCGTGCCATCCGGTAGCACGACCTTGACCGTATACGTCTCTCCGCTATTGATCGTGATGGCACGATCGATCGTGATGCTGGTTGAGGTCGCAGAGCGGATGCGGCCGCCGTACCGAATCCCTGCACGGTGCTGGTCCTGCACGGCAAAGATGTCCCCAGGGCGCAGATAGATGCCATCCGTCCCGCAGACAAACCCGATCGACTCGGTTTCCATCCGCTCCGAATAGAGCAGCCACTTCCCCACGCGATGGGCCTGCCCGCGCGAGGTGCAGGCGAAGGCCGTGACCGTCGTTTCCACCACCCCATACCGGGCGATACCGTCGAGATCCTCGACATATTCCGGCTTCAGCGTGTAGCCGTCGTCCGGGTCGTTCCAGTTCACCAGCGCGACGGTGTGCCGGGCATTCTTCGCCGATCCGCTATAGGTAAAGAGGCCGTTCTCGACGTTCGCCTCGGTGAAGAGGAACACCGGATCGGCCGGCGAATCCTGCACGGCCGTGATCGAGCCTGCCGCCCAGTAGGCCATGCCCCTGAAGACGGAGGCCAGCGAGGTGATGACCTGGAACGCTTCGGCTTGGGTTTGCAGATACAGATTGCAGGTGAAGCGCGGCTCGTTGACGCCATAGCCGTTCGGGACCATCTCATCGCAATAGACCCCGATGGCGTAGAGCGCCCATTTGTCCACCTGCGAGGCCGCGATGAATTCCCCCAGCCCGTAGCGGGCATTCGTCAGCAGGTCATAAAAACACCAGGCCGGGTTGTCCGTCCAGGCCACCGTGAAGGTACCGTCCCAGACGCCCGTGTAGGTCCTGGTGACCGGGTTATAGTTCGACGGGATCTGCACCCGCAGCAGCTTGACGTCATAGGCCCGCGTCGGAATCGTTTTGAATTGCGACGCATCGACGCTCATCGCGACGATCGCGCTATTGGGGTAGTTGAACTTCTCGTCGATGATCTCGGTATAGGCCGCCCAGACCGTTTTGTTATTCAGCGCAGCCGACACAGAATCGGCCGTGATGCGGCTGACGCGAATATCCCACGGAGCGGAGCCGGTGAGCGGCACCCGATAGGAGCGCTGGTAGGTGCTGACCGTCTTGCCCGCGATGGTGTCGTAGGGCACCTGCGACAAAATACGGAACCCCGAAATCGTGACGCTGCCGTCCCCGCTCGTCTTATACAGCCGCGCCTCATACTCGTCCTCAACCAGGTCGAGCATGTCATAGGTGCGCGTCGGGAACGTCGTCACCGTGTAGCCGTTGTCATCGTAGCTATATTGCAGGTCCGCCGTCGTCAGCGAATCCTCCTTGAACGTCGTCCAGCCTGGCGCACCCACCGCCCGATATTGCACCTGATACGTGATGGAGCCGTACGCCATATTCCCGGACGCATCCACCGCCAGCGCGGCGCTCCAGGTGGCATCCAGCGAGAGGCCGATCGAGGCGAGCACCGCCGGGTTGACCGACTGGCTCCAGTCATAGCCGATCGATTGCGAGACATACCCGCCTCCGTTGGACTGCACGGCGATGGCAATCTGCACCGACGTGCCGTTCAGGTCGCCGTTCGTCGTATCTTGCCGAGTCAGCCCTGGAAAGGAGAGCGTGACGCGGACGGCATCCACATCGGCATTCGTCACCGTGCGCACCACCGGCGTGGCCTGCAAGACCTCCACGCCAACCGAGTTGACCGACTCCGTCGCCGGGACGCCGTTGAACATGTCTTGATTCTGCGTGCCCGTGACGATCGCCGCCGAGACCCCGGAGAAGTTAAAACTTCCGTCGGCATTCTGCAGCGGCGTGCCGTCGAGGTAGACCGACTGCAATCCGTTCACCAGCCCTTCGATCTCGCCTTCGCTGATGAGATCCAGGACGCGGGCATAGGCCTTCGAGCGCAGCGAGTCCGGCGCTTCCTGCGCGGTGCGCCCGCTGGCTCCTCCGCCACCTTTACCGCTATCACTGCCGGCGCCGATGAGGTAGCGCTGTCTCATAGCGCAATATCCTCCGTCGCGATCCCGGCCGAAATCACCGCCGAGCCGACCCGCATCCGCCCATAGCCCACCGGCACCGGATGCCCCTGCGCGATCGTATTGACCGCCCCATTGAAGATGAACGAGGGCTTATTCTCAGGCCGCTCACTGATCCCCTGATCGCCCGGCGTTCCCGCCAGGAGCTGCGAAATGCCACCCAGCGCGAGGCTCGCGCCGATGAACCCCATACTGACCACCGCCGACCCCGCCAACGTGAGCCCGCCGCCGGCCGTCGTCATCGCATAGGGGAGCAATTCATACTGATAGGTGACGATCGCGGCCGCCACCAGCACCACGCCGACGATGATGCCGATCGTAGGATCTTTCGCCGCGCCCGCGATCACCGGCACGATCTTGATCGCCTGCCGTCCGGAGGGATACTGCAGCGCATCCAGCTTCACCAACGGGTCCGGCCCGACGCAGACCTGATAGCCGGGCGTACTGTGCGTCAACAGATGCGCACGAAACTCCGGCTTATTGGCCATGATCGCGCGCAGCGCCTCGGCCGGCGTCTGCACATCGAGCTGCCACCGATGGCCGAACTTCCTGCCCAAGTGACCATAGAGATAGACCGTCTTCATGCCAGATCCTTGTGCCGTAGATAGAGCACGGCGTTCTTCTGCCAGTAGCCGCCGAAGACATCGCGCCCGCTCAACCGGTTCATCGGGTGATGGAGGATCATCCCGTCGCCCAGATAGATGGCCGCATGGTTCGCGACATTGGCCCCGAGCTGGATCAGGATGGCGTCGTGAGGGCAGAGCTGACTGCGATCGATCACCTGAAAGCCCGCCGCCGAGAAATTGTCCCGATAGAGATTCTGCCCGGCCTTCCACCAGTCGTCCTGCCGGTCGAAGTCCGGCAGATCAATCTTCACTTCCCGCTGGTAATAGTCTTTGACGAGGGCATAGCAATCGAGCACGCCGTGAGAAAACACCCGCCCGATCAGCGGCGCGACATAGCCGGACGGCGTGAATTCGTGCAGGGCCCCCGTCGGCCAGCTCAGAATGATCCATGGCAGCCCGGACGCCTCACACCCGACCAGATCGGCCTGCGACGGCGTCGCCGGCAGATGCGGATGGCTGTGCACCACGGCCAGCACGTCGCCGGACTCCTCCGCTGCGGCATAGTCTTCAGGAGCCAGGCGAAATTGCCCCGCGCCGGCCGCCAGATTCCGGCAAGGCCAGTACACTTCTTTCCCCTTTCGAACGAGCAGCAGGCCGCAGCATTCACGCGGCATCTCCTGCGCCGCATGGGCCTTGATGCGCTCCAGCGTGGCCTCTGTCATCGTTGCACCACTCCGGCCCCGACAAATCCCCCATAGGGCAGAATCGCATTCGCCCCGAACCGCATCTTGCAACTCTGCACGCGCTTGCCGCAGGCATCATCTGCCAGGACGGCGGTCGGTACATCGTTGATCGTCGCCACCGCGCCGCCCGCATAGCTGCACTCCGCGCTGCGATATACCCACGTGCAGACATGCTGCACGATCTGCCGCCGTGGCAGCCGCACGCCGGTGATGTCCAGGCTGGAGGCCAGCTCGAACTCGATCGAGAGCTTCGTGTGCGAGGTCTTGCGATTGATCACATAGAGATCGTCAGGAAAGGCGGCCGTCGGATCCGCCGTGGGGTTGATCCCGCCGGGGAAATTGACCGCATCGAGATATTTCGCCAGCGTGCGCTTGCGCGTCACCGTCGTGCCGATGAGGTCGTCATAGGCATCGGCCAGCGCGCCGATCACGCCGTCCACGTTCTGCATCTTGAGGCTCGGCCTCGGTAGCTTCCCCTTGCCGGTAAATTCAAACCCCGTCGCCTCGATCGGCATCGGCGCATAGGTGTTCCCGTTCCAGACGATGGACGCCCGCAACTGGTTCGTGCCCGCATGAAAGCGATACAGTGTGCCGCCCAAGGCCGTCGCATCCACCTCGAAGAGTTCGATGATGGCATCGCCCGCGAGTGCCTGGATATCCGCATGGATACTCATGACGGATCGGCGACCTCCTCAAACGTGGCCGTGATGGTGTCCGTCGTCGGCGTGGCCACCGTGCGCGTCCAAGAGCGGCAGAGAAAGTTCGACGACGAGCCAGCCCTCGGCGGTGTCCACACAAAGGGCGTCACATGCGTCGCGTTCGTCACAAAGAACGCTTCGATCGTATCGGCGTCCGCCACCAGCACATTCGCGAAGGTGAGCTGCCAGACCTGGAGATCCGCATTCAGTCCGTCGGCGGCCCGCTGCTCATAGCCGTCGCCGAAGCGCGTGGCCAGCGTACGCGGCTTGCGCTGAGACGAGGCGGAGAAGGAGGGCGCGATGGTGAACGTCGCCATTAGGCCATGCCTCCCGCCAGCAACCCGCCCGGGCGCTGCTCTTCAATCAGTTTCGCTTCCACCAACCGGCTCAGATCGCGCGCCAGCTTCGAGAAATTCGCCCCGTCGCCCGCGCCGCTTTGCTGCATGCCGCTGCCGGCATTGACCGTGATGGCGATGTTGATCCCGTTTCCGTTGCCTTGCTGCCCCGGTGTGCGGACTTCGACCGTCTCGCCGGGCGTGGCCCAGAACCCGACCGGCGTCCGATCCGTGCCGCCCGTCCCAGGCACGACGAACCGCCCGCCCGTGGCAAATCCGGTGCCGCTCGCTGCCAATGATGTCGTGAGCGCCGATTCCCCGCCGCCGAAGCCAAATCCCATCCCGGAGAAGGCCCCGACGAACGATTTCACCATGAGCTGTGCGCCCATCTGGGCCACGAGCTGATTGATGATCGTCAGGATGCTCTTGCCGATGTCCCGCAGCCGCTGCAGCCGCCCCTCGGCCGCGTCGAAGAGGAACTTCTGCACCCCCTGCTCGGCCGTCTGGAAGAACCGCCGCGACATATCGGACGCCATGCCGAACATGGATTGATCGGTCGCATATTTGCGCAGCCCTTGCGCCCACCCGGCGAAGAAGTCGTCACTCGCCTGCTTGCTGGCGGCATCGACCCGTGTGAGGGTCTGGATCATCACCGTCTCTTTTTCCTGCTCCGTCAGCCTGGTGCGGGACAGAATCATGCGGGCCAGCTCGTCGTCCTTATTCTGCCAGGCGATCAGGAGATTCCCGGCGCTGCTCATTTCCAAATCCAGCCGCTGTGCGAGATTCGCCCGCACCAGCTCCATCTGATGGGTATAGACGAACTCCTGCGAGGCCCCGACCTGCTGGCCGTAATCCAGCCAGGCCTGCGCGTTCATCGCGAGGTCCGCCAGTTCGTTCTTCGCCATCTGCTGGCGATCCAGATCATATTTGACGAGCCCGCGCCCCAGCGCTTCCTGCTTATGCCCGGAAATATCATCGATGCGCTGCTGCGTCGCCCACGTCTCCTCCATCGCCTGCCGGGCCTCAGCATTGCGCCGCGATTCGGCGTCAAACTCAATATCATTGGCCCGGTTCTGTGCAAGGAAGATCTCCAGCTTCGCCCTGCCGAGCACTTCCTGCTCCTTCTCAAGCTGTTGCCGGACCCTGTATTGCCCGATAAATTGCTCCGTGAGCCGTTTCCCGATCTCCTCTTGCTCTTTCGCTTGCGCCGGAGTCTGAAAATATGGAGGAGCCACCGCATTCTCAACACCAGGCGGAGCGGGCAAGATCCGAAGATTGCGGCCGCCCTCGTTCGGTTTGACCACGCCGATGCCCGAGTCCGTTTTCCCGAGCCCGGACAACGCGCCGGCGGCGGCATGCGCATCCTCAATGATCGTGCGGAGCGCGTGCGTGACCGCGTCAAACTTTGGAATGAGGGCGGTCCCGATGTCATTCGTGACGCCGCGAATCGCGCTCCCCAGCTTCGTCATTTCATCGTTGAAATGCTCCGCCGCCTTGGCGTCCTTTTCGCTCATCACCAGGCCGAGCTGATCCGCCTCGGCAAATGCCTCCCGCATGCTCGAATTAAGCAGCGGGAGCACATCCTTCCCCGTCTTGCCCAGGGACAGCATGGACAGCGCCGTCTTTTCAGGGCCGTCCGGCATGAGCCGGAACTTATCGTTCAGCTCCAGCAGGACCTGCGTCGTGCCCTTGAGCTGCCCGCTTGCTGTCACCACCGAAATACCCAGACGCTCGAAGGTCCGCTGCGCCTCCGCATTACCGGTCGAGGCTGACAGCATTTCCTTCGACAAGAACCCAACCGTTTTCGTGAGCCCCTGGAGATCGGTATCAGACAGCTTCGCCGCATATTGCAGCCGGGCCGTATCCTCGACGGTCGTGCCCATGCGCTGGCTGGCCTTGACGAGCTCGTCGCCATAGTTCGCGGTGCTCTTCGCCACGGCGAACAGCGCCGTGCCGGCGGCCGTCAGTTGTGTCTTCCAGTCCTTGATGAAGCTGTTGAATTGCCCCAGCGCGCCCTGGCTATTTTTCAATTCTTGGGTGAATTGATCACTGACCAATTTGAGGACTAATGCTAGCTCTCTATTTTCAGCCATGATTAACCTGCAACACTGGTTTCATGTCTACTCGCGCGCTCTTCCTGCGATTGCATGACGGACAGGCCAAGGCGAGATTGCTCGGCCAGTTTGAACCTCCTCTCGACAGAGGAATTATATGGTCCACCTGAAAATTTACTCCCAGATTCCCGAGGCAGTAGGCACACCGATTTGATTGCAGGTTCAGAAGGTTCTCAATATCTGATGGCACCCAGCGGCCTTCGGCAGCTCGTTCTCGCGCCCGTCTTCGTTGCCATGCAGCACGATAACGGAGTCTATTTTCTTTCCTATACTCACGACGATGTTCGATGTTTTTCTTGGCCCACTCGCGCCCTTTCACTCGATGCAATTCAAGATCGCGGCGCCGACGGTCAAGAGCTTTTATCCGCTGCTCTTCCTTATGCTTCTCATACCAAGCCTTAAACGCAGCGGATCGCCTTGCAGCATTGCGCTTGCTATAGTCCTTTGCATACTGCTGGAGATGCTCTTTCTGGCGTGCTCGCCACTCCTTCATATAGGCCTGTCGGGACAGCCTCTTCCGCGCACGGTTCTCTTGATGCCACTTCGCGGCATATGACTTCATGCACGACTTACACCGACTAGTGAGCCCGCTCTTTTTCCTACCTCGATGAAATGCAGAACGTGGAAGCTCAAGACGACAAGCCACGCAACGCACAAATTCACGATTATCCGCCATGGCGTGACGCTCCGCAGTCGATTAGTCGGGTTTCTTCTCGCCTTCAGCCTTCGCAATCCGCTCCATCAGGAGCTTGACCTGCTGCTCCAGCGCCGTGCGCCGCGTGCGCTCCTGCTCGATCATCACGGCCAACTCCGCAATCTTCCGCTCCTCACCGTCCCGCTGCTTCTTGAGCATGGACAAATGGACCTCTTCGACCGGGCACGCCGTCTTGTCATCCGCCTGCGCCAGCGATCCCGCGATCAACACGATCACCAGCGCGCATACAAAGACTTTCGCGGCTAACATGGAATCTCCCTTCGCATCCTGGTCGCCCAGGTCGTTTTAGTTTGCGCCGCCACCCGGCAGAACCCCGCCCAGCGTTGCGTTTGCTCCGCAATAAAGGCCGTGAGGTCATCGCGCAGGATGTCGAGGTCTGACCGACGCAGATTGATCGTAGGATTGAAGACAGGGGAGGACGTGCCCGCTCCTAATTCATACCCTGCTACGCCGAGATAGGTGGTCCGTGAGGCCCCAACCAGCACCCCGGTTGTGGCATTGGCAATCGTGCCATCGTTCGCCCCTTGCAAGTTGTTCGCATTGACCGTCGTAACACTATAGTCAATGACGCTGTAGCAATCCAATCGTTGGGGGCATGACCCGCCAGAGCCACCTGCATTCACAATCACGTTACTCTCAAGCGCGATCGGTCCATCTTGCGTGACAAGGTTTTCGATGCTGATTTGACCCCCGACCGCCGTATTGCGGTAGATCTGAATCCCGCCGATCTTGCTCGTGCGGGCATAGCCAATCACAAATGATCCTGTGCCCGATGCTGTCCCGGTCGCAAATGAGAGATTGTGATAGATCTCGCCCGTCGTGCGAACACGAGTCGCCTGCAATTCATCGGTGATCCAATAGGTCGGAGAGGTGCCGGCTGAGGTAATGTCAATCGCCGCGCCGCCATTGGTCAGTGACAACTGGAAGGTATCAGTGGTCGCCCCCACTACATAATAGTCCGTGTCCCAAATCTCCAACCCGCCCGGTGCGGCGGTCCCGCCAATCCACTCAATAGACACATGGTTCCCGTTGCTCATGCCGTGCGCCGTGAGCGTAAAGGTATCCGTTCCGGCGTTGACAGTAGGCGTCCCAGACCCTTTCCTGTGCGTGGCCCCGCCAATGTATGGCGTCGAGTGTAAGTTGCCGCCCCAGCACGTTACCCCATCGGACTCACAGATATTCCCGCGAATGGTGATACTGTAATTCTCCGTTTTGGTGTTGAGTATTTCCGCATTCAGCGCGGATGTCTTTGCGCGGTTATGCTCCATCAACAGATAGTACGTACTATAGAGCTTTATCGCATCGGCGTTGTCTGTGGGCAGCACAGATCCCCCGCAACAGTCAGGATCTGCCGCGCCCCCATCGCCATGCACATATTCAAAGATATTGTTTTGGATCGTGTCGAAATATGACGGGCCAATGCCACTATTCACATATTGGGATTGCAGAAACACAAACGAGCAATTCCCATCGTCGTAGCCGTCTTGGAGGTTATAAAACCAGTTCTTCCGAATGACGACGCCATAGGGGGAGGTATCGGTGCGGGCAATGCGAAATCCCAAACACTGGATGTTGGTGAATTTAATGCCGTCAAGCCACAGGTTTTTTGTGGACCCGTCAACATCGAACATCTGGACTTGGTTGGAGCCCGTGGCCCCAAAATCGACGACCGGCTGGGCATCGCCAGGATAGGCCAACCAAATCACCGGCCTCAGACTTTCCCGCAACGCCACCTTTTTCCGGTAGCCAGAATCTAGCCCCGTATTCTCCGTGTCATTCATGCCAAGCGTCGTATAATTCCCCGCTCGGAGGTAGAGCACCGTTCCCGCTCCGCAACTCGTCCAGGCTTTCCCTAACGTCTGCCACGGAGAGGCCAGCGTGCCGCTGCCAGTCGAATCGTTCCCGCTGGTGGCGTCGATAAAACACGCCCCCGTTGTCCCGACCGTAATGCTCCAGGTGCCCGTCACCTGAGTCCCGAGCGCATCGGTAATCGTCACGGTGATCGGACTTGTCGTGCCCGCCGTGGGAGACGGCCAGGTAATCGTGCCCGCCGTGCATCCAGTCGGCCCAATGTCGGTACAGGGTCCAGCGGAAATCGTCATGCCGGAGGGAGCGCCGCTCAAACTGTAGGTGTACGGCCACTTCCCGCCCACGGCATCGGCGTGGATCTCATAGGGGATGCCGGTATAGGCGCGATAGATCCGGTTCGCGGAGTCCAGTCCAGACGCGGCGCTGGCACTCGTTGCCACAGGGCGCGCAATGCGGAGTGTTTGATAGGTGACAGCCAGCGCATCAGAGGCCGCCCATGCCATGAGCACCGCACAGAGTAGGATACCGATTCGTGTTCGTGTCATCTCCCCACCCCAAGTAGTCCAAGTTTTGGTGACGCCGCAGCCCCGCCTTCGGTCGTCAGCGCAATCGCAAACGCTTGCTTGTCGGTGATCGCTGCACCGCCCCAGGTCGAATCCATACTCCCGGTGGCGCTCGCACTCGCCAACGTCACACTGCCAATTTCCCGTTCAAACCGACCGGCCGCGCTGAAGATGTCATCTACATTGGAGGTCACGCCGGTCGGATTGCTCGGAGTACTGAGGGTATTCGACGCGGTACTGTGCACGCCATAAAACAAGAACAGGACCGAGCTAGAATCCGCAGGGGTCAAGGTCGCCGCTCTGACCGTCGTATCGCTCGTCGTATACTGCGTCTGCACCACGGTAATGCCGGTTGAGCAGTTCCCTGATCCGCTATAGGCATACGCCACCATCGTGATCCCGGTACGATCTGCACCGGCCCACCCAACTGTGTAACTGGCGGGCTCACTGGACGCAATTCGGCAATAGATCCAATAGGTCGAAGCTGACGTAACGGACTGCTTGGCGACTTGCGTCCAGCCAGTCAACCCGCTATTCGGGTCCGTCGTAGACGACGTGCGCTTAATCATCATCCACAACACATTGCCGTCTGCCGTGCTTGTTGGGACATTGATGACTTGTGACGCTGTAGACGTACTATCGCCGTCAGCGCGGTTGACAAAAGTCAATGCCCACGCCTGGCATGGCAAGAGGAGCGCAATACACAGAATCAGCACACGCAACATAGAGACTCCTTACAGATACGCCGAGAGATAGGTGGCTTCAATGTCCGCCTTGAGCGCGGCCAGGTCCGTCGCCGCTTGCCCCGCCAACCCTAACCCTGCCAACGCCTGATACCGTGACACTTTCGCTTGCCACACCTGTTGCGCAGTAGGTGCAGGATCGGCAATCGCACCGAGATTCACCGACTGCCCTACCGTCAAATTGTCGGCAATCGTTTTCACATCTGCGAGTGACTTAGCGGTCGCAATCGCCCAACGGCGAATCGAGGTCGCAGTGTCAGAGGGGCCGACCATATAATTCGCACGTTTTGTCACTTCTCCTGCGCCAGTAAACTCGACCGTAATCTGAGTACGCCCATCAGGTAGTGCGGGGTCTTTCACAACCAGGGTTGCCGTGGTATAGGCCATGCTGAGTCTCCTTTATAACGCCGTCTTAAAGCCGATTGCCGTGACCGTCACTGTCGTGGCCGAGGCTGATGGGTCCATCGCCATAATGGTGTTCGCCGTCGTGCACAGTGGCGTCTGTAGCGGAACAACTGCCCCGCCCATATTGGCGGCAGCGGGAATCGTGGCAATGACGCTGCCGGCGGTGCCGTCACGAATATCCACGGTCACGTTCGTCGCACTAGAATTACTCACGATGAGCGTCGTCGCGCAGAATCGAATCCCCGCTCCTTGCGCCGCGACTAATGATGTGCTGGACCCGTCCGTGACGCCGACCACGGCACTGACGCGATCCTCAAGGTTGGAATGCGGTCGCGTAATCAGCACGCCGTCAATCCCCGCATATAGATTCGTCCGGTCGCCGTCCGCCACTGCGGTCGCGCCTGAGATTGACGTCTCTGCTTTTGCGCCCATCTTAATCGGGTTGCCCGCATCGGCGGCATCGTGCGCCACCGTGTTTTGCCCGCGCACGCGTGTCCAGTTCGTGCCATCATGCTCATAGGGAATGACCAGCGAGAGGCTGGGCACCTGTGCCCCCGCGACCGTCCCGTCGTCGGTATCCGTCAAGCCACCTTGGCACCGATCCCAGGTCGAGCCGTCGTAGCACATCAAGAAGGCGGCCACGCCGGGGACGGTCGGGTTCGCGGTATTGTCGGCCAAAGCTGCCGCTGCAGGCAGTTCCGTGTTCGCACTCGTGGTCAATTCATTCGAGGCGTTGACGTTGGCCCCGCGCTCGTTGCCCGCCGCATCGCGGATCTGCCCGTATACTTCCCGCCTGGTCGAACAGCGGATCGGCCGCACGTTGTTTTCCGTGGTCGTGCCAGGCGTCGTATCGTCGAACTGACAGCCGATCAGCGCCGCCTTATTGATCGCGGCATCCGAGGCATGCACAATGTCATCGATGAGCTGCAGCGCCGTGAGGGCCGCGCCACTTTCCTGTACGGCAAACGTTCCTGCGTTGGTGACATCTCCGCCGCCACCACCGCCTCCCCCGCCGCCACCCCCGCCGCCAAGCGCCGCCGTTGAGGCACGGGCGACGACGACGATCGTGCCGCCGTTGGCTGAAATAGGTGCGCGCACCTTGAGCAACCCCGCGACATTACATTGCAAAATTGCGCTGGCCGTGACACTACTGACACTGCCACCGGTCGCAATCGATGAACACTGCAGCGCGATATAGTTCGTGCCGTCGGCGGTGCCTTTCGGCGTGACGGTACCCGTATCAGAAACTGTGATCTGCAAAGCGAGGGAGTTATAGGCCTCGACATCGATGTCAGACCCATTCCCCGTCGAGGTTGTGCTTTGCAGCGTCGTCAGCGGCGTGATTTTCTCTTGCGCGTGCGCGACGGAGGCGCAGAGGAGACCGAGCGCCAGAATCAGACTCGCCAGATGCCATCGTCCCTTCATCGTTGCCCCTCCTTCTCCTGATTATTTCCCCGGTCCCGGACAGCGCCGGCATCCTGAGACCCAGAGCGCATCCGGCCCGTAAAACGCCCGGCACAACGGCACCAATTTCTGATGACAGGCCTCTCCGATGGCCTGCTCCTCCATGACGCGCCCCTTGCCCGCTCTCAACCAGGGCAGCTCGACCCCACAGAATCCAAGGATGGCCCGCTCGGCGGAGCGGTGCTCGATCCGTCGCTGCAAATATCGCTCACAATCGTCCGGTCCCCACTCGGTGAGGATGGTGCGGAGCTTGGTGACGTCTCCATCGCTGAGGAGGACGAGACATTCCGCGACCCATTCGCGATAGCCAAGGCGAGGGCCTTCCGTCGCAGCGCCCGGATCTGCTCCCCGGACAGCATCCCGACGAGACTCTCGTAGGGATGGATGAAAAAAAAATCCCGGCCCGCCGCGAGAATGTCGTCCACCGGATTGCCCGCCAGGGCGCGCGCCAGCGTGGCGATCGCCGCCCAGTCCTGCGCGGACTTATCCCGGCGTGTCTGCCCGACTTCGATCAAGGCAATGGCCAGCAAGAGGTGCCCCCGCTGGCGCAGCAATTCATGTAGCCGCAGCTCGTCGATCTCGCCCAGATCGACATCGAAGAGCACATGCTCCCCCATCCACTGGGCCTGTTGGAACGACAGGCGCTCCATGCGGTACTGCACGCCGTCGAATTCGTAGATTTTTGCGGTCGTCGTCTGCTCCACGGTCGTTCCCTTTTGCCTCTTACGTGAACGCCAGCACGAGCTCATCGTTGCCGCTGCTGCGGTTGAACCGGCCATCGACGGTGAAGATGCCGAGCCCGTCACGGCCGCCCGGTGTCACTTTGGTGTATTGCGCTTTCGGCGCGGTGATGGTGCAGATGTTCCCGGCGGTCGCCCCGACGGCCACGGAGAGCGCCCCTTCTGTATTCGCCAGCATCTTGCCGTAGTAATCGTGCGTTGCCACCAACTCCTTCTCCGGGTCAAAGGAGAAGGTCGGTTTCCTGTTCGTAATCAGATATGAGAGCAGCCCGGACGAGAGCGTGATGTCCTGACGAGGAGCCAGGCTGTTGCCCAAATCGATATTGAAGCTCGAGACCTTGTGCGCATAGGTGTGCATGGTGAACGAGGTCGAGAGGAACGCGGGCGGGAGCGTGGTTTCGAGCCCGCTGGGCGTGAGGCCCGCCGCATCCGCCGTCGCCACATAGGCCCCCTGGAAGGTGAATTCCAGATAGACCTGCTGGCCGGACTTCGCATTGATCTTGAAGGTGCCCCGCGCTCCGACCATCCGCTCGCGGATCTGATTGCCGCTGGCTGGGACGCTATATACATCGATGGTCAGCGAGTCGATCCCGACAGAAAGCGGGTTATAGGTGACACTGGTGACCGCCACGACCGTTTCGCTGAACCCGCAGGCCTTCAAGAGCTTCCCGATCGCCGGGGCCGTGCCCGCCGTGCCGGAGCCTTTCAGCTCGACCTTGAATGAGATGCGCGCCTTGCGCATGCCCGCGATGGAGGCATAGGGCGAGAGGGTGGATGAGATCGGATTGCGGTCGGTCTGGTCGATGTCCGGCTCGAACTTCACGTCCTCGACGAGCAGATTGCAGTCGGCCGCGAGCGGCGCGTTCGCCGTCCCTTCGGCGCTTTCCACCTTGGAGCCGAGGATCATCCGGCGTTCTAAAAACTCAGCCATGGCTTAGTTCTCCTTTTCCTCTTCCGGCGGATTCGCCGGGATCTCGATCTGATTGGCGCTGCCGCCGCGCACGAGCGCCGCCTCTTCCTCGGCCGTCAGGCCCTGCGGGATCTCGCCCGGCCCGGCGAGCACGTTGCCCTTTGTATCCTTCAACCAACTACTCTTCGACATGCTGACCGCCATGGGCTCCCCCTACGTTGTGCTGGTCGGATCGGTCCGCCTGTGGCGGTACTTGATGGCATAAATCATGGTCGACTCCAGCTCCGGCTGCCCCTCATAGGCAATGATCGGGCTGACGCTCACTTCGTTCGTATCCAGGGCATGGCCGCCACGCTGATAATCCACCTGCATGACCTTCTGGATGTCGGACAGAATGACGTTCATCGCTTCCGAAGCGGACTTCGTATCCGTCGCCAGGTCTTGCCGATGATGCACCTCCAGCGCGACATTCAGCGTGCGCGTCACCAGGCTATTGGCCCCTGATTGCGGCCCCTCCTGATCCACGTCATCATCACCTTCGAGGATGATGACCGTCGGCATGCTGGCGATCTCTTGCCCCTGCTGCTGAAACCGTTGCACCGAGGCCAGCGTCGTCGCGTAGCCGTTGGCGACCGTCACGCCCTCAAGCGTGGTCTTGATGTTCTTCAGGATCGACTCGCGGACGGAATCAGCCATTCGTGAGCCTCTCCACCGCCGACGTGATGGCCTTCATGCGGCGATCCATGGCGGCACGCATCGCCCGGTCCATCCCGTCGAGCGTATCCTCCGCCGCCTTCGGCAGTTCCGAGCGCCAAACCGATTCGAACGGGATGCGCGCCGGGATCGTCACGGATTTCACCCGCGCAAAGACTTTGCCCTGTCCGGCCTTGCCGGTCTTCCTGCTGAGATACAGCAACCCTGATCCGTGGGCCGTGATGGTCGCTCCCTCGATGTGCGTGCGGATGATCCGCGAGGCCTTCGTGACAGATTTCAACCCCGTCAGATCGATCCCCGTCGTAAATCCCCGTAGATTCCGGTCGCTGATGCGCGCCCAATTCCCGCCCTTAATGCCCGGTGCGCCTTTCAGATATTCCGTTTTGGTGCGCCGGGCCACGCGCCGGGAGAAGCGAAACAGCGCCGTTTTGACGTAGCGAAAGGTCTCTTTCGGGGCCTCGTTGAAGGCCTGCGCCAATTCCTCGACGTTGATCAATTCTGCGGTCAGATTCTCAGTCGGCATCAGGCGTGACACTCCACCACGAATAACCCGCCGTCGCTCGAGACCAGCCCCGCGTCATGGCGCAGGATCTTGACGACCTTGTAGGTCGTCGCGGCGGCGTCATCCAGGTTATGCTTGCAGCTCACCGTATCGTGCCCTTCTTTGATCGACGTGACGCCGTCCGTGGCGTCGTTCGGGATCAGCAGCGTCCGGACTTTTCTGGTATAGGGGCGCCCGCTGTTCTGAACAGGCTGGCCCTGATCTCCGCGCTCGACTATGGCCTTGAACGTCGTCGCCACCCCGCCTGACGGCGTATAGGTGACGGTCTCTCCACCGAGCTGCGCGACGAGATTGACGGATTCAGAGGCCATGGGCGGCTATTTCTCCACCTTCGCGGACGACGGCTTCTCTGTTTTCACCGGCGCCGGTTTCTCCGCCATCTGCTCGGCATAGCCATGCCGCAACGCCTGCATGACGCGATTCAGCGGCCAGCCATCGACGTTCGGGCTGATCGCCATGCCTGCGCGGCAGAGCTTCCGGCTGGCGTCGAGCCGATCCGTCTTCAAGACGACGGGCCCGGCGGCCTGCTGTTGTAAGAGATCCAGTTTCATGCTCATGCCCTCGTGATGGGTGGGAGGGCCTTCCTGCGAAGGCCCTCACCGGTTCATGCTGTCACTCGCGAGATCGCGCGCCTTAGCTCAGCGTGGCGCGGATCGCCTGCTGCCACATGCCATAACCCACGTTCGTGATCTTCTTCACGCCATAGACATGCGCGTTTTCCATGATCTCGTACTCGGACCCTTCCGCGATGGCCTGCATGGTGACGCCTTCCTCGGTCTGCTCGATGAAGGGCTTGGTGCGGCCGTCGGCGCGGAACACGCAGAACTTATCCGTGCCGGTCAAGCGCGGATTCGCAGCCACCGTGAGCGACATCCCCATCTTGAGGAGGGGGTTATCGCGTCCGCCGGAACCCGTATTGAGCAGGTTGGCGGTCACGGCCGACTGGGCCGCGCCCCACATATTCACGGGGACCATGATGAGGAACTGGCGGGCCAGTTCGTTGATCGGCTCGCCCTGATCGTCCTTCAGGCTGAAGAAGTGCTGAATGACGGCCAGGATCGCGTCCGCCATTTCATTCGGCGTCGGCGCGGTGGCACTGGCGACGTTGAGGACGGCATAGTCCCCTGACGCTAGGTCGTTCTTCTGCGTGCCGCTGTCGCCTTCGCTGTGATCCGTATCGAAGAAATACTGCCCATCGTAGGCGAGGCCGTTGGTGGACCCTCCGCCGTTGTTGATGAGCGTGGAAATGAGGCTCATCGGATGGGCCGCCACGCGATCCGCCAATTCCTGCACGCGGAGCAGTATCTGGCCGGTCTTGTCGCGCCGCATATCGTCCACCAAGATCTTGAGGGTCGCCTCGAAGGTCTTGTTGGTGATCGTCAGGCCGTTTTCGCGCAGGCCTTTCGCCATGCGCCCGGAGATCCATTCGCGGACCGCCGGAGAGGCCCCGAGCCATTTGTAGGTCTCGCTCTCCTGATCTGAATTGAAGCCCATGGCGAGCTGCGGCATCCAGGTGTTGCCGATCGCCTGCTGCAGTGTGTCGTAGAAGGTGCCAATGATGGCTCTACTGCCTAATCCTGATGCGCCCATAGTCGCGTCCTCCTTTTTCGTTCAGTCGTGAACGGTTCGCGCCGATGGCGCCGTTATGCTTCCCGAGCCCAGGTGCCCCGCATGGCCACAATCGACCAGCCGTTGGCATCGCCGTCGTTGATGCGGACGTAGTCTCCGCGCCGCGCCGTCGCCTTGGTGTTGATGATGTCCTTGTCGTCGGCGGCGGTGATGCCGGGGCCTTCGACCATGTCGGCCGCGTTCGGGCTGACACTGACCTTCGCCACGCCGAAGGCCGCGATATTCACGACCGAGACGCCGCTGATCCCGCCGACCGCCGGCAGGGTGATGACCACGTTGTCCGTATCGACGAAAATCGTGGTGCCGTTGTCGGTGGCATCGACGGTGTAGTTCGCGCTCTTGGTCTTGCGAGCGGTGTCGCCGTAGGGATCCTGGAAATCGGGCGCATCGAACTCGACGATGATGACGCCCGAGCTGACGAACCGGTGCACATAGCCGATGAAGACCCCGCCGGTCGGCAAAAAGACGAATGTGTCGTCGTCCGTCGCATAGACCGGCTGGCCCACGTCGGTGATGACCGCCCCGCTCACGGAGAGCTGGACCTTGCCCTCTTCGACGACCTTCACATTCTTCGCGGCGGCTGCGCCGGCGGAATTGTCGCACTTCGCGAGCGCAAACCCGACGAAGCGGTCGCTGGAGGTCAACGGCTGCGCGTGCCCGCTGGCGCTGACGACGCCGACGGCCGCCCCTTCATAAATGATGTCCGCTGCAATGCACGGAAACTCGTTCTGTTCTCCCAGCTCCAACGCTCTGGGCTTATCCACTGCCAATGTCGCCATGGTGTCGTCCTCCTGTATGCCCCTGGTTCAGTTCATGCCCTGGTCCGCTCGCCGGACCGGCGTTACTTCTTCAGAATCTTCGCCTGCCCGTTCGCCTCAGCCTTTTTGAACGCCACATAGACGCCCAGCGTGCCGAATTCGTCGCGGATGGCCGCATCCTTCTCCCACTCGGCCTTGCAGCGCTCCTCCAACGGCAAGGCGGACAAATCCACCTTCGCCGGTTCGGCGCTGCCCCCGCCTCCGGCACTGACCGGCGCGGATTCGGTGATCTGAGTGAGCTTGCGGGTCTTGAAATGCGTCTCGGCATCGGCGGCGCTGGTGCCCAGGCCGATGAGGCCGTCACGCACCTTCACTTCCGACGCCGGGGCCTGATCGCCCCAGACGGCCGCGAAGGACTTTTGAATGTCGGCCACGCGCTGGCGCTCGGCCTGCACTCCAGCCTGGTGGCCTTCGCTCCGGGCGGCTTCCAGTTGTACCGCGGGAATCTGATTCGGTGTCTCTGACATGGAACCCTCCTTGTGAGTGGCCAACATGGCCTGAAGCATGGGCTGCAAATCGTGCGCGGCCCAGCGGTTGAGAAATGCAGTGATCTTCGACGCGAGACTCTCGCCCTTGTCGAACAGCCCACCGGCGTTCGCCGCCGGTTCGTCGACGACATCGGACGCCAGCAACTGCTCGACGCGCGCCAGCCGGGGGAGCAACTTGCCCTGCTTGTCGGTCTTTCTGGTGCCGTCCTCGTTGAGCTGATAGTCGGCCTTGCCGTCGAACACGATGGAGGCCCCGAAGGCCTGCGGATCGCGCTCGGCCAGCCCCAGCACATAGCTATAGAGATCGCCCTGCGGCGCCTCTTTCGCGGCCTCGCTCAAGTGCAGATCCCCCAGCACGCGATTCCCGGCGAGGCGGAAGTTTTTCGTGCGCCCGAGGAAGGTGCCCATGGAGGTGTTCGAGGCGTTCGGATGATCGAAACGCGACTTGATGCCGAGCTTCGCTTGATTCCCCAGCTCGACGACCTGCTTCAACGTCGTGTCATCGACTTCCATGTCATGGCCGAGCGCCGGGCCTTTGGTGATGACGGAATAGCCGTAAATGATGCCCTGCGCCCGATCCACCGGAGGCTGCCCCTCGCGCAATTCGATCCCGCGTGACACGCTGCACCGGTGCCAGCGGTCGTTCCCCTCTAACCCGAGACCCAACGCGGCATCGAGGCCTTCGGCCACAGACGAGAGATCGAGGTTGACTTCGAGATTGGCCTGTGTCATGCGTTCGCTCCTACCGGCTGCTCCGCCGGCTGATCGGCTGGTTGATCGGCTGGTTGTCCTTGCGGCTGATCCTGCGGGTTGCCGGATGGCAGACCGGGCTTCTGTGCCGCCGGTTCCGGCAGGCCCAGCTCTTTTCTCCGCTGTTCTTCGCGCTGGCGCTGCACCATGACGTCTTCCCAATCGCGCCCTTGCGCCGCGCATTCGTCCGCCAAGGTCGAGAGGCCGCCTTCGATGGCCAGCGTCGAGGATTCCACTTCCCTGACGGGATCGACCCAGCCCCAGCCTTGCGCGATCCACGACACGCGCATCCAGTCATCGCGCTGATCGCCAAAGAGATCGACGGCGGGCAATTCCTGACGCAGCCAGGCCTCCTCGAGCAGCCATTCCCAGCAGGGCTGACACAACCGTGCCCCCAGCCAGGCTTGCGAGCCACGGAAGAAACGGCGGGCTTCGAGTAAGGCGGCCCGGGCGCTGCTGTAATTCGTGCGGGAGAAGTCTTTCAGGACCAATTCCAGCGGCAACCCGAGGGCGGCCCCGATGCTGCGCAGGACGGCCAGCACAAATGGCTCAAACGCGCCCGACGGGCGCTTCGGATCGCCGAATTCGATGGATTCGCCCGCGCCGAGGTACTGAATCATGCCCGGCTCCATGCCTTCGAGCCTGGTGCCGTTCGCATCGGTCTCTGAGCCCTGGAATGCGGCCCCCGATGGATCGGTTTTCGTGACAAACGCGGTGAAGCAGGCAGCCACGCGGGCCGCGACGATCTCCGCTTCCATGAAATCGCCCAGATCTTTGAATGCGGACATCACGGGCGCGAAAAACGGCTCGCCGCGTGTCTGTCCCGGTCGTTTGACGTGATAGAGATGCAGCACGTTCGGGCGGCCCGCCGCGTTAAACGCGGGATAGCGCACCCAGACTTGCTGCCCTGTGGCGACTCCGGCTTGCCCTAACAGCAGGTCGCCGGGGTGCTTTTTGCGGATGTGATAGGCCACAGGCTCACCACGCTCGCCCAGCTCGATGCCGTCGCGGATATTCGGATTGCCGCGCTGATCGGGCGGCGTGTCGCAGCGGTCGGCTTCGATGATTTCCAGCGCCAAGCGGTAGCGGCGGCCCGGTTCATTCTTGATCATGAGGGGGAGCACGAACACTTCCCCGTTTTCGAGGATTTGCCGTTGCACCAGACTCTGGATCTCATAGAAATCCATGCGGTTCTGGCTGTCGGCCCTTTTGCACCAGATCCTCCACGCCCGTTCGGCCTTGCGGGAGAAGACGTGGGCAACATCGGGCGAGATATTGAGCATCTCGGCGTCGGGGCTGCTCTGCGGACGCAGGCCAGTGCCGACGACATTCGTGACGACGGTGCCGGTGATGGCGCTGGCGTGGGCATCGTTGCGGTTCAGATCTCGGGAGCGCTGCCGTAGCGTCGGCAAATCACCCAGCAGATCGGCGTCGGCGGACCCGTTTAAGGCCTTCCAATCGCCCCGCAAGCGGTTTTTCTCCGCGCCGCGATATGCGCCCAGCATCTTACGTGCGGAACGCGCCTGCAAGCGGCGCAGGCCCCATTCCGGGGCCACGATGCTGATCATGCCGTCGAGCGCGGCCCCGAATTGCTCCCACTTCGTGAGGCTGATCCGTGGCACTTCGCGCAATCTCATGACGGACGCCCTCCGAATTTCGCGAAGGTGCGCAGCGAGGAGGCCGGAACGGACGACGCCTGGCGGGCCATGAGCTTTTTCTCGATGTCGAGGAGCTGAGTATAGTCGCGCTTGACGCGGCGGCCGTTGATCTCGAACTCCACCGCGCCACCCGAGAGCAGCGCATCATTGATGGCCGTCCGGACGTTGGTGAGCATCTCGTCGATCGTGGGTTCCGCCATCGCGTGCGCTCCAGAAAAACAAAAAGGCCAATCCACGGAGGACGAGTCCTCCACAGATTGGCCTTCGGGGTGTCCGAACGAGCCGACTACTTATTTAGGCGTGCAACACATGCCGAACCGGTTCCTGGGCTTTCGGCGCTTGGCGGCGGGTCATCGTGTCGATGCGCGTAACGCCCCCCTGCCAGCACTCAATGACGATTTGCCCGGTGAATCCCGTCGGCAGCATCTTGATCTCTTCTTCAGTCCAGCATGGCAATTTCATATGCTGCGTGGTGAGTACCACCCCGTTTTCTAAAAAACAACCGGGTTGTTGCAACGGTAGTTTAGTCGCGCACTTTTCGCTGGAGATACTCCACCATGAACCGTAACAACTCAGCACGCAGCACATAGCGCTCGCCGATGTTATCCCGAAAGAATCCCAGCTTCCCGCTTCCCAGGTAATAGTGCACGGTGCCACGATTAATCCGCAGCAGCGCCGCGATGGCCGCCGGGCTGAAACATGGGAACGTCGGCACCCGCACCACATCCGGCACGACGACGGGCGCGGCGGGAGCTGGTGTAGGCTGCGTGCCTGGCACTTCAGCAGGCAGCGCCGACTTCGACGGCCTCCCCATCCAGCCCCTGCGTCCGGCGTGCCAGGTCATTTAGTCCAGGTTTCCACCAGAGCAACCGACGATATGTTCCTGCTCATCAGGAAGCCATGAGCCAGCAATAATGACGCGCTTTTCTATTGCGTCTGATTTATACCCCCTGATCTTACAGGCAATATCAATCGCCAACGGGAGCCACTTTCTGAACGATTCAGCATCGTCTTCTAATTCAGCGAGGGAGATAGCAAGGCCATCAAGAAAATCCCTTTCTGTTTCCGCGTTTGTTGAAATCGCGCATTTATCACCGTTCCGGTGTAGTCGCACTACGCCTCGAACCATAGATCCCTCCCGTTTATTTTTCTCAACCCATGATAAGTTTTTCCATCTAGGCAATTCCACTTTTTCCATGATCACTTCCCACTTCTTGCCATTACCACGGCTCAGTGTCACCTTGACGGTATCGTGCAAAGCGCCGATCGCCTCTGCAATTTCAGCTGATGTGGCGCCCCCATCAAAACAGGCCAGAAAACCTATTATGCGGTCACCAACCGAGATCCTTTCATCCATAAACTCCCTAGACTCTATAAAATCTTCCAACTTCCTCTGCATCACTACCTCCCTTCTCCGTATTTGTCGCCCTGCTTATATTTTCTTGCTGAGTTCGCTTTCTTCAGAGCCGGAAATGCAGCCACCTGACACGCGGGACACCGTGAGGTGTGAAATCCACGGCACCCTTCGCAAATATCCTCTCCGCACCAGCCAACCAAGCCAAGCTCCGTCTTCTTGCAGACCACGCAATGCAGCGAGATTGCGGGTCCGGGAGACATGATCTCCCCACTCATGTCTCCCGCCCCCCGAACCTGGCTGAGATCTCGGAGGAGATCGCGGAGGCATGACCTTCAAGATACCGCCGAACGACACTCACCGGCACGAGATCGCCCGATCGCTCCGCGAGATTCAAGTGCTCTAATTCCATTTCATACCACTTGCGGCACACGATCGACTCCGCCAGATCCTCTGATGACAACATGCTTACCTCCTACTCATCCATCCGCCGCCGCGCTTCGGTGCGCTGGAGGGCTGTGGTTGTGGCGTGGAACGTGGCACCCAGGGCGCGGTCGCTACTGGAGCATCATCCGGCGCCGCGATCTCGACCTGGACCGGCCGCTGCATCTTCTCCGCGAGCTTCTCCCAATTCGGATTGAGCAATGAGACGGCCGCGAGGTTGTATGCTTTCAAGTCAAGCGCTTCGTTACGGGCCCGGATCTTTTTGTAGAAATACCCGGTCATGACGCCCCGGTCGTATTTGTTCCGCTTCTCTTCGCTGGCGAGCTGTTGAAAATGCTCCTCGTCGTACTCGGGCCGGTCGGGGAAGTGCATGTAGCCGGGGCCAGGCTCGGTGATTTTCATGCGCGCAAAGAGCGTATCCTTCGCCGCCACGGTGCCGACGTGATAGAGGTGCACACTGGCGCCACGCGGGCGCGTGGGCCTCGGCGGCACGAGCGGCGCACCCTGCTGATTGCTGCCCTTGAGCGCATAGCACCGGCCTCGATAGCGCCGCACGAACCAATAGGCCTCTTTGGTGTGGTGCCCGCCGGTATCGACGACGACACACTCCACCCGCATGGCGATGCCCGACACATGCAGCCACTTGCGCTGCAGCCAGTCGGTGAGATCTTTCCACACGGTGGGCTGGCCAGGTGAACCGGGAAATACCCGCTTTTCGATGCTCCACGACTCTTCATCGACGCCCCAGCCTTCGATCTCGGCCTCCAGCCGGTTGTCCTGCACGTCGACGGCCGCCGTGAGCACCAGCACACCCTCCGGGCAGGGTGCCTCATAGGTCTCGCGCCGCTGATAGAGCGCGTCTTGATCGGCCTTCTCGCCTTTTTCTTCCCACGTTTCGGCCAGGATGGTGTTGACGAAGGTCTTCAGCTCCCGCACGTCGCCGGCGGCGGCTTTTTCGTTCGCCATGATCCACGATTTGACCAGCGCGGACCACGAGAGCGCCCAACCATAAGGCTGATAGAGGGCGTTGATATGGAAGGAGCGGATGGGGTTGTCCGGGTCTTCATGGACCCAGCCGGCGCCGTTCGCTTCGTCGAACATCCAGGTCTTATGATGCTCAGGAATCAACTCCAGGCAGCTCGCGCAGCGATAGGCAGCGTCTTCCGGCCGCTTCTCCCCGTCGAAGGTATAGACGAGCTGCCCCCACTGGAGATGCTGGAAGTGGCGGCAGAAGGGACAGGGCACGTGATAGCGGCCACGGCTGCCTTTCTCATAATCCGGCTCGATGCGGCTGGTGTCGGCCTCCAGCGGCGTCGAGAGCTCAAAAATCTTGCGGCGGGCAAAGGTGGCGGTGCGCTTCTCGGCGAGATCGACGGGATGCCCCTCGCCGTTCACGTCGTTCGGGCAGCCATCGACCTCGTCGATCATGACGTTGCGGGCGCTGGTCGACCGCATCCCGACGGCGCTGTTGCAACCGATGAAGTTGATGAACCCGCCCATGAATTCTTTGGTGAAGGTGTGGTTCCCGCTGTCCCTCGATCGAGACTCTTTGACCAAGCCCTTGAGACACGACGTCAGCTCGATCATCGGTTTCACTTTTTCGTTCGACAGCTTCTTCGCCAGGTCCCGCGTCGGCTCAAACACCAGCATCGCCGCTGGCGCCCGGTGCATGACGAACCCCATCCAGTTCACGCCGATCTGGGTGCCGCCGATCTGGACGCACTTCATGAAGATCACATGGGTGCAGGGATGCGACGGCGAAAGGCACTGCATGATCTCGCGCAAAAACGGCGTGCGGCTCGTCCGCCACTGGCCCGACTCCGCGACGTATTGCGGGAGCTGCACGTGCTGATCGGCCCACTCATCGATGGTCTGCACCGGATCCGGCCGTAAGCCCGCGAGAAAGGCCGAGGTGTAACACCGCGGTGAAGCGAGGGCGGCCGTGGTCGTCACCCTGGAACCTCATCGCCGGGCGCTGGGCTCAGCATCGGGCACGGCCACGAGCCGACTGCGCGACAAACCTGACACATTTCGTCTTCTCCCCAATCTTGCCAGTCATCAGACTCGACACACCCATCGCCGCCGCAGTTCCAGCACTCGTGCCGCTCACCGTTGCAATCCTCACTGGTGCACGCGTCTGCACTCATCGATGCAGGCCCTTATGCCACCCACACCAGCACCCCACGCCCCGCGATCGGTCGGCGTGGCATTGGTTCCGGCTATCCAGATTCGGCTGCATCTCAGACCAGAATTGACCCAAAGCCTGGCTGCTCGGCATCGGCTCGGTATACGGACGAAGCCATGGCCAGGAGTCGATCACTTCCCCTCCTCCGGCATCGGCACTGGGCACCATTCGCCGTGATCTGGCGTGGTCCAATCATACGAGCCAAATTTCCACACCCCATGGAAGTACATCACCGCATAGGGCCGCGCTGTCTTATCGGGTCGCCACAAATACCATTGGAAATCTTCTGCGGTGGGATTGGCCGTGCTCCAGCGGAGGCGCTGAGGATTCCCCTCAATGGCCTGTGCAGCATCGAGCATTTCCCACTGTCGCAATGTCTCCATCGGCGTCGTGGCATAATCTCTCAGGCAGGTATTGCAATCGAGACATCCGTCATCCCCGTATGGCACGTGCTGCATGCGTGAATAGTGAAGTGTCCACATGCGCTGACGCAGTTCTCGTTCAAGTGGTTTCCGCTCGGCCTCCAACGCGGCGGCGAGACGTTTCTCCACGCACATGAAATGCGCCTCACTGGATGGAACGAAGAGGCCGTCAATCACCAGTACATTGATGAAATCTCTCGCCCGCGTCTCTGTCATGTTAAAGCATCCTCCTTGACGTTCAGCATTGGCAGCGTTCGTCATCGCGGGAACTCCCGGACGCGCAAATCTTCAGGCCACTCGGCCATGTCGCCGCCTTTCCGGTCTTTCGTATGAATCTGGCCGATATCGTCCATCACGGCTACGGCAGCATCAAAGGCACCCCATTCTTTGGCGGCGAGCGAGTCTTCGACGACGTACGGCCTGGTGCCGAGCTGCTTCACGAACACCGGCACGCCGCCCTCTTGGCACTGGTTCTTGATCGTGCGAATCCATGCGACGTCGCACGGCCGCGCTCCCGGTCCACTCTCCCCCCCGACGATTACCCAGTTCAGCTTCATCTCCTTGCGCCGATAATAGCGGTAGTCGTCAGGTTCGGTGTCCTTTTCGCTCAGTGGTTGCGCGACGCCGGAAATGCCGTTCATCTTGAGGTAGGGATCTGGAAGTGGAACTCGTTCCAGGTCTACCGGCCCCAGCAACGGCTCAGCCGACACAAACCGCACCGCCGCCGGCGTCTCCAGTAGGATCGGGATCCGCTCATCGGCCGTCGCCTGATCCTCGATCGATACGCCGATCCAGACGTGGCGATAGAAGCCATTACCCCACCCCAGCGACTCTCGCGGCTTCAGGTACTCCGCGATGAACTGACGCATCCGATCGGGCCGCTTCGTGAGAATCTGATAGGTGTGCTGAGGCGTCTGTCGAATGGTCGAAAACACCCAGTGGACGAAATCGAATGGCACGTCCTCATGAAACAGATCGCTCATCGAATTCACGAAGATCCGGCGCGGCGTCTTCCAGCGCAGCGGCTCATCCAGCGCGTCATGCACCAGCGTCACCTTGCCGGTCCAGCGCGGCCCCTGCGGGCCCAGCTCCGTCAGGCCTGCATACAGCTGGCTAGGCCCGCTGAACCGATGGGCAAACTTCATCGCGTAACAATTCGCGCAGCCGGCGGACACCAGCGAACAGCCGCGCACGGGGTTCCAGACGGCGTCGGTCCATTCGATCGAAGTCACTGCGCTCATTGAGACACTCCTAGTTTCCGCCAAACCGGTTGAGTTGAAATGTTTCGCCGACTTTCCCCCACCATCCACACCGCTTGAATCGCCCGCTTGGGCTGTCGAACGTGGTGATGACCTTGTATCCGGATAGGCAACGATCCGTTTCCTCGATTGCCACGACGGTCACCTGTTCAGTACAGGCAACCATCACGGCACAGAGCAGGAGCAGAACAGCGGCTTTCATAAATGAGCAGAGCGCATGCGACCGCAGTGCTTGTTCTTTCATCTCCGCCTCCATCGCGCATTTACGATCCACCAAGAGGCTCCCCTGGACCGATCCACTTCATTTCGCCAGTCGCCACATCCGCCACAGGCAGCAGCTGAACTCGAAAGGCTGGGCGTTTCGTCTCTTGCGGTTGATCGAGATAGGCATTCCACCAACAGCTCAGCGCATAGGATTCGATCTCGTTCTCCGCGATCACCGACAGATCCCCATTCGCATCAATCGTCGCTTTCATGCTGCCTCTGTGCCTCCCTCATCATTGATGGCCAACGCCTCCAGAGCCTGGCGGATTTCCTTTTCGAGCAGATCGTGCACCTTTCGCTGATCGCTTTCGGCTGCCAGAATTCCAGCCAGGCGCGCCGGCACGTTCAACATGGCGTCTCGCACCAACCGCCCCACACGGAACGCCTCTTCGGTGACTTTGCTCTTCTGCACGAGCGTCCCGACGCGCTCTTCATATTCCAACTCGACCAACTTGGCCCGAAACTCTTCTTTCTTGGCCTGACTCTTCGCAATGGCCGGGTCTTTCGACGCCTCATCGCCGTCGCCCGCGTCAGCGCCGTGCGGATCTTCACCCGGCGATACATAGATCGGCGCGGCAAACTTCGCCCGGTCGGCATGGCGCGCCGCCGCCCGCAAGCGATCCGCCTCAGCAAAGTCAAACACCTGCATATAGTCGATCCCCACGCGCTGCAATTGCTTCGCCGCCGCCGTCTTCGTGATACGCGCATGGTTCGCATAGGCCGTGAGATAGCCTGGCCGCTTTTTCTTCTCCTGGTTGTCACCCTCGATTTCCATTTTCTAAGTAGTCAACCTAATACCTAAGACAACCTTGATTTCACCCCTGTCACTAGCCCGAAACTGCGGCTTCGCTGACC
>Ga0075471_10000081_pt1 | contig 41764 bp, 31 predicted proteins | sample DEB19_08_DNA_2_FD_74787 | JGI IMG/M metagenome (GOLD analysis project Ga0075471, IMG submission 74787) | Aqueous microbial communities from the Delaware River and Bay under freshwater to marine salinity gradient to study organic matter... | ecosystem: Environmental > Aquatic > Marine > Coastal ...
TCGAGGCCGAGCACGCGGCAGCCGTGGGCGCGCAGGAGCTGCACGGTCACGAGGCCGATGAGGCCGAGGCCGGTGACGACCACGGTCTCGCCGAGCGTGGGCTGCACCAGGCGGATTCCCTGCAGCGCGATCGCGCCGAGCACGGTGAACGCAGCCTCGTCGTCGGTCACATTGTCGGGCACGCGCGCGGTGAGGTTGATGGGCACGCACACGGCTTCCGCGTGCTTGCCGTTCGAGACCATGCGGTCGCCGGGCGCATAGCCGACGAGCCCGCTGCCGACCTCCATCACGCGGCCGACATTGCAGTAGCCAAGCGGCAGCGGCTGGTCGAGCTTGTTGAAGACCGCCTCGAGCGTGGGCATGAGGCCATCGGTCTTGATCTTGTCGAGCACCATCCGCACCTTGTCGGGCTGCTGGCGCGCCTTCTCGATCCATCCCGCCTTGCCGAACTCGACGAGCATGCGCTCGGTGCCGACCGACACCAGCGTGCGCGTCGAGCGCACGAGCAGATGTCCGCGCTTGACGGCCGGGCACGGAACCTCGGCGACCTCGGTCGAGCCATTCTTGAGGGACTGCAGGATCTGTTTCACGGGGGACCTCGAATCGCTGGCGCGTCGTAACTCGCGTCAGGGACGGGTACTATCGGCGGTCGAGAAGGGGTGGTCGCGGTCAAACCCCCGCGGTCCATCGGAAATCCCGCAGGATTTTGACCCGCTGCGAACGCAGCGCCAGCCGTTTCTCGGACCTGGGCGAGCCCATCGGCGCGCGGCGCGCTACTTGCGGCACTCGATGAGCATGAACAGCCCGCTGTTGGGCGTGAACACTCGAAAGAACCACCTCGGCCAGGCCTTTCGCGCGAGCGAAAGCAGCGGACCGCGGTGGCGCTGCCCTGCGCCCGAGTTCAGGAGGTCGCCGTGGGTGAGCACGGTGTGGATGCGGATCTCGCTGAAGCCGGCGCACAGCTCGCGCGCCTCTGCAATCGTGTACGCCTTCGTGCCAGGGCTCTCGAGATGCTTGTCGTAGATCTCGCGCAGGCTCGTGAAGGGCCTTCCGCGCAGCAGCCCGTAGCGCAGCCAGAGCATCAGCCCGATCAGGCTCCACTTCGAGTAGACCATGATGCGCGCGGTGCCGCCAGGCTTGAGCACGCGCAGGACTTCCTTGAACGCCTTCGGCGTGTTGGGGCTGTGGTGGAGCACGCCCCACGAGTAGACGAGATCGAAGGATTCCGAGGCAAAGGGCAGGTTTTCCGCGTCGCCCAAGGTAAGCTTCGACTCGAGGCCGAACAGCGCGAGCCGCCGCGTGGTGTGCTCGATCGCGCGCGGCGTCAGGTCGACGCCATGCATGTCGGCGCCGCCCTCGACAAACGACTGATGGTCCGCGCCAAGTCCGACGCCGATCTCGAGCGTGCGCAGCCCCTTGCTGCGCGCGAAGCCGGCGAAACCGGGGATGTACGGCTCGAGCCGATAGCGCTCGGCGCGCTGCGCTTCATAACCCTCGCGATCGACGCTGGGGAGGAGCTGCTCCTCGCCGCACGACGCGCGGTTCCAGAAGTCACGGACATCGGACTTTGAATCGCTCATGCAACCCGTCGCACCGTTGGCACGCGGTCAGTCGACGAAGCGGCGACACCAGATTTCAATCGAGAGCAGCGAAAGCAGCGTGTACGACGCGTCCAATCTACCCGCCTGGTTCGCCTCCACAAGCCGACGAACAGCCTCCGCGTCAAAAAGACCGCGCTTCCGAATGCTATCGGGTCCGAGCAGGTCGCCCACCAGCGGGCGCAGTTCATCACGCATCCACTTTCGGAGCGGTGCGCCGAAGCCCGACTTCGGTCGGTAGATCACATCGTGGGGGAGGTACGGCTCCATCGCCTTTTTGAACACCCACTTGCCGACCTTGCCCTTCTGCTTCACGCCCGGCGGGATGCGCGCGGCGAACTCGACGAGCTCGAGGTCGAGGAGCGGCACGCGCACCTCGACGCCGACGGCCATCGACATCTTGTCGGTGTAGGGCAAGTTGTGGTCGGAGAGGAAGAAGCGCTGCTCGAGCGCGAGCATGCGCTCGAGCGGATGCGTCGCCGCCGGCAGTGGGCGCATGAAGTCGAGCATCGGCTCGAGTGCCGTGTGCGCGCCGATCGCGGCGCGCGTCTGGGCGCTGTAGAGCGCAATGAGGTCGCCCTCGCGCGACCAGCGGAAATAGTTGGCAATGCGCTCGTCGCCGTCGAGCCCTGCACCATTCGCGAACTTCGCGAGGCGCCGCGACCACGCGCGGCGCTGATTGACGCGCGCGGTCGTCGATTCAATGAGCCCGCGCACGCCGCGCGGCATCCAGTCCCAGTAGCGCTGGAGCTCAAGCGCGCGGTGCCGCCGGTAGCCGGTGAAGAGATCGTCGCCACCAGCGCCCGAGAGCAGCACCTTCATGCCGTTCTGCCGCGCGAGTTCGCAGATGTAGAGGACATTCAGCGGCGCTGGATCAGCGAGCGGCTCGTCGAGCTGCCAGATCATGCGCTCGATGTCGCTCGCCATGCGGCTCGCCTGAATCTCGACGGTGTGGAGCTTCACGCCGAGATGCTTGGCGACGCGCTCGGCGTAGGGAAGATCGTCGGTCACGCCCTGCTCCGCCCCTCCGACCTGCCGGATGGTGAAGCACTGGAGATCCGCGGCGTTCTCGCGGGCGAACGCGACGACCGCGCTTGAATCAAGCCCGCCGGAGAGGAACGCGCCCACAGGCACATCCGCGACCATCTGACGCTCGACGGCGCGACGCACATGCTCTGCGGTGCCTGCGACCGCGGCCTGCTCGCTGAGATCGGCGCGAACACCTCGGAACGCGGGCAGCGTGTACCAGGTCCAGCGCCGCTCGATCGCGCCGTTCCGCAGCACCATCGCCTCGCCAGGCAGCAGCTTGCGCACTGCCTTCAGCGGGGTGCCCTCGCCCGGGCACCAGAGGAAGCTCATGTAGCGGTGCAGCGACACGGGGTCGAGCTCGCGCGCTTCGGGCGCAAGCTTCAGCAGCCCCTTGATCTCGCTGCAGTAGGCGACGCCGCGCGCGGACTGCGTGTAGTAGAGCGGCTTGACGCCGAGCGCATCGCGCGCGACCAGCGTCGTGCCGCTGCGCGCGTCGAAGAACGCGACGGTGAAGATGCCGTTCAGGCGGGCGAGCATCCGCTCGCCTTCCTCGAGATACAGGTGGAGGATCACCTCGGTGTCCGAGTGCCCCTTGAACGAGTGTCCCTTCGCCTCGAGTTCCTTGCGGAGCTCGCGGTAGTTGTAGATCTCGCCGTTGAAGACAAGCTGCACCTGTCCGTCGGGCGAGACCATGGGCTGATGCCCAAGCGGCGAGAGATCGATGATCGAGAGGCGGGCATGGCCGAGACCGACGCACGCACCCGCATCGTGGAAATCACCAGCATCATCGGGTCCACGGTGACAGATCGCGCGGATGCCGTTCCGCATCGCGTCGTGGTCGAACCGACCTGAATAGCCGATGATGCCGCACATCGTGGAAGCCGTCTCTCCGGATCCGTGCCCGCCGATCGGGGCTCGGCGCCTGTTCTCGGGACCCGCGCCGTTGAACGGTCCTCTCCATCGGCGCGTTTGCCGCGTGGGTCGAGCAATTTCGGCCGCGGGACCATACCCTTCGGAGATGCGTCCCGCCATGTTCGTCGTTCCCCTGCTCGCCGCCCTGCTCCTGGCCAATGAAGCCCCCGCCGAGGAGGGCATGTGGCTGCCGAACGCCATCCCCGCAGGAGCCCTGAAGGAGAAGTACGGCCTCCAACCCACACCCGCCCTGCTCGAGCACCTGCAGAAGTCGGCGGTCCGCTTCTCGACGGGCGGCTCGGGGTCGCTCGTCAGCGCGCGTGGCCTGGTCATGACCAACCACCATGTCGGGAGCGATATGCTCGGCAAGCTCTCGACGCCGGAGCGCGACCTCTTGAAGACGGGATTCCACGCGCGTTCCCTCGGGGACGAACTCCCCTGCCCAGACCTCGAGCTCGACATCCTATGGGAGATCGAGGATGTCACTGCGCGCGTGACCGCGGCCTCGCAGGACGCCGGCGACCTCGCCGCAGCAGGCGCGGCGCGCCGCAAGGCCATCAACGCCATCAAGGACGAGAGCAACCAGCGCACGGGCCTCACCAGCGAGGTCGTCACCCTCTACCAAGGCGGGCGCTACCACCTCTACCGCTACCGCACCTACAGGGATGTACGCCTCGTGTTTGCACCCGAGGCAGCGATCGCGTTCTTTGGCGGCGACGCCGACAACTTCGAGTTCCCCCGCTTCGACCTCGACTGCTGCTTCTTCCGTATCTATGAGGACGGCAAGCCGCTCGAGCCGCAGCACCATCTCGCGTGGGACGCCGACGGCGTCGAGGAACGCGAGCTCGTCTTCACATGGGGTCATCCAGGTTCGACCAACCGCCTGTTCACGGCAGACCATGTCGCGTACCTGCGCGACTTCGAGGAGCCCGCGAACCTCCGCAGGCTGTGGCGCTCCGAGGTCAAGCTCGCGACCTTCATGGGCCGCGGTGCCGAGAACGCGCGCATCGCCCGCGAGGACTACCTGGGCGCGCAGAACGGCCGCAAGTCCACGCAAGGTCTCCTTGACGCGCTGCAGGATCCTGCGCTGCTGGCGATGAAGCGCGCCGACGAACGCGAGCTCCTGGCAACGCTCGAGGGCAAGCCCGAGGCAAAGGAATTCGAAGAGGGACGCAGGATGATCGCCGCGTCGCTCGAGCTCGCGCGGCGGATCGGCGGCGACTACATGATGCTCGAGCGGCGCTTCCGCGCGGGCGACCTGGCGTCGTTCGCCCGCATCGCCCTCCGCATGCGGGCCGAGTCGGGGAAACCGAGCGCGGAGCGCCTGCCCGAGTACGGCGACGCGGCGCGCGCCTCGCTCGAGGCACAGCTCTACTCGCCTGCGCCCATCTACCCCGAGTACGAGATCGAGCGCCTGACCGCGTGGCTGTCGGGCCTCTGCGAGGGACGCGGCGGCGACGACCTTCTCGTGAAGCAGCTGCTCGCGGGCAAGGGACCGCGCGCGCGCGCGACCGAGCTGGTCCGCGGCACGCGCCTTGCCGATGTCGATGCGCGCCGCAAGGCCGATCCCAGTGACCCGATGATCGCGTTCGTCGCCGCCTTCGACGCCGACGCGCGCGCGGCACGGCTTGCCTGGGAGGACGGCGTCGACACCCGCCAGCGCGACGGCTACGCGAAGGTCGCGGCAGCGAGATTCGCTGCCTTCGGCGACAGCGTCTATCCCGACGCGACCTTTACCCTGCGCATGAGCTACGGAACCGTGAAGGGCTGGACGACCGCCGAAGGCGAGGATGTCCCCGCGTTCACGACCATCGCGGGCACCTTCGACCGCGCCGCCGCGCGTGCCGGCGAACGCGACTTCGAGCTGCCGAAGTCGTGGCTCGACGCGAAGGACCGTCTTGCGGGCGCGACGCCGTTCAATTTCGTGTCGACCAACGACATCATCGGCGGCAACTCGGGCTCGCCCGTGGTCGATGCGGACGGGGAGGTCGTCGGACTGATCTTCGACGGAAACCTCGACAGCCTCGCAGGCGATGTCGTGTTCGACATCACGCGCAACCGTGCCGTCTCCGTGGACGCGCGCGGCATGCTCGAGGCGCTCCGCACCGTCTACAAGGCCGACGGCCTCGTCAACGAAATGCTCGCGCCCGCGAACGCGCGGAAGTGACGCTACCCTTCCTGCATGCGCATCAACCGCTGGCTCCTCGCAGCCTCGCTTTCGCTCGCGTCCGCACTCACGCTGTCCGCTGACGCCACCGACGGCGTCTTTCCCGCGATCGATCCGGCGCGGATGTCGGCGAACCTGTCCGACCTCGCGTCCGACGCCATGAACGGCCGCTCGTTCCGCTCGGAGGATGGCAAGCGCGCGGCCGAATGGGTCGCGCGCAAGCTCGCCGAGGCGGGCGCGAAGCCGCTCGACGGCCGCGACTCGATGCTGGTGCCGGTCGCGCGCATGCCCGCTGCGAGTCCGAATGTGGTGGCGTGGATCCCGCCCGCGGGTCCGAAGCCGAGCGGCGAGTTCATCCTCGTGACCGCGCACTACGACCACCTTCCCCCCCGATCCGGCGCGAAGGCAGGCGAGGACGCGATCTACAACGGCGCCGATGACAACGCCAGCGGCGTGTGCGGCGTGATCGCCGTCGCCGAGGCGTTGCGCGCCGACAAGCTCGATGTCGGCGTCGTGTTCGTCGGCTTCACGGGCGAAGAGGCGGGCCTCATCGGCAGCCGTGCCTTCGTCGAGGAGGAGACGCTCCCCGCTGCGCGCATTCGCGGGATGTTCAACATGGACATGATCTCGCGCCAGCCCGACGGCGCGATTCGCCTCGATGGCGGCCCGAAGGGCAAGATCCTCACCGACCTGCTCGTGCGCCTCGCGCCGCAGGTGCCGATGGAGATGAAGGTCGACACCCATCCCGACTGGCTCATGCGCAGCGACCAAGGCGCGTTCCTCGGCGCGGGCGTGCCCGCAGTTCTCTTCAGCTGCGAGGACCACGAGGACTACCACAAGGTCTCCGACCACGCCGACAAGGCCGACCCCGCGCTCATGGCAAAGGTCGCCACGCTGGTCACGGGCGCGGTGCGCACCTTCGCGAAGGAGATGAGCCCGCGCTTCGACCTGTCGCCGCTGTCGCCGGCGGAGCTCGCGGCGGGCGCGCGCACGCTGCGCATCGGCCGCCCTGCGGCGAATCCGCCGTACTGGCGGCCGTCGACGCGGCGGGATCCGAACAAGGGCCTCGATCACGATGTCGTCGCAGAACTCGCGAAGCGCCTCGGCTGGAAGACCGAGGAGAAGACGGTCCGCGCGGGCGAGGAAGAGGACGCGCTCGCGAAAGGCGAGGTCGATGTCATCGCCAACGGATTCCTCGCAACCGCCGCGCGCGCCGAGCGATTCACGCTCTCTGCGCCCTACTTCGGCGCGAGCGGGATCGGCGCGCTCACGAAGAAGGACGCGCCCGCGACCGACGCGAAGGCGCTCTCGGGCAAGAAGGTCGCTGTCGCCGACGGCTCGCCCGAGGAAGCGTGGGCGCTCGAGCACGCGGAAGGCGCGTCGATCGGCGCGGCCGACGGCCCGCTCGGCGTGACTTCTGGCCGCATCGAACGCGGCGAGATCGATGTCCTGCTCGGCGATTTCGCGGTGCTCGACGCGCGCGCCAAGCGCGACGCCGTGTTCGCCGCGAATAGGCTCGCGCCGCTTCCGGCCGCCTTTGCCTTCCGCAAGGGCGACGCGGCGGCTGCGGCGCTCGTCTCGGAGCAGCTCGCCCGCATGGAGGCCGACGGCGCCCTCGCGGCGATCCACGCGAAGTACGGATTCGTATCGCACCGCGTGATCGGCCAGGACAAGGGCCGCGTCGTCATCCGCGAGGCCGACGGCACCATCTCGTGGGAGTTCCCCTGCGGCCACAACTCGCACGACCTGCAGGTGCTCGCGAACGGCAACTTCCTGCTGCATCCCGCGCCCAACAGGATCGTCGAGGTCACGCGCGACCGGAAGACCGTCTGGGAATGGACGAGCAATCCCGTCGCGCCGTACAAGGACCGCGTCGAGATCCACGGCTTCCAGCGCCTGCCGAACGGCGACACGATGGTCGCCGAGACCGGCAACCTGCGCATCATCGAGGTCGACCCGAAGGGCAAGATCGTGAAGACCGTCCCGATCACCGTCGAGCGCCCCGACTGGCACCGCGACACGCGCCGCGTGCGGAAGACCGCCGCGGGCACCTACCTCGCGTGCCACGAGGGCCTCGGCCTCGTGCGCGAGTACGACGCCGCCGGCAAGATCGTGTGGGAGTACGCGCTCGATCTCAACAACCAGCCCGCGACCGGCGGGCACGACGGCCACGGCCTGTGCGTGTTCAACGCGCTGCGCCTCGCGAACGGCAACACCCTCATCGGCGGCGGCAACAACAACCGCGTGTTCGAGGTCACGCCCGACAAGAAGGTCGTCTGGTCGATCGAGCGCGACGAGCTCAAGCGGCCCGACGGCCGCCCGATCCATCTCTGCTGGGTGACGAGCCTGCAGGTGCTGCCGAATGGCAATGTCATCTTCGGCAACACGCACGCGGGGCCCGAGCACCCACAGATGATCGAGGTCACGCGCGACAAGAAGGTCGTGTGGATGCTCGACGACTGGACCGCGTTCGGCAACGACCTCTGCACCGGCTGGTGCCTCGACCTTCCCGAAGGGACGATCCGATGAAGCATCTCGCGCACGGCGCCGACGCCGAACTCTCCCGCTGCCCGTTCTTCGCGGCGCTCTCGATGATGGTCGCAGGCACGGCCTTCGGGGCCGACGCGGTCACCCATCGCTTCCTGGCCTTCGGCGGCGAGACCCGGATCGTCGAGGACGATGGCAAGACTTCGTGGACCTTCCCGGAGAGCTCGCGCGACGGCCAGATGCTGCCGAACGGCAACATCCTGATCGCGCTGTCGAAGAGCGACAGGCGCCCGCACGGCGCGGTGGTCGAGGTCTCGCCCGATCCGAGCGGAAAGAGCGGCAAGATCGTCTTCGAGTTCGCAGGCACGCAGAGCGAGGTCAACACCGCGCAGCGCCTTGCCGACGGCACCACGATGCTCACCGAGGCGGGCGAAAAGCCGCGCATCCTCGTCGTTGACGCGAAGGGCGCGATCGTGCGCGAGACGCCGATCAAGTCGCAGACCGACAACCACCACATGGAGTCGCGCATGGCGCGCGCGCTGCCGAACGGCAACATGCTCGTGCCGCAACTGCTCGACAAGGTCGTGCGCGAGTACTCGCCGAAGGGCGACATCGTGGCCGAGTTCAAGACGCCCGACGAGCCCAAGGACGCGTGGCCGTTCACCGCGATCCGCCTGCCCGACGGCAACACCCTCGTCACCTGCACCCACGGCAACCTGGTGGTCGAGTTCGACCCGAAGGGCTCCATCGTCTGGAAGGTCTCGAATGCCGACTTCGAGAAGCCCCTCCTCAACGATCCGTGCGGGGCGCATCGCCTGCCGAACGGGAACACCGTGATCTGCAGCTACGCCATCGGGGCCGACCGCACCAAACTGCTGGAAGTCACCCGCGACAAGAGGGTCGTCTGGACCTTTTCAGAGCCGGAAGGCCCCGGCATCCACGAGGTCCAGGTCCTCGGCGCGAATGGCGTGCCGATTTCGGGAGCGCCGCTCAGGTAGGCCCCTCGATCGGCCGATAGTCGGGCCGAGTCCGCCGAGTCCCCGCGGCCTCGAGCCGACCATGTCCGACGATCAAGACAACGCCACTCGCACGATGCGCCGGATCCGCCGGCGTTGGCGGCGGCGCGCCGTGTGGAGCGGCGTCCTGCTCCTCGTCATCTTCATGATGAACGCCGCCGATCGCTCGACCGCCTTCCCGAACTGGCGGGTCGCCGCGCTGCGGTGGACGCCCGACGCCGGAAGCGGCCGATGGGAGGCGCGCCTGCTCTCGGATCACTCGGATGAATCGCCGCTCCAGCCGGGAGAGGTCCCTGTCTACATGGGACGGCATTCCGAGGAGCGTGTGTTCGGCGTCCTCAAGCAGAACACCTATGTCTGGACCTACGGGGCCTGCGCGCTCGACGCACCCTCGCCCGACCTCGCGGCGGCGCTGCTCCCGGTGATCGCGCGTTCGGAGGCCAGCGGCGCGCGCGACGACTACGCGGAAGGTCTGCGCGAGCGCCTGCAGTACGGCTGGGTCGAGCGCGTCAACTGGCCGCACGCGTTCTTCGTGCTGCTCAGCGTTCCGCTTCTCGGGCTCTGCTTCCACGCGACGCGGCTCGGTTTCGGCGGTCCGCCCGCTGGCGAGCGCGCGGCCAAGCGAGCCTGACCGTCAAGGATTCAGCCGCCAGAGCGCGAAGTTCAGCGCGGTCGCGAAGGACACCCAGAGAAAGTACGGCACCAGCAGGTACGCGGCGACGGCATCGCGGCGATGGAAGCGCACGATGAGTGCGGCGATCATCGCCAGTAGCGCGACGATCTCGACCAACGCGAGCGCCGGCGAGTGCAGCCCGAAGAAGAACCCGCTCCAGGCGAAGTTGAGGATCCACTGGATGACGAGGAGCGCGAAGCTCGGGCGGTCGGCGATGAATCCACCGCTCCGCGCGACGCGCCAGGCGCTCACGCCGATCAGGATGTAGAGCGTCGTCCAGACGGGCCCGAACAGCCAGTTCGGCGGATTCCACGATGGCTTCGCAAGCTGCAGATACCACGCGTCCACGGGCCAGAGCAGCGCCGCAAGTCCCGCGCACATCGAGAGCAGGATCCACGCTCTGCAGCTCAGACGATGGCACAGCGCCGCGTGCATCGGAGGGAGCGTAGCGAATCGCCAAAAGTGCGGGGAAACACTTGCCGCGCCGATCGCCTTCGCGCTAGTTTGCACGCGTGGTGCCCCGCCACCTCACTCGACGAACGGTGCTCAAGGGCGGCCTCGCTGCGCTCGCCTCCCTCGGTGCGTCACGACTGCTCGACGCGCGCGCGGCCGCCGCGCCGCTCCTCCTGCGCGCACCGCCCGGACCGCCGGTGGGCGACCCGATCCTCCAGATGTCGTCGCTTGGTCCGAGTGAATCGATCGGCGGCCTGCCGTTTGCCCCGAGTTGGTTCGGCGACTGGTTCCCGTCGAACGCGATTCCCTTCCACAACTGCGAGAACTGCGAGCCGTTCCCGGGTCCGCAGGAAACCATCGATGTCGCGGTCGTGGGCGGCGGACTGAGCGGCCTCGCGAGCGCGTACCTGCTGCGCGAACGGAACCCCGTCCTCTTCGAGCTGCGTCCACGCCTCGGCGGCAACGCGATGGGCGAGTCATTCGGCGGTCGCACCTGGAGCCTGGCGAGCGCATACTTCATGCAGGCCGATGCGGCCTCGCCGCTTGGTGCGCTCTACTCGGAGCTCGGCATCGACCACCACTGGCGCGAGGACGCCGGCGACTTCACCTTCGAGTACGAAGGCAAGATCGGCGGCGATGTGCTGGGGCCAGACGCAAGCCGCGAGGAAGTCGCCGTCTTCGAGCGCTACCGTGCTGCGGTTGCGTACTTCGCCGACGAAGCGTATCCCGAGCTCCCGTACGAACGCGAGATGCCACGCTCGATCCGCGAGCTCGACTCGCGCACCTTCCACGAGGACCTTTTGATCCGCTGCGGCCCGCTTCCCCCGCGGCTTGCCTACCTTCTTCAGGCGTACTGCTACTCGAGCCTCGGCGTCGGCGGCGACGAACTCAGTGCCGCTGCGGCATGGAACTTCATCGCCGCCGAGGAGTTCGGGCGCAACATCATGGTTGGCGGAAACGCAGGCCTCGCGCGCACGCTTTGGCAGAAGGCGCGCATCGGCGGCGCGCGCTTCCGCTGCGGCGCGCTGGTCGCGGAGGTCAAGCCAGTCGAGGGCGGATCGCTCGTCCACTGGCGCGACGATTCGGGCGCGCCGCATACCACCTTCGCGCGGCAGGTCGTGCTCGCGAACGCCAAGCACATCGCACGCTCGATGCTGCCGTGGCTCCGCGACGCCGATCCCGCCAAGCGCGAGGCGATGCAGCAGGTTCCGACGGTGGCGTATGTCGTCGCGAATGTGGTCCTGACGACGCCGCTCCAGCGCGAGTTCTACGACCTCTACATCAACGGCGGCCGAGACTTCCCCCGCGACGGCTCGGCGTTCGAGTCGCACCGCGTCATCACCGATGTCGTGAACGGCGGCTTCGCGATCGGCGGGCCGACCACGCGCGTCCTCACGCTCTATTGGCCGCTGCCGTGGCACACCGCACGCTTCTCGATCGTGGGCGAGGACGACTGGCGGGCCTACGCGGCGCTCGCCGCACCGCAGGTCGCCGAACTGCTCGCAAACCTGGGAGTCCCCCAGCAGCATGTGCAGCAGATCAGGCTCGCGCGCTGGGGGCACGCGATGCCGTTCGCGACCCCCGGCGCCTACACGGGCGGGCTCCCGCAGGAACTCCGCCGGCCGCTTTTCGGGAAGATCTGGTTCGTGAACCAGGACAACTGGCTGCTCCCAGCGGTCGAGACCTGCCTGAGCGAGGCGATGTGGGCGGCGCCACAGATCGAGGACGCGCTCGGCCGCGGCTGATTCAGCCGATCAGGCCGGAGACCACCGTTCCGTGCACATCCGTCAGCCGGTACTGCCGCCCTTGGTGGCGGAAGGTCATGCGCTCGTGGTCGATGCCGCACAGCCGCAGGATCGTCGCCTGCATGTCGTGGACGTGCACGGGATCACGGGCGATGTTCCAGCCAAAGTCGTCGGTCGCTCCGTGCACATGCCCGCCGCGCACGCCGCCGCCCGCCATCCACATCGAGTAGGCGCGGCCGAAGTGATCGCGGCCGTTCGGCGCGTCGCTCGGCCCCTGCCCGAACGGCGTGCGCCCGAACTCGCCGCCCCAGATGACAAGCGTCTCGTCGAGAAGCCCGCGCTGCTTCAGGTCGCGCACGAGCGCGGCGCTCGGCTGGTCGGTGTCGCGGCACTGCTTCTCGAGGTGATGGAAGAGGTTGTTGTGCTGGTCCCAGCCCGAGTGCATGAGCTGCACGAAGCGCACGCCGCGCTCGGACAGCCTGCGCGCGATCAGGCAGTTGTTCGCGAAAGACCCCTTCACGAGCGCATCGGGGCCGTACATCTCGAGCACGCTCTTCGGCTCGTTCGAGAAATCGAGGAGATCGGGCACGCTCGCCTGCATTCGGAAGGCCATCTCGTACTGCGCGATGCGGGTCTCGATCGCGGGCGTGTCGGCGCCGGCGACCGCCTCGCGCTCGCGGTTGAGCGCGGCGAGGTCGTCGAGCAGCGCGCGGCGCCCGTCACGCGAGATGCCGTCGGGGTTCCCGAGATAGGGCACGGGGTCGCCTTCGCTGCGGAAGCGGACGCCCTGGTGCTTGCCCGGCAGGAAGCCGTTCGACCAGTAGTGCTCGTAGAAGAGCTGGCCGCAGGATTTCTCGCGGTCAGACGAGGTCATGACCACGAAGCTCGGCAGGTCGTCGCACTCGTTGCCAAGGCCGTAGGCGAGCCACGCGCCCATCGCGGGCCGACCAGGCTGCTGCGAGCCGGTCATGAAGAAGGTCACGCCAGGCGAGTGGTTGACCGCCTCGGTGTGCATCGAGCGCACCACGCACAGTTCGTCGGCGATGCCGCCGATGTGGGGTAGGAGTTCGCTGATCTCGGTGCCGCTCGCGCCGCATTTCCGGAACGGCCTGATCGCGGGAAGTGCGGGCCAACGCGCGTAGTTCGACGACATCGTCGAGAGCCGCGTGGCGCCGCGCACGCTTTCGGGGATGTCCTGCCCCTGGAAGCGCGCGAGCTCGGGCTTCGGGTCGAGGAGGTCGACATGCGACGGACCGCCGCCCTGCCACAGGCAGATGATCCGCTTCGCCCGCGGCGGGAAATGCGGCAGGATGAGCGGCGGCGAGCCGGCGCCGAGCGCGAAGGACTCGCGCGCGAACATCGATGCCAGCGCGACGCCTCCGATCCCGTGCAGCGAGGTGCGCAGGAAGTGGCGGCGCGTGAGGGCGTCGAGCGCATGTCCGCGTGCGTCACTCACGGGTCACCGCCTCGTCAAGATTGAGGATGGCCAGGCAGGTCGCGGCGAGCGCTGCGTGCTCGGCTGCGTCGATCGACGCGTCGCGCGGCGATTCGCCGATCGAGAGGAACCGCTCGGCGCCTGCGCGATCGGCGGAGAATTCAGCCAGTTGCCGCTCGAACATCGCGCCCAGGATCGCCTCCTCGCGCGCATCCGGCGCACGGCCGACGACGCGCTCGAACGCACGCGCGCGCTGCGTGCCGCGATCTGGCTCGGCCTTCATCGTGCGCTCGGCAAGCGCGCGCGCAGCCTCGACGAAGGTCGGGTCGTTCAGCATCGTCAGTGCGTGCAGCGGCGAGTTCGTCACCGCGACCCGCACGCGGCACGACTGCCGCTGCGAGACATCGAACATGTTGGCGGGCGCGATCGTGCGCCGCCAGAAGGTGTAGAGGCTGCGGCGGTAGAGATCGGCGCCGTGCGACGCGGGATAGTCGAAGTTCCGCTCCATCGTGATCGCGAGCGATTCCCACACCCTTGCGGGCTGATACGGGTAGACGGGCGCGCCGCCGATGCGCGCGTCGAGCAGTCCGCCCGCCGTCAGGGCCGCGTCGCGCAGCACCATCGCGGGCATGCGGAAGCGCGAAGCGCGGGCGAGCAACCGGTTGTCGGGGTCGCGCGCGCGCAGCGCCTCGCTCGCGAGGCTCGTCTGGCGGTAGACGCGGCTCGTCACGATCAGCCGGTGCAGCGGCTTCATCCGCCAGCCCGACTCGCGTAGTTCGACCGCGAGCGCGTCGAGGAGCTCCTGATAGACGGGTCGATCGCCCTGCACGCCGAAGTCCTCGGGCGTGCGCACGAGCCCTACGCCGAAGAAGACCTGCCATGCGCGGTTCACGGCGACGCGCGCGACCAGCGGGTTCTCAGCCGAAAAGAGCCACCTCGCAAGCCCGAGCCGATCGCGGGGCCACGCAGCGTCCATCGGCGGCAGGAACCCCGGCGTCGCGAATGACACCTTCCCGGCGGGATTCGTGTAGACGCCGCGCGCGAGCACATGTGTCTCGCGCGGCTGCGCGTCGCTCATCACCATCACCCGCGGCCACTCGTCGCGAAGGAACTGGTCGAGCCTTCCCTGCGCATTCTCCGCGCCAGCCTTCACGGCAGCCTCGAGGGCTGCACGGCGCACGCGCAGCGCGTCGCTCGGATACTCCAGCACCGGGTTCGCCACGCGGATACGGCTCGGCGAACCATCGACGATGCCAGACTCGGGCACGCGGTTGAAGCCGTCGAGCAGCGCGTAGAAGTCGCGCTGCGTGATCGGGTCGAACTTGTGGTCGTGGCATTGCGCGCATGACATCGTGAGCCCGAGCCATGTGGTCGCCGTCGCGTCGACGCGGTCGAACATCGAGACCCACCGGTTCTCCTCGGGAATCGCGCCACCTTCGCCGTTCAGGAGGTGGTTGCGCAGGAACGCCGTGCCGATGCGCGTGTCGTCGGTGGCGTCGGGCACGAGGTCGCCCGCCAGCATCCAGGTCGAGAGCGTGTCGTAGGGCGTGTCGCGGTTCAGCTCGCGCACCAACCAGTCGCGCCAGAGCCACTGGAAGGTGTCGCCATCCTGCTGAAAACCGTTCGAGTCGGCGTAGCGGGCGGCGTCAAGCCACGGCAGCGCCTGCTTCTCGCCATAGTGCGACGAAGCGAGCAGCCGGTCGACCACGCGCTCGTAGGCATCGGGGCTTGGATCCGCGACGAATGCAGCGACTTCGCCAGGTTCCGGCGGAAGCCCCGTCAGGTCGAAGGTCACGCGGCGGATCAGGGCCGCGCGGTCTGCCTCAGGCGAGAGCTCGAGCCCCTCGCGCGCAAGCCGCGCAGACACGATCGCGTCGATCAGATGCTCGCGCGCCACGACGGTCTGCGGCATGTCCGCCCGCTGCGGCGCGACGAACGCCCAGTGCGGCTCGTACACGGCGCCGGCCGCGATCCAGCGCACGATCAGCGCCCGCTGCCCATCGGTCAGGCTGCGATGCGAGCCATCGGGCGGCATGCGCGTATCGGCATCGGTCGCATGGATGCGCGCGACGAGCGATCCCGCGCTTGGGACTCCTGGCACGATCGCGCCTCGCGCGAGCACGCTTTCGCGCAGATCCAGGCGAAGATTGGCGCGCCGCTTGGCCGCGTCGACGCCGTGGCATTGGAAGCAGTTCTCCGACAGGATCGGCAGGATGTCTGCGTTGAACGCGGGCGCAGGGCCAGTTTCGCGCTCGCGCTGCGCCGCGCTCCACCCCAGCGCCAGGACGGCGCACAGGGCAAGCGTGGCGATGGCGCGCGACAGCATGGGCGCCATGATAGTTGGGCCTCGACTCGATCAGAACGACCGCGAGATGCCGATCCAGACCGCGCCTTCAGATCGTCCACCGCCAGGCGATGCGGTGCCGAGCGTGTCGCTCAGCGTGCTGTCGAGCGATCCGACGCTCGCCTCGATCGAGAGCCGCCAGGCGCGGTCGAGTTCGACATGCAGGCCGCCACCCACGCTCCAACCGGCGGGCGTCGCGTCCGCGCGCGGCGAAACATCGGCGCGAGCAGCCGCGACGAAGCCGGGAAGGAGCGCGTGGCGTGCACGCACGCCGACGATCGGCTGCGATTCGCCTCGGTAGACCCCGAGGTCGACGCCGCCGGCGGCCCCAACTTGGTCACTCGCTGCGGCCACGCGGGCTCCGCCGAGGACATCGACCGCACCCTGCGCGGTCCGCGCGATGCGCCACGCTGCGCAGGCATCTGCGAGCAACGCGCGCGGACCCGCCTCCGACGCGCCATCGATGACGCGGGCCGAGAGCACGGCCCCCATCGAGTCGTTCCACCATGCGGATGCCCCGAGGGCGGGACCGAGCGCAGGCGCGGCCTGCTCGACTTCGAACCTCCACCGATCGTCCGCCCACACCGTCTGGAACCACGGGCTCCGCTGGAGGGCCTCGTACCCATCGCGTGCCTGCACAAACTCCGCGGATGCGCCGACCGCTGGCCATGCTGCAGCCGCCAGTGCAAGCGCGAGGGCTGCGGACAGGCGGGGTGTCGGAAGGCGGGGTGAACTCGCGAGCAGATTCATGTCGCTTGGACGATCCACAACTCCCCCGTGTTTCCCGATCCGACCGCCGGTTCGAAAGAAAAACGCGAACAAGTCCGAGCGGAACTCCCCGTAGGATGGGCTCATGCCCCATCCGTCCGCGAACGACTCCCGCGTGGCGCTCATGCTACGCCTCGCAGACCTCGCGGGCGAGATCGCGCTCCGGCATTTCCAGAGTGCAGATCTCGCCATCGACCGGAAGTCCGATGACTCGCCGGTGACCGTGGCCGACCGCAGCATCGAGTCGACGCTTCGGAACGAGATCGCGGTGGCGTTTCCGGCCGACGCACTGCTCGGCGAGGAGCATGGCGAACTCGCAGGCACGAGCGGATGGCGGTGGGTGATCGACCCGATCGACGGCACGATCTCGTTCTCGACCGGGGTTCCGATCTTCGGCACGCTCATCGGGCTCGAGCACGGCGACGAGGTCGTCGCGGGCATCTGCGCGATGCCTGCGCTCGGCGAACGCGTGTGGGCGGTGCGTGGCGGCGGCGCATGGTGGGAGCGGCGCTCCGGCGATGGCACGGTCGCCAGGGCACCTGCGCGCGTGCGTGCCTGCGCGTCGCTCGCAGAGGCACTGGTCTGCACGACGGGACTCGAGTACTTCGAGCGTGCGCGCTGCACTGAGACGCTGGTTGCGATGGCGCGCTCAGCCGGGCGCGTGCGCGGCTGGAGCGATTGCTACGGTGGAATGCTCGTGGCGACGGGTCGCGCCGACGGCTGGCTTGATCCCGTGATGAACCCCTGGGATTCAGGCCCGTTTCCAGTGATCCTCGCCGAAGCGGGCGGTGCCTTCACCGACTTTCGCGGAAGGATCGACATCCGCGGCGGAAGTGCGATCGCGGGCTCGCCCGCGGTCCACGCGGCGCTGCTGCGGATCGCTCAGGCAAGCGCGTCCCACGCGGCGGCCGCCGGACCCTCGAACGCGAACGCGTAGTTCCGCCATCGCCCGATGCTCGAGCGATTGATCGAGCGGCGCACCTGCTCATAGCTGAGCGTGAGGACGGTACGGGTGTTCTTCTCGGGCGCAAGGACGGCGGGGTCGAACTCCGCGCCCATCGTCTCGAGCACCCGCCGGATCTCGCGCTCGGGGGCGTCCACGAGGTCCTCGTACCGCACGCTCACGGCACGCAGGCCGAGCACCTCGAACGCCTTCGGCACCAGCCGACGCTCGAGCTCGATCACGCGGCGGATCCCGCCAAGGCTCGCGGTGAATCCCCATGACTTCGGATGGAAGTTCGAGAGGAACATGCTGATCGCTGTGTCGCGCGGATCGCGGGTGATGCGCACGAACGACGCGCCCGGCAGCACAGCGGCCGCTGCAGGAAGCATGCGCCATGCGTGCAGCGTCTTGTCGAAGGTCCACTCCGCGCCCGCGCGGCGGCGCGCGGCCGCGCCATCGAGGTACTCGGCCGCGAGCTTCGCCGCATCGGCGGGCTTCAGGTCGCGCAGCCCGCGCGGCCAGAGCCCGAGGCCGAGCAACGACTCGTGGATCGCGAACACGCCCTCGTACTCGCCGATGCCGCCGATCTGCGGGTGGCGGTCGAGCATCTGCTCGAGCAGGGTCGTGCCGCTGCGCGGCATGCCCACGACGAAGGTCGTCCTCGGCGATTGCGTCCCCTGAGGCGCGAACCACGGACGCCCCTTCTCAAGAAGCTGGATCTGCTCCGCGACATCGGCCTCGATCGCCCCGATGTCGTAGGTCGGGGTCGTCTCCGCGTGCAGGTAGGTCGCGAGTTCAAAGGCCTCGCGGTAGCGCCCGTCGGCATCGAGCACGCGCACAGCCTCGAAGCCCGCGATGCGTTTCAGCAGCGGATTCCGCGTGTTTCTCGCGGTACCGACGAGGGCATCGAGCGCGTTGGCCCGATCGGTGCGCAGCGCCGAGCGCGCCGTGAAGACCGTGGCGCGCTCGTCGTTCATCCACGCGCCGCCGCGGGCGATCATCGCCTCGAGCTCATCCTTCCGGTTCGCACGGTGCAGCGCCTCGGCGAGCGCGATCGCGACCTCGGTCTCGTTGAGCGGCTTGCGCGCGAGCAACTTACCCAGGCGCGCAATGGCATCTGCGCTCTGCCCGAGTCGATGCTCGACCACCCCCTTCAGCAGGTTGAGCGACGCGTCATCGGGCGCGATGCGAAGACCCCGATCGAGCATCTCCGAGGCACGCGTGAGCCGCCCGGTGGGAATCAGCGCGCGCGCCGACGCGACATAGGCAGCGTGCAATTTCGGGTTTTTCGCGATGCAGCGCTCGGCAAGCGCGACCGCGTCGGCGAAGCACTGACGCGCGATAAGAACATCGATCTGCGCGAGATCGCTTGGTTCCTGTGGTCGCGGGGGCTTCATCAGCCGTGAGGGTAGCAGGTCCGCGAAACCATCACCGACGAATCGATTGTACGGATTGTGCGGAAAGTACTGTTGACAAGAGACTTGCATGCGACATTCTCTCGTCCGGAGCCTTCGAGAGAAACGGGCCTGGTTGAGCGGTGTCCTCGCTCGCCCAGGGTGAGTTGTCGTCCCTTCCCCTGTTCTGATCCCGCAAGGGATCCCATCCCGTCTCGTCTTGGAGTCTCAACCATGAAGTGCTCGCTGCTCGGCGGCTTTGCTGTCGCCATCCTGTCGTCCGCCGCCTCGTCCGCCGCCTCGGCCGATGTCGTCATTTCCTTCACGAACTTCTCCGCGAATGGCTTCCAGTTCGCGCAGCTCGCTGCGCCTGGTTCCCTCACCGGAACGCTGACCGGCGTGAGCATCAACGCGGTGCTCAACGCGTCGGTCGGCTTCACCTACGCCGATGACCTCTGCGTGTATGTCGATGTGCTCCCGCTCTCGACCTCGGGAATGGTGCAGATCGGCGGCTACAGCGACCTCGGTGCAGCGCAGCGCTACTTCTGGCCGTCCGGTGGCTCCGATGCGGTCGGCACCGCCGTCACGGGCGATGTGACCTTCATCACTCCCGTCAGCATCTCGACTCCAAATCTCGCGATCTGGCTCGGGAACGGGTACGGTGCAGCCGGCACCAGCGGCAACTGGACGGGCTCGGTCACGCTCATCGGAGTCAATCAGGTCCCCGCGCCAGGCGCGCTTGCGCTGCTCGCCGTGGCTGGCCTGATCAAGCGCCGCCGCCGCTAAAGGCACTGAATTGGGGAAATCACGCGCGGCTGCCCAGACGACAGGCTGGGCAGCCGCCTTTGCGATTTTCAAGTCCTTGCATGAGCGCGACTTGGAGTTGCACCTGACGCCCGATCGGGCAGAAGATGGTGCATCGGGAACTCGCTTCTCCGCGGAATTCGCGAGGAATTTGAAGGAGCGCACCTTGACCGGCCCCGGTTTCGCGACAGTCTCAAGGTTGGAGGTCTTGGACTAGGGCCTGCGTGGCGTCCACCATGCAGGGACTGAGACCGCGGCAATGTCGCATGCGTGAAGCGTTCCCTGACTGAACAAGTCGATCTGTCCCGTCCGCGTTGCGGACTGTCCCCTGTCCCTTCTCTACTTCTCGGAGAGAGCTCAATGAAGACCGTTCTCGCTGCTGGCGTGGCTGCTGCCGCGCTCGCCTCGGCCGCCTCGGCCGACATCACCGTCACCCTGACGAACCAGACCTTCACCGGTTTCAACTTCGCGACGGTTGTTGACTACACGCAGTTCAACATCGTCGGCAGCTTCACCGGCGCCTCGATCAATGTGACGCTCAATGCGTCGGTCGCGTACACCTACGCTGATGACCTCTGCGTCTATGTCGATGTTGAGCCGCTCTCGACCGCTGGCTTCCTCCAGGTCGGTGGCTTCTCGAACCTCAGCGCCGCGCAGCGCTACTCGTGGCCAAACGGCGGTTCGAGCGCCGTCGGCACGACCTCGATCGGCACCGTGAACTTCACGACCGCCCTCGCCTTCACTGGCGACAAGGCCGTCGACGGCACCGTGTGGATCGGCAACGGCTACGGTGCTGCCGGAACCTCGGGCACCTGGACGGGCACCGTGACCCTCCACGGCCTCGACGCGGTCGCTGTCCCGGCTCCGGGCGCGCTCGCGCTGCTCGGACTGGCTGGCCTCGCTGGCCGCCGCCGCCGCTGATCGGCCCAACTCTCCTACGGAAGTACTCGCAGGACCCCCGAGCAATCGGGGGTCCTGTCGTTTTTCAGGGCATGTTCTCGGGCATGTCTCTGTAAGTCTATATTTTTCATGGATTTAGGTATCGGCTTGCGCAGAAGCTGCCTCCCCTTGGGCTGTTCTCTAGCGTCAGGGTTCGCTTCCGGCGGACCACCGCCTCGGGATGGTGCCCGAGGCAAGACGACCAAACCCTGATTGGGAGAAGAGAAATGACCAGCGTTCGCAATTCAACCCTCGCAGCAGCCGCCGTGTGCGCCGCCGCCAGCCTCGCAGGCACCGCGTCTGCAGATGTTGTCTATAGCCTCGTCAACCAGACCTACGGCGCGTTCGAGTTCTCGCTCGCGGCGCCGGCGGGCAGCCTGACTGGCGTCCTGACCGGAGCCTCGATCAGCGTCACGCTTGAACAATCGATCGCGTACACCTACGCCGACGACCTCTGCGTGTACTTCGACTCGGGCGACCTGAGCGCGAACGGCGCCCTGCAGATCGGCGGCTATACGACGCTGTTCGCGTCGCAGAGGTACTTCTGGCCCACGGGCAACTCGAACGCGATAGGAACCATGTCGGACGGGACGGTGACGCTCAATGTGCCGCTCGACCTGACTGGCAGCGACCTCAATGTCTGGATCGGGAATGGCTATGGCTATCCCGGATCCTCTGGGACCTGGACGGGCACGATCACGCTGCATGGCGTCTCCGTGCCCGCACCCGGATCCATTGCGCTCCTCGGCCTCGCGGGCATCGCCGCCCGTCGGCGTCGGCGCTAGGCCAGATCAGCGAGAGCCACACCGAGGCGGTCCCCCTCCTCGGTGATCGGCAGTCCTTCGGACGAGAAGCGCGCCGCTTGGCGCAAGAAAGGAACAAAGGAGCCGGCCGGCCAGGCAACACGCCGCCCGACTCGAGGAACATTGCAACAAGCAACGGAGTGAATCGGATCTCCTCCTCTCCGGCCGTCCTCGACGGCCGACCAGGCGAACGATTCATCGAGCCACGAGCCACTTGCGCCTCACGCTGTGACACGAGCTCGAAACCACCACACCACGGGCCTGAACGTCGTCCCCGGGCCCAACGGTGGATTCTCCGGCCCGCATCGGCCTGGCTCCTCCAAGCCAGCGGCGGGCAACATCCTGGTCACGCGTCAGCGCCCGTCGTCCGGTGCTGGTCCGACCGATCGGGATGTACATGGCTCGCAGTTGAGCGTCATCGGGTTTCGTCCCCCGACCGCGCCTGCGAGGCCCTGGTTCGAAGCACGCCACTCGTGGCCGTGCGAGGACCAGCGGCGGTACGGCAAGGCGCTGGCGGCGCACTCCCTACGGGGGGCGCCGCCAGCGGCCGTTTTGCGCCTCGTCATTCAGAGGAGCAGCGCCGACATCGTGACGATGACCACGATGGCGACGATGTCGAGCACCAGGCCCGCCCGCATCATGTCCTGGCTGCGCACACGGCCCGAGGAGAAGACCAGCGCGTTTGGCGGAGTGCCGACGGGCAGCGCGAACGCCCAGCTTGCGGCGAACACAGCAGGAATCACCAGTGCTTCCGGTGCGACGCCGAGCGCTGGCGCGAGGGCGCCGACGATCGGCACCGTCATCGCGGCGAGCGTGGTGTTCGAGGCGACCTCGCTCGCGAAGACGAGAAGGGTGACCAGAACCCCCAGCATGACGACGGGTGCCAGCGTGCCCGCCGACTGGATGATCGAGCCAAGCGATGCGGAGAGTCCCGAACGCTGCATTGCGTCTGCCAGGCAGAGCCCGCCGCCGAAGAGGACGAGGACGCGCCATGGGATCTTGGCGAAGGCGCTTGCCTCGAGGATCGCGCGCCCTCGCCCGCCTGCGTCGCGTTCGGCACTCGGGATGACGAAGAGCAGGAAGGCGGCGGAGACCGCGATCGTGCCATCCTTCACGCTCGGGAGGTCGAGGAAGACCCACGCGGTGACAGCGGCCAGGAAGACCGCGAGCGTGATCCAGCCGTCGCGCGAGATCGGGAGCGGTGCGTCGTCCAAGCGGGGCACCGTGATGCCGCGCGCGGGGAACAGCCAGAGGCCGAGCACGGCGATCGCGATCGGCAGGAAGACGGCGGTTGTGGGCACGCTGAAGCGCAGCCAGCGGACGAAGTCCATCTCGACGCCATTCTTCGAGAGCCACTCGACGGCGATCGGATTGGGAGGACTGCCGATGATGGTGAGCGCGCCGCCGATGCTCGACGAGAACGCGATGCCGAGGAGGAGCGAAGTCGTGAACCGGCCGGCAGTCGCGCGCGCCTCCGCGGTGGCGGCGGCGTGGCGGGCGCGCGCGCCGAGCGCGACCGCGAGCGGCATCATGGTCGCGGCGGTCGCGAGGTTGGAGACGAACGCGCTCATGAGTGCGCTCGCGATCATGACGGCGGCCAGGATACGGAGCGGCGATGTGCCTGCAAGCCGCACGAGCCCTGCCGCAAACCGCGCCGAAATGCTCGTGCGCTCAAGGGCGTAGGCGAGCAGCGCACCGCCTGCGAAGAGGAACATCACATCGTTCGCGTAGGGCGCGGCGATCTCGGCAGGCTTGCCGATGCCGAGCGCGGCGAGACCCACGAACGGAATGAGCCCCGTGACGGCAGGCTCGACCGCGAGCGTGACCCACCAGGACGCCATGAGCGCGAGCATGGCGAAGACCCATGCGGCGTCGCCCGTGAGGCCAAGCGATGGCGCGGCGAAGTAGGCCGCGACAGCCAGCGCAGGACCGAGGATGAGACCGATGCGCGCGACGAGCGGCGAGCCCTTCTCGAGTTCGCCGGCGAGTTCGTCGTCCTGCGACTGCGTGGGCTCGGGCATGCTGCTCCGCGGGGACCGGGGCTGTTACTTCGCGATGTCGACGGCCTGCTTCGCCCAGACCTCAAAGCTCTTCTCGACCGAGCCCCACTCGCTGAGCTTCTCGAGGCCGAAGCGCTTGGTCGATCGAGTCTCGGTGAACGAGGCGAGCTCGGCGCCGGTCGCGGCGTCGCAGAGCTGGACACGCACCGCCGCGTAGCCGAAGCCCGTGCGGGTGAGCTGCGTCTGGGGGAGTACATTCCGGAGCGGCTTGTTGGGCACGGCTCGGACGACGGTCGCGCGCACCGAGAGAGTCGGCGCTGCGCCGGCGGCTGCGCTCGAGGTCACGGTGAAGCGCTCGCCGAAGGCCTTGCGGAGGTCGGTCGAGAACTGCGCGCGCAGCTTGTCGAGCTGTTCGGCCGAGACATCGTCACCCTGCGTGGCATCGGCGTCGATCGCGACCGGCTCGATGGCGACGCTGGCGTACTTGCTGAAGTCGGCGCCGTCGGCGCGGACGATCTTCGGGCCGTCGTCGATGGCGGCCTCGACCATCCCCTGGCGGTACGGGTCATCGTTGAAGGCGCCTCCGCCGCGGCAGGCGGCGAGCGTTGCGAACGGGAGCGCGAGAAGCGCGAGGGACAGGAGACGGCGGTTCATGTGCGCACCGTACTTCAGGTGCGCCAGCCCGACAAGGTGTGCGCCGGTACGCTCAGAGTCGAATCGTCTGCTTGCCTCGGAAGAAGTCGGTCGGGTCGACCGCGCGCTTGACCTGCTGGAGGCGCGGGTGGTTCGCGCCGAACGCGCGCTGCTGCCAATCGCCTTCCGCGAGGTCGTCGTCTGCGTAGTTGATGTAGCTGCCGGCGCCACCGATCGACAGGAGCGGGTCGACCTCCGCATACATGCCGCGGAGCCACGCGATGTTTGCGGCTTCCTTCTGCGGCGAGGCCTGGTTCCAGTAGCCGAGATACTGCACCTCGGACAGTGCCGCGCGATGCGGGAATGCGGTGGCGTCGGCAGGGACATCGCCGACCGCACCTCGGAGGCCGAGGAAGTTGACGCTGGCGTATTCGGAGAGGGTGAAGGCGGGGTCCGCGATGCGCGCGGCGATCCATGACACGATGCTGGCGCCGGCGTTGGGCGCGGGCGGCGCCGACACGATCGAAGACTTCGCCTTGTAGAACTCGAAGCCCGACGGCTCGAGCGGATTGCAGGTCGGGCCGGGCATGTCGTAGCCGAAGTCGCTTCCCGCGACGCACGGGACGCCGCCTGCGCCGACAAGGAGTTCCTTCGCGGCCTTCGCGTCCTTGGGCGTGCCCGTCGTGATCACCAGGCCGAGGCATGCCGGCGTCGCGGCCGAGGCATCGATGTTGAAGACGACGATCGGCAGTGCGTTCCGCGGCATCGCGCAGCATCCAAGGAGCTCATGGAACCGCGCGAGTGCGTCGTCTGCGGCCTTTAGAGGCCAGCGCCATCCGACGACCCGAAGCGTGCTGCGCGGGACAGCCTCGACCTCGAACTCGGTCGCGACGCCAAGGCTCCCGCCGCCGCCGCCACGCAGCGCCCAGAAGAGATCCTGCTCGCTGTCGGCACTTGCGCGCACCGCGACACCATCGGCGCGCACCATGCGAACGGCGCGCACGCGGTCGCAGGTAAGCCCGTGCTCGCGCTGCAGGTAGCCGAAGCCGCCACCGAGTGCGATGCCGGCGAAGCCGACGCTGTCGCATGATCCGCACGGCAGCGTCCAGCCGCCGTTGCACGCGAGCTCGCCGTAGGCGCGCACGAGCTTCGTGCCCGCTCCGATCCGAAACGATGCGCCGCCGAGCGGCGCAACCGCGTTCATCAGGCTCAGGTCGAGGACGATGCCGTTCGAGCCCGAGGCGCCGATGTAGGAGTGACCACCTGAGCGCGAGGCGAGCCGCATGCCGTTCACGCGCGCGAATTCGATCGTGCGTGCGACATCCGATTCGTCGAGCGCGCGCACAATCATGACCGGACGCGGGGAGAAGCGGCGGTTGTACAGAAGGCGCGCCGAGGCGTACTCGGCGCTGTTCGGGAGGATGACCTCGCCGGCGATGCCCTTGCGGAAAGCGATGATGGTCGCGTCGTTGACGGTCGGGCCGGCACAATCGGCGAGGGCGTTTCGCGTCCAGCCCGCGTCCGCGAGCGCCGCGAGCATCGCGGCGCCACCCGCCGTCCGCAAAAAGGTCCGTCTCGACTCCACGGGGCTAGTCTGCGGACCGAAGCGACCGACGCAAGTCGAATTGTTGCGAAACCACGGATTCGTGGCATGATTGCGCCGTTGGAAACCATGCAGAGACCATGCGAGCGATGTTCCGTCGAAGCCCTGGCGCGCAAGGTGCGTGGCTTGCCTGACCAGTTTCATGTCCAGACTCAGGTCCAGTCCCGTGGCTTGCCTGACCAGTTTCGGGCGTCCGCACGCGCCTCCCGGGCCGCCGTGCGCGCAGTCGCGATCGGTTTGCTCGCTTGCCTGCCTGACCAGGCGCATGGCTTGCCTGACCAGTCTCAGCCTCCGAAGGTCGTCGATTTCCGCGCGGCGAGGTGGGGCGCTGCGTCCGGAGGCGACGGCGCGATGCGCGCCTTGGTCGTGGTCGAGCACGCCTGGTCGTGGCACGACGCAAGCGCGCTCGCGCTGCAGTTCGGCGCCTCGCTCGCCCGCGCCGACTCGCCCGCCGAACTCACCTTCCTCGAGTATCTCTCTGACCACCCCGGCGCCTTCGATTGCGGCGGTCCCTGGCTCGGCGGATTCCGCGCACCGCAAGGCGCATGGCTCTGGAACGATGGCTTGCCTGTCCAATCTTTCGGCTGGAAGCCCTTCCGCCCCGCGCAGAGCATCGTCTTCGAGAGCGCCCTCATGATGTCGGGCATCGATGGACCCGATGGACGCTGGCTCGACGCGTTCACCGATCCAGACGCGGGCGTCTCGACAAGGTCGGCCCTCCTCGCATGGACGACCTTCGACGATTGCGACGGCGACGATGTCCCCGATGTCCTCGAGATCGCGGCGAATCCCGCACTTGATGGCAACCACGACGGGCGGCTTGATTCCTGCACGCCGCCGAACCCCGCCGACCTCAACGGAGACGGCCGGATCGACGCTGCAGACCTGGCCGCCCTGCTGAACGCCTGGGGCACACCGGATGCCTCCGCAGACATCGATCGCGACGGCTCGGTCGGTGCGACCGACTTGACCATCCTGCTCAACGCGTGGACAGGACCCTGACTGGAAATCCTCGGGTTTCCCGATCCCCCGCCACAGCAATCTGCGAAACTCGGACTTTCCTGTCTCCTTTCCGTCCCCCGATGCGGAAAGGTCGGCAATTCAGAGCACCCTAGAACCAGAGGTTGCCCATGCGTGACATGAAAGCCGTCTTCCTTCCGACCTGCCTCGCCTCCCTCGCCCTCGCGGGCGCGGCGCGCGCCCAGACCACGGGCGCCTTCGTGAACTTCGAGTCGCCGCAGGTCCATCCGATCGACATCACGCCGGACGGCGCGCTGCTGCTCGCGGTCAACACCGCCGACGGCCAGCTTGAGCTGTTCGACCTCGTCGCGGGCCTGCCCGTGCGCCGCGGGTCCGTCGCGGTCGGCGTCGATCCCGTCAGCGTCCGCGTCCGGTCGAACAGCGAGGCGTGGGTCGTCAACCAGATCTCCGACTCGGTGAGCGTGGTGGACCTCGCGACCATGCGCGTCACGCGCACGATCCTCGTGGGCGACGAACCATCCGACATCGTGTTCGCGGGTCCGAAGGCCGCGAAGGCCTTCGTCTCGCTCTCGGCGAGCAACCGCCTCGTGTCGTTCGATGCGAACGCCGCGGCGCCCGCACTCACCTCGACTGCGATCGCGGGCGCGCAGCCGCGCGCCCTCGCGACCAGCCCGGACGGCACGAAGGTCTACCTCGCCGTCTTTGAGTCCGGCAACAAGACGACGCTCGTGCCGCGCACCATCGTAAGCAACGCAGCCGGCCCGTACGGCGGCGTCAACCCGCCGCCGAATAGCGGGACCGCGTTCGATCCGCCGCGCCCCGCCGGGCAGCCGAATCCGCCGGCGGTCTCGCAGATCGTGCGTCGCAACGCCGTCGGCCAGTGGATGGATGACAACGACCGCAACTGGACGACCCTCGTCACCTGGGGCGTCGTCGACAACGACATCGCCGTCGTCGACGCGTCGACGCTCGCGACGAGCTATGTCACGGGGCTCATGAACACCGTCGCGGGAATCGCGGTCGCGCCGAATGGGCAGATCCTCGCCGTCGGCATCGAGCCGCGCAACGAAGTCCGCTTCGAGCCGAAGCTCAACGGCCACTTCGCGCGCATGATGGCCGCGTTCGTGCCTGCAGGCGGCGCGGGCGCCGCGGCGATCGCCGACCTCAACCCGCATCTCGACTACGCGCTGTCGAACATCCCGCTCGCAGACCGCCTCCAGTCCGCCGGAGACCCGCGCGGCGCGGCATGGCTGCCCGACTCGAGCGCGGCCTTCGTCGCGATGCTCGGCTCGAACTGCGTGCTCGCGCTCTCGCCGAGCGGCGCGCGCATCGCGAAGATCGAGGTCGGCGAAGGTCCGACCGGCGTCATCGCGTCGCCCGCGGGAGACTTCGTCTACGCGCTCAACCGCTTCGAAGGCTCGATCAGCGCCATCCGCACTGCGTCCTACTCGGTCGCCGGCGGCGCGAGTTTCCACGACGCCACGCCCGCGGCGATCAAGAGCGGCCGCAAGTTCCTATTCGACACGCACCTCACTTCGGGCCTCGGACACACCGCGTGCGCGACCTGCCACATCGACGGCCGCAGCGACCGCATCGGCTGGGATCTTGGCGACCCGACCGGCGCCGTCACGGCGTTCGACCAGGTCTGCCAGGTTCCGGGGCCAGGGGCGTGCATCCCGTGGCACCCGATGAAGGGACCGATGGCGACGCAGACGCTTCAGGGCACGATCGGGAACGAGCCATTCCACTGGCGCGGCGAGAAGAACGACCTCACCGAGTTCAATGTCGCGTTCACGCATCTCCAAGGCCGCGACAACGAGCTGAGCGCGGCAGAGATGGGCGCGCTGCAGAGCTATGTCGCGTCGCTCGTGTTCGCGCCCAACCCGAATCGCAACATCGACAACACGCTGAAGACCGCGCTCACCGTCTACGGCGGCACCCAAACGGGCTTCAATGTCACGGGCAATCCCACGACCGGACAGAACCTGTTCGCAACCGGGCAGTTCTTCCTTGGCCCGCCGGGGACGCCTGGGCTCACCTGCACCGCCTGCCACGTCGGTCCGATCGGCACCAACAACCGTGTCGACATCCCGGCGCCCGCGGGCGAGAACCAGAACCGCAAGATCACGCACATGCGCGAACAGTGGCGCAAGGTCGGCGCCGACCGCAGCAGCGCGAACGCGCTCCGTGGATTCGGGTTCGAGCACAACGGCGAGAAGGCCACCTTCCAGGATGCGATCACCGCTGGCTTCCAGTTCGCCCCTGGCGCGACCGGGCAGCAGCAGCGTCGCGATCTCGAGGCATTCTGCATGAGCTTCAACTCGGGCACGCACCCGGGCGTCGGCCAGCAGGTCACGGCGAGTGGCACCGCGAACGACACCACGCGCATCAACCAGTTCATCGCGATCGCAAGCGGCGCAAACTCGCCCGGCCTGATCGTGAAGGGACGCGTCAGCGGGCAGGCGCGCGGCTGGATGCTTCAGGGCGGCAGCTTCCGTAGCGACCGTCTCAGCGAGCCCACCCTGACGCCTGCGGCGCTTCTCGCGCTGGCATCGTCGGGCAGCGAACTCACCTACACGCTCGTACCCGCTGGCTCACAGACCCGCCTCGGCGTCGACCGCGACCTGGATGGGTTCTTCGATCGCGACGAACTCGACCGCGGCAGCGATCCCGCGAACGCCGCGAGCGTCCCGCAGCCGTGCATCGCCGACATCTCGCCTGCGATCCGCGACGGCGTCGTCAACGGCGGCGACCTCGGTGCGTTGCTTGCGGGCTGGGGCTCTGGTGGAATCACCGACCTCAACGGCGACGGGCTGACCAACGCGTCCGACCTGGCGATCCTGCTCGCCGCGTGGGGCCCTTGCCCGTAAACCCCTGTTCCAGAGACAGATCTACGCGCGCCCGCGCCCCTGCGGGCGCGCGTTCTTTTCAACTCGGTACGCAATGATCTCCCGCGCCCACCGTTGTACCTTCTCGCACCGCGGCTCCATGTCGGAACCCGCGCGCAACTTGGAGTCGGCCCCGCGCCGCAGCACATGAACACGAAAATCCTCTTCAGCACGCTCCTCAGCACCTTCGCCCTCTCGATCGCCTCGCTCGCAACCGCCCAGCAGGACGGCACATTCCCTCCCGGCGGCCCCGGTGGCGGACAGGGTGGCCCCGGCGGACAGGAGCGTCCCCGCATGGATCCCGCGCAGATGCTCGAGCGGATGGATGCCAACGGCGACGGCAAGCTCTCGAAGGACGAGGTTCCTCCGCAGCTCGCCGAGCGCATGTTCGAGCGCGCCGATACCAACAAGGACGGCTTCCTCGACAAGGCTGAGCTCGAGGCGATGGCGAAGGCCGGACCGCAGCGTGGCCAGGGTGGTCAGGGCGGACAGCGCGGCGGTCAAGGTGGCGCGCCAATGAATGTCGAGGGCGCGATGAAGCAGATGAACGGCGCGTACAAGGCGCTGAAGGCTTCGGCGTTCGATGCGGCCAGCAAGGCGGCGGACCTCGAGGCCGCGCAGCGCCTGCAGATGGCCGCGATCGGTGCCAAGGGCGGCGTGGGCTCGCTCCGCATGACCGACGCCGCAAGCAAGCAGTACGGCGCCGACAAGGCCGCCTTCGAGGCGGCCTACCGCCGCAAGATGATCGAGACTGCACGGGTCGCGATCGACATCGAGCTCGCGATCCTCGACGGCAAGTCCGACGCGGCGAAGGCGCTCGTCGCCAAGCTGCACGACCTCGAGGAGTCGGGTCACGAAGTCTTCAAGGCCGAGGAGGGTGGCCAGGGCGGTGGCGAGGGCGGCGGCGACGCACCGCGCAATCCGAGCCGCGGCGCGCGCGGCAACCGCGGCGGGAACGCTCCCGCAGTGAACTGAATCAGCCGGAGTTCGCCAGGCGGCATGCATTTCGCCGCCCGGAACACCAACATGCATTCCGCGACGGGCCGTCCGAGACTTCGGGCGGCCCGTTTCTTTCTCGAGGGGCGCGCGCCCACGACTGGCGTGAACACCCCAGTTCTCGGATATCCAAGGGAACGGAGCACGATCGTGGATCCCGGTATCCGAGCATGACCTAGGGTCGAGCATTCGGTGGTGCGGCGAGCACTGCACCGATGGGCTCGCGTGAAGATCCGCAGGCAAGACAACTCACGCCCCGAGCCGCTCGGGACAAGCCGCCCGATCCATCGTCCAAGGTTCCTTCACAAACCGTTTCGCGTCGAACCCCCCGCATCGAAATCCCTCACCAAACTCCTCGGATCGAAAGGAAGGCATCCAGTCATGTCCAGCCACCTCCGCACGCTCGATCAGCTCTTCGCGCACCCGACCTCCCACAACATCCATTGGCGCGATGTCGTCAAGATGTTCGAGGCACTCGGTGGCTCGGCCGAGCAGACCAAGCACGAACACCTCAAGGTCAAGCTCGCAGGACGCGAGATGACCTTCCCGATCCCCCGCGGCGGCGGAAGCACGCTGCAGAACGACTATGAGATCAGCTCGATCCGGCGGTTCCTGAAGGAGTGTGGCTTCGCACCTGCGAGCCAGGCCCGTTGACCCCACCCCGTCGGACAACGCGGTGAGCCCTCCGGGGGGCTGGAGAACTTGCGCGCGGAGGTCCCGAGTTCCATCGGGACACAGCGCGTGGGCACGACGCGCCAGCCAGCCGCGCGCTTCTTGTCCCCGCGAGTCGCGCTACCCTGCCCCGCGTGGAGTCGACCGACCGCACCCCCCTCACGGAGCCAAACGAACAGCCGGCAGCCGCGCCCAACCCGCGCCGCTGGCTGATGCTGCTTGCCCTAACGGGAAGCCTGTCGATGATCTTCGTCGACATCACGGTGACAGCGATCGCGGGACCTTCGATCGGCGAGGCCTTCGGCCTCAGCGAGAGCGGAGTGAGCTGGATCGCGTCGAGCTACCTCATCACGCTTGCGGCGCTCATGGCCATCGGTGGCCGAGTCGGCGACCTCGTCGGCAAGCGCAACGCGTTCCTCGCTGGCGTCACGCTGTTCGCGGTCGCAAGCGCCCTCTGCGGCGCAGCCTCGAGCGCGGCCATCCTGTTCTCTGGACGAGTACTCCAAGGCATCGCCGCATGCCTGATGCAGCCGGCGTCTGCGTCGCTGGTGATCGAGCATTTCGCGCCCGGTGAGCGCGGAAAGGCGATGGGCATGTACATCGGGATCCCGATGTCGTTCTTCGCGCTTGGGCCGGTGATCGGCGGCGTCTTGTCGGAACAGGCGGGCTGGCGCTCGGTCTTCTATGTGAATCTGCCGATCGCGCTGGTCGCGCTCTCGCTCGCAATCGCCGCCCGACCGAAGAACCGCCCGAGTCCGGACCGCCGCTTCGACTTCCCGTCGGCGCTGCTGATCGCGACGGGGCTGCCGCTCGGCGTGTACGCGCTCCAGCGGGGCTCGGACCCCGATGCATCGGGCGCGCTGCCGATCCTGCAGCCCGAGTACCTCGCGATGCTCGGCGCAGGCCTCATGCTCACGGCGCTCTTCGCCCATCGGCAACTCACCGCCCCCGCCCCGCTCATCCACCTCGAGCTCTTCGCGAATCCGCGGCTGCGCGCGAATGTGCTTCTCATCGGGATCATGCAGTTCGCGATGGCGTCGCTCATCGTCCAGGGCGCGATCTACGCCAAGGATGTCCTCGCCTACGACTCGCAGCGCGCGGGCATGTCGCTCATGCCGATGCTCGTGCCCGTCATCTTCGTCGCGCGCAGGGCGGGACGGCTCTACGACCGCCTCGGTGTCCGCCCTGTCGCCCTGTTCGGGACGATCGTGGCCACCGCGGGCCTCGCGACCTGGGGCGCCGGGTCGATTCTCGTGAGCTATCCCGTGATCGCCGCGGGCATGGTGATGCTCGGCCTCGGCGTGGCGCACATCATGTCGCCCGCGAACACCGACACCCTGTCGAGCGTGAGCGACGAGCAGCGCGGGCAGGTCTCGGGACTTGTCCAGACGATCCGCCAGCTCGGCGGCGCGCTCGGGGTCGCGTTCGCGGCCTGCATCGGCGGATTCGCGAAGGCAGGCGGCGCCCCGCTCTCGTCGTCGATCGGGTTCGCGATCCTCGGCGGCGCGTGCGTCGCGGCGCTCGGCATCGCGCTGGCCTTCGCCATGCCCTCCGCGCTGCCGCGCCGCGCGCAGTAACCTGCGCCGCATGACGCCCCGACTCGCGCTCATCCTCGCGCCGATCCTGCTCGTCGGCTCGAACATCTTCATGACCTACGCCTGGTACGGGCACCTCAAGGACTTCAAGTCGAAGCCGCTGTGGATCGCCATCGGCGCGAGCTGGCTCGTCGCGGGGCTCGAGTACTGCCTGCAGGTGCCGGCGAACCGCATCGGCTTCGAGCAGGCGGGCTACTCGCTCGCGCAGCTGAAGATCATGCAGGAAGTCATCACCATGTGCGTGTTCGCGGCGTTCGCCGTGCTCTACATGCGGGAGAAGCTCACGATGAACTTCGTCTACGCGAGCCTGTGCCTCGTGGGGGCCGTGTTCTTCATCTTCCGGGACGTGAAGGCGGTGGCGTGATGGCCCGCGGATCGATCAAGACGCTCGCGGCCGACGCGCCTGTGGCGGCCGCCATCGTGCTGGGAATCCTGGCGCACCTCCATGTGATGCCAGAGGGCATCGGCCTCATTCGGGTGCTGCTGCTGGTCGGGCTGATCCTCGCCTGCGCGTTCCGCGCGATGAAGCGCGCCGACGAGCTTGCCGAACACTTCGGCGAGCCGCTGGGAACGGTCATCCTCACGGTGTCCGCGATCACGATCGAAGTCGCGGCGGTGTGCGCGATGATGCTCGGCCAGGATGGCGACCCGACCGTCGCGCGCGACACCATGTTCTCGGTGCTCATGCTCATCCTGAACCTGCTGCTCGGCCTCTCGCTCGTCGCGGGCTGCCTGAAGCGCGGCGAGCAGGCGTTCAATCCGCAGTCGTCGGGGGCGTATCTCCCGCTCATCATCGCGCTCGCGGTGCTGTCGCTCGTGCTGCCGCGGTTCACGACCAGCGCGGCGGGCGGGTGGATGAGCACGCCGATGGAGATCTTCGTCGCGGCCGGCTCGCTCGGCATCTACGCGCTGTTCCTCTGGATGCAGACGACGCGCCACCGCGACTTCTTCGCGCACCAAAGTGCGGCCGAGGCCGCCGAGCACCGCCACGCCGAGGCGACGCTGTCACCGTGGCGCTCGGGCGCGATGCTGGTGCTCTCGCTGATCGCAGTCGTGCTGGTCGCGGAGAGCCTGGCGGGCCGCGTGCAGACCGTGCTTGCGCGGTTCTACCTGCCGAGCGGGATCGGCGGCGTCTTCATCGCGGCGCTCGTGCTCGCGCCCGAGGGGTTCGCGGCCCTGCGCTCGGCGCGCCGCAACGACATGCAGCGGAGCGTGAACATCCTGCTCGGCAGCGCCCTCTCGACGATCGGCCTGACGGTGCCCGCTGTCCTTGCGATCCGCTTCATCACCGGCTCGTCGCCCGAGCTCGGGCTTGACGCGCCCTCGATCGTGCTGCTTCTCGGCACCTTCCTCGTCGCAGCGATCAATCTCGGACGCGGACGGGTGAACGCGATGCAGGGCTTCATCCACCTGCTGCTGTTCCTGGCCTGGATCGCGACGATCCTCGACGAAGCCTCGGCTGGGTGAACGGACGGCGTCGCCCGAGGGTTTACACTGCGGCGATGCTCCGTTCCGTCTCCGCCGTGCGTCTTCTCGCCCTCTGCACGATCCTCTCCGCCGCGCTGCTCGTCCGCACCGCCGAGGCGAGCGGCCTCTCGAAGGCGCTCGAGCAGGCGGGGCCGAATCGCGCCGAGATCGAGCGCGCGCACCGCGACGCGCCGAGCGAGCAGGTCGCCTCGATGGAATGGCTGATCGCGCGCATGCCCGCGCAAGACCTCCGCACGCTCGACGCGAGGTTCCTGCTCGCCCATGTCGATGGCGCGTACAAGGCGTGGAAGTCGGCGCCGTGGAGCGCGATGGTCGACGAGGAGACCTTCCGCGATGCGATCCTGCCGTACGCGAGCGTGAGCGAGCAGCGCGAGCTGTGGTTGCCCGCGCTTCGGGAGAAGTGCCTTCCAATGGTGAGGGACGCGAAGTCGCCGGCGCAGGCGGCGGTGATCCTGAATCAGCGCATCTTCCCTGAGTTCAATGTCAAGTACTCGACCAAGCGCAAGCGCGCCGACCAGGCTCCGAGCGAGTCGATGGAGTCGGGTCTCGCGTCGTGCTCGGGGCTTTCGATCCTTCTCGTGGATGCGTGCCGATCCGTGGGCGTGCCCGCGCGGTTCGTGGGCGTGCCATTGTGGACCGACGGCTCGGGCAACCACTCGTGGGTCGAGGTCTGGGACGGCGCGCGCTGGCGCTACACGGGCGCGGCCGAACCTGCGGGCGACCGACTCGACGAGGGTTGGTTCAGCGGCCGCGCCAGCGGGCAGAACCGCGACAAGCCCGAGTTCGCCATCTACGCCGTAACCTGGCGGGACTCGGGCGTCGAGTTCCCATTCATGTTCGATCCGTCGCGCGCGCGTGCACGCGCCGTCGATGTCACCGACCGCTACGCGGGCAAGGCGCCTGCCGTGCCCGAGGGGTCGCGCGTGCTGCGCGTGTGCGTGCGCGATCCCGCGACCAAGCAGCGCGTGGCGCGCACCGTCGAGGTGCGCGATGCGACCGACAAGCCGATCGCGAGCGGCACGACGAAGGACGAGCGCTTCGATCTCAACGATCACCTCGAGCTCGTCGTGCCTGCGAACGCGTGGAAGTCGTTCCTCGTCGATGGCGTGCGCGCAGAGGAAGTCGCTTTCGTCTCGAAGGACGGCGAGGTGTCGCTTGCGATCGTGTCGATGCCGGCGATGAAGGCGAATGCGGCGCCCGGGTCCGTGTCGGGGCGATTCGGCGACGACGACCTCTGGATCGAGGCCGGCCTGATGCCGGTCGAGGTGCTTGCGCCAGGCTGGGATGAGCGGTCGCCCGCCGCCGCGAGCAATGCCGCCGTGCGGGACCTCCAGAAGTTCCTCAAGGAGGGCAAGGTCGCCGACGCGCCGAAGCAGGATTTCGCGGGAGTCGAGATCACCAAGGCCGATGCCGAGCGCGCTGCGAACGTGCTCCGCAAGGCGCTCGAGGAGGAGATCCGCAAGGACGCCAAGGCCGAGTTCGATTCGAAGGTGCTCGAGGCCGACGGCGCGAAGATGCCCTTCTGGTACGCGGTCTACGGCGACAAGCCGCGCGAGAAGTCGGGTGGGAAGTCGGGTGGGAAGTCCGGTGGGCGCGCGCTGTTCATCTCGATGCACGGCGGCGGCGGCGCGCCGAAGGATGTCAACGACAAGCAGTGGCAGAACCAGCAGCGGCTTTATAAGCCAGAGGAGGGCGTGTATGTCGCGCCGCGCGCGCCGACCGACACATGGAACCTCTGGCACCAGGGGCACATCGACCCGCTCTTCCGCAAGCTGATCGCCGACATGATCGTGTTCGAGGATGTCGATCCCGACCGCGTGTACCTCATGGGCTACAGCGCAGGAGGCGACGGCGTGTTCCAACTCGCGCCGCGCATGGCCGATTCGTTCGCGGCCGCGTCGATGATGGCGGGGCATCCCAACGAGACCCGCCCCGACGGCCTGCGCAACCTGCCGTTTGCGATCTACATGGGCGGCAAGGACTCCGCGTTCAACCGCAACCAGATCGCGCGCGACTGGAAGGTCAAGCTCGACGAACTGTCGGCGCAGGATCCGGGCGGCTACCCGCACGAGGTGACGATCCACGAGGAGAACGGCCACTGGATGGACCGCAAGGACGCCGTGGCGGTGCCGTGGATGGCGGCAAAGACGCGCGACCTGCGGCCGACGAAGATCGTGTGGCTCCAGGACGATGTGACCAGCCCGCGCTTCTACTGGCTCGCAAACCCGACCCCGAAGGGCGGGCAGCGCGTGGTCGCAGAGCGCAGCGGGCAGACGGTCACGATCGAGGACGCGAGCGCGGTCGAGGAACTCATCATCCGGCTCGACGACTCGATGGTCGACCTCGACAAGCCCGTGAAGGTCACGATGAAGGACGGGACGCTGCTGCACGACCGCGTCGCGAAGCGCGGCGTCGGGGTGATCGCCGCGACGCTCGCCGAGCGCGGCGACCCGAAGGGCGTCTTCAGCGCGGAGATCCGCGTGCGCATTCCCGCCGACGCGCCTGCCGCGGCCGAGCCCGCCGCACCCGCCACGAGGGCACCCTGACGCGATTTCGCGTAGGTTGCCCTCATGAACATCCGGCTGGCCACCTCGCGGACGCTTCTCATCGGCGCCGTAGCCTGCGCCTGCGTGACCCGCAGCGCCTGGGACCCCCATTCGATCGAGGCCGAGTCGATGAAGGCGCTCGGACTGGCGATGATCCTGTTCGGTGCGTTCGGCCGGGTCTGGTGCGCAGGCCACATCGCGGGTCGCAAGAACAAGGACCTCGTGGCCCTCGGCCCCTACTCGATGATGCGGAACCCGCTGTATTTCTTCAGCATGTTCGCCTTCACCGGGTCGGGGCTCTGCTTCGGTTCGCTCACGCTTGGCGCTGCGTTCTTCGCGGTGTTCATGCTCACCCATTGGCCCACGATCCTGGCTGAGGAGCGCTACCTGCGGGGTGCGTTCGGCGAGAGCTATATCCAGTACTGCGCGCGGGTTCCGCGTTTCCTTCCCAAGCCGAGCCTGTTCCAGCGGGCAACGGAAGTGACGATCAGCATCAAGGCGTTCAATCGCGCACTGTTCGAGGCCGGACTCATGCCGCTTGCGTTTCTGGCCGCACAGGGGATTGAGCGCCTCCACGCCGCGGAAATCTTGCCCAGCTTCCTGACGCTGCGTTGATTCGGAAACCACTGCGAGGACGAGACTTGGAGCCACAGACTCCTGACGGCTGCGCCCCGGGCGGGTCGTTTCCCCTTCGAATCTCGGACATCGCCTTGACTGCCTGCAAAGCCATGGCATCGTCGTGAAGCCGCGTCTGTCCCCTCGGTCGCGGTGTCCCCCTTTTCCCTCTCCCGTTTCCCTCCGTGAGTCCCAACATGATGCGTCTGCTCAGTGCTGCCCTTGCGGGCTTTGTCGTGTCTGCCGCTTCGGCGCAGGTCACCAGCACGATCGTTCAGGTCAACGCCACGGGTGCCCAGCTTGATGCGGCGGGCTTCTCCCGCGTCGGACTCACCCCGTTCGTCTCGCAGCGCGCCGGTGACTGCTATGTCAACGGCTGCTTCACCACCGCAGGCGCAGACGGCCCCCTCACTCCCAAGGGCTACTTCGAGTTCCAGTTCCTGGACTTCGTGAACAACCCGTCCTATTACAACGGGCTCTTCGCCATCCTCGATGTGAACTACGGTTCCACGGGCATGACGCGCGACACGCTGATCGGGCTCATCAACGGCCAGACGGGTACGACGGGCATCACCGCGATGCTCCCAACCCAGGCGTCGGACCTCCAGGGAAGCTCGTACTTCAACCAGTGGCTCCCCGCGAACCTCCAGGATTCCGTGGTTCTGCGCTGGCAGCCGACCGTGGCGCCCCAGACGGCGCTCGGACTCTCGAGCGTGTACACCTTTGCGTGGGATGTGACCAGCGTGCAGTCCTTCTCGGGTGGCGCCGCGCTCGGCGTCGACGCCGTGTACGGTCTCCCGGCCCCTGGCGCACTCAGCCTGCTGGCCCTCGGTGGTCTCATCGGCCGCCGACGCCGATGAGCCTGCCCCCCTTCGATCGCAACAAGCCGACGCGCGAGCCTTGCTCGCGCGTCGGCGTTTTTGCGCTTGGGTAGAGTGCCACGATGCTCGCCTCTGCCGCCGTGGCCTCGCGCCTGCTCGTCGTCGCGCCGGCCGAGTGGATCGACGACCTGCGCGGATTTGCCGCAGCGAAGGAGGCGCTCCAATCGGTTGCGCGCTGCGAATGCGCCGCATTGGAGTCGCTTCAGGATGGTCAGGAAGGTGATGCAGCGGAGCGCCTGAAGCGCGGTCTCCACGCGCGCTGGAGCGCTGACCACGCGCATCGGTTCGATTCGATCCTGCTGGTCGGCGACATGCATGTCCTGCCGACGCGATACATGATGCTCGATCGCGCGACGAAGGCAGCGTGCGATGTGGCCTTCTACCCGAGCGACCTCTACTACGCGGATCTCGCAGACGACACGGGGGCGTTCGACGACTGGAACGCCCGAACCGACGGCATTCATGCACGCTACATCGGCGAGGTCCACGGCGAGACCGGCAAGTCCGGTCCGATCGACGCCGACGGCTGCGGGCTGGTGCCTGAGGTCTCGGTCGGACGATGGCCCGTTGCGACGGTGGATGCCGCGCTGGCGGTCGCCGAGAAGACGCTTCGGCACGATCGTGCGGTCGAGGTGGCGCGGAGTTCGGACGGCGGGCTTGCCTGTCCAGGACTTCCAGCATTGGTTGTCGCCTGCGGTGGCTGGATCGACAACCAGTCCCGCATCCGGGCTCTTGCGGATCGGCTCCGGCCCGCAACCGGCGTGGCTTGCCTGACCTGTTTCGACCCAGACCCCGAGCGTCGGCCGAGTCCCGAGCGCGTTTCCGACGCCCTCCGATCGGGAGCGTCGCTCGTCCTCCACACCGGGCATGGCGAACCAGAAGGCTGGCAGCACGGCCTCCGCGCAACGGATCTTGCCCGCTCGGCCGTGTCGAACCGGGACGATCTGCCCGTGATCTGCTCCATCGGCTGCTCCACCGCGGTCGTCGCGCCACAGGCTCCCTACGAGGCCTACCTCGACGCCGACGGCGTCGATCACGCCGGTACCAACGCCGGAGAGGTCTTCGAGGCCCCACCGCCGCCGCCCGCGTGCATCCAGCCCAGGCGCTTCGCCCACGACAGCCTCGGCGCGACCGCGGTGCGAATGGCCAACGGTGGCGCCGTCGTGTACATCGGCTGCGACACGGGAAGCCAGCCGTGCGCACACACGATGCTCGACCAGTTCGCCGGGTTCCTGGCGGATCATCCCGATGCCGCGATGGGCGAGGCCTGGCGCCACGCCGTCGCGCGCTACATCGAGCTCGAGCGTCTGCGCGACCTCACGCCGACCGACAGCTGGTATCCGCCGAGCATCTACTTCCAGCCCATGAAGTTCGTGTTCCTCGGCGATCCAACCGCGCGCATCCGCTGATGCGTTTCCCGTATCTTCGCAGGCCGTGACGAGCGACTCGCCGCACACCATCGCGAATCCCAGGCCCATCTACATCATGGGCGCCGGGTCGATCGTGCGCGACGCCCACCTGCCCGCGTATCGCAACGCCGCATTCCCCGTCGCCGGCATCTTCGACCTCGATGCCGCGCGCGCACGGGCGCTCGCCCGCGAGTTCGGCACGCGCGCGTTCGATCATCGCGACGCGTTCTTCGCAGAGTGCGTGGCGAACCACGGCGTGCTCGACCTCGCGCTTCCGCCAAGCGCCGTTGCCGGCGCGCTCCGCACGGTGCCCGAGCACTCATTCGTGCTGGTGCAGAAGCCGTTCGGACTCGACCTCGCCGACGCGACGGAACTCATGCGCATCGCGCGCACCCGCAGCATCCGCGGCGCCGTGAACTTTCAACTGCGGCACGCGCCCTGCGTGCGCGGCGCGCGCGACCTCATCGCGCGCGGCGAGGTCGGCGAGGTCGTCGATGTCGAGGTCCGCGTGGTCTGCCGCATGCCGTGGGAAACCTGGCCCTTCATCATCGGCATGCCGCGGATGGAGATCCTGATGCACTCGATCCACTATCTCGACCTCGTGCGCGCGATCTGCGGCGATCCCGACCGGGTGTGGAGCGCGATCGCGCGGCACCCGCTGGCCGAGCGCATCGCCGAGGCGCGGTCCACCACCGTGATGACCTTCGGCCCGATGAAGCGCGCCGTCGTGACGAGCTACCACCATCACGCGGCGCCCGAAGGTCACGACGCCTCGCATCTGCGCGTCGAGGGAACGCGGGGAACGATCGTCGCGCGGCTCGGCGTGAATCTCGACTATCCGCGAGGCAGGCCCGACACACTCGAGATCTCCCGCGATGGCGGCGGATGGGAACGAGTCGCGGTGCGCGGCAACTGGTTCCCCCATGCGTTCGAGGGGCCGATGGGCAACCTGCAGCGGTTGGCGACGGGCGTCGCACGGACAATCGAGAGCGACTTCGACGATGGCTGGCGCACCATGGCGCTGGTCGAGACCTGCTACAAGAGCGCCGCGGGCGGCGAGCAGATGCCTGAGCTCCCCACCTGAGACAGCGCCGCCATGCCCTCCCCCACCATCACCGGCTTCGAGATCGTCGACCTCCGCTTCCCCACCAGCGAGGAGGCGCACGGCTCCGACGCGGTGCATGTCGATCCCGACTACTCCGCGGCGTATGTGATCCTGACGACGGACACCCCGCACGCGGGGCATGGACTGACCTTCACCATCGGCCGCGGAAACGAGATCGTCTGTCAGGCCATCCGCTCGCTGATGCCGCTGGTCGCGGGAAAGAACCTTGACGCGATCCGACGCGATCGCCGCGCGTTCTGGCGCGCGCTCTCGCAGGATTCGCAGTTCCGCTGGCTCGGCCCCGAGAAGGGCGTGATGGCGCTCGCTGTCGCTGCGATCGTGAACGCGGTGTGGGACCTCGAGGCGCGCGTCGCGGGAAAGCCGCTGTGGCGGCTGCTCGCCGACATGCCCGCAGAGGAGCTCGTGGCGGCGATCGATTTCCACGGCATCCGCGATGCGGTCGACGAGGCCGCGTGCCTCGCGATGGTGAAGGCGAACGACGCGACGCGCGCGGAGCGCATCGCCCGCGTCGAGCGGGAGGGCTTCCCCGCGTACACGACCAGCTGCGGCTGGATCGGCTACTCCGACGAGACCGTGCGCGCGCGCTGCCGCGAAGGCATCCGCGACGGATTCACGCACTTCAAGATGAAGATCGGCCAGTCGGTCGCGGACGATGTGCGCCGCGCGCGCATCATCCGCGACGAGATCGGCGCAGACCGCGTGCTCATGGTCGACGCGAACCAGCGCTTCGATGTGCAGCAGGCGATCGAGTGGATCAAGCCGCTCGCGCCGTTCGACATCTGGTGGTTCGAGGAGCCGGTGTCGCCCGACGATGTGCTCGG